>Ga0209709_10000751_pt1 | contig 30616 bp, 22 predicted proteins | sample ArcticOcean_MG_C_2_FD_187435 | JGI IMG/M metagenome (GOLD analysis project Ga0209709, IMG submission 187435) | Marine microbial communities from western Arctic Ocean - ArcticOcean_MG_CB4_136 (SPAdes) (version 2) | ecosystem: Environmental > Aquatic > Marine > Oceanic | place: Arctic Ocean... | reverse complement strand
CTAGGGCATTTTTACTACCCATCTCGAGCTGCACACGGGCCATATTGTCGATAGCATTGCGGGCAATATGACGGCCAACACCGACAGAACCAGTAAAGGTTACAGCCTGAATGTCGGGGGATGTGCATAGTGTCTCACCCACATCACGACCGGAACCCATCACTAGATTAAAGACGCCGGCAGGCAGTCCACTGCGACTGATAATATCTGCCAGTATCCAAGCGCTGGCTGGCACCAACTCGGCAGGCTTTAGCACCACAGCATTACCATAGGCCAGCGCGGGTGCCACTTTCCATGCCGCCACAGCCATAGGGAAATTCCATGGTGTAACAATGCCGATAACACCCAATGCTTCGCGGTGGACTTCAACATCCACCCCAGGACGCACGGACTGGGTGTTTTCGCCCATCAGACGCAGTGCTTCGGCACCGTAATATTGAAAGAACTGACCCGAGCGGTGAACTTCACCAACACCTTCCGCACGTGTTTTACCTTCCTCTCGGGCCAAAATCTCACCAATTTCACCGCTGCGAGCAATAAGCTCTGCACCAATAAAATCCAGTATCTGCTTGCGCTGCTCTAAACCACTTTGTGACCAGCCATCGAACGCCGTATTTGCTGCAGCAATTGCCGCAAGACAGTCCTGAGGGGACGCTTTGGCATAGAGCCCTACTACATCACTGGTATCCGACGGGTTAATATTCTCTATGACTGCTGCACTGCCCACCCACTGACCATTAATGTAGTTCTGGAACATTTCTTGACTCATGCGTACTCCCCTTTGATTAACTGTTTAAAGCCGCGTTTCCGACCTATTTTTGCCTAGTAACGCCATGTCGTCGATTATTATTAGGCCTAATCAGCTATAAATCTAATCACTAATTAATATAGATATATAAGCTAAATTAATTTATGCTATGGTTTATTTTAATGTACCGCAATAATAATAAAAGGTATGTATATCAAGCATTTAAATGTAACTCTCCGACATTTACGAACCTTTATCGTGGTCGCCAAAGAAGGCAGCTTCAATCGTGCGGCAGAAAAACTATCCCGCACCCAACCTGCCATCACCCTAGCGATAAAACAGCTCGAAGAGTTTATCGGATTAAAACTTATAGAGCGCACCACCCGTAGTGTCAGCACCACCATTGAAGGTGAGAATTTCCTGCCTATTGCCGAGCGCTTGGTGCGCGACTTTGACGCCGCAATCCATGACCTTAGGGCCACCTCTGAGCGCCGCAGTGGCCATGTTAGTATGGCGGTTGTGCCCTCAGTAGCGACCAACCTGCTACCCGAAATCATTAAAACATTCACGGCTGAATTTCCTGGCATCAACCTGCATCTCGATGATGATAGTTCCCGCGGCGTTCAGCATCGCGTAGAACGCAATGAAGTCGACTTCGGTATTGGCAGTATGTGGAAGCCCAACAAAGTACTCGAGTTCACGCCACTGTTTGCCGACCAGCTGGAGTTAATCTGCCATCGGGATCATCCGCTGGCGCAAAATACCGCTGCCATTGGGTGGCCGCAGCTGGATAACGTGACTTTTTTGGATACCGGGATTACCAAAACAATAAGAGCACGCCATGACGCCGGGGAGTCCAAGTTTAATTTCCCCAATATCACCACATTAGTGGCAATGCTCAGATCTAATCTTGGCGTATCAGTACTCCCCTCCTTGGCAGTGCCAAAATCAATCAACGAGCTGGTGTCACGGCCGCTGGTTCCCTCTGAATCGCGCAATATTTACCTGATTACGCGCAAGGGCTGGACGCTATCGCCAGCCGCTGAGGCAATGATCGGCACCATTGCTCGGGAGACACCTCAACAGGCGGAAAAATATGGCTTAACCATGCTCTAACTAGCTCGCAGTATTAATGAAATCAATACAACTAGCATGCACCTTTTCGCTGACGGTAATACCCTCAGCTGCGCTTTTAGCCCGATTGGCATAGCGACGGTTACCCGGCATATGTGCCCCCTCCATTCCAGCCAGACGATGTAAAAATTCCTCAGAATGGTTTAACCAACCCTCACTATCGCCAAATTTGTTAGGGTCTATCGCCAGCATGAATTCGCCTCCATTAGGTGGGCCCCCATCATTGTTGTCGTTTTTCTGCGCTTCATAACTAAAATCCATGCCGGTAAGACCGGCGACCAACAACTCAATCATCATGGCAATAGTAGAGCCTTTATGCCCGCCAAAGGGCAGCAGCGCACCGCCATCAAGAATCTTTTGAGCTTCTGTAGTGGGATTGCCTTCGGCATCAACACCAGTTCCCTGAGGCACGGAATGGCCATCACGTGCGGCAATCATCACTTCACCACGCGCCATAGAGGCGGAGGCCTGATCAAAGACCAGCGGCGGCTTGCCGCCACGGGGCCAGCCAAAGCACATGGGGTTAGTACCAAACAATGCTTCTTTGGCACCAGCGGGCACCACCGCGGGCTTATAGGTAGTAAAGGCCATCGCCGCCAAACCTGCTTCTGCTATCGGCTCTACCTCAACCCATAGCGAGGCAAAATGATGCACATTGACCAAGGCCATCGCGGCAATACCATTCTCACGGGCGGCCTCTATCAGTGCTTCGCGCCCTTTTTCGAGCGCCAGTGGCGCATAGCCATGATGGCCATCAACCTTAATCACCGAGGGCGATATACGGGTCACTGTTGGCTCAGCTTTGCCATCAACTTTGCCACTGCGCAGCGAGGCAATATAGCCAGGCATCCTAAACAGACCGTGCGACGCACTGCCATCGCGCTCAGCAGAGGCTATGGTGCGGCCCAGCGCTGAGGCGTTTTCATGGTTACAGCCATTGGCCATCAGGCACCCTTCCACTAACTGTTGTACTTCTCGTTCGGTCATTTTTATGTCGGACATGCACCACCCCTTATAAATAGAATAATTACTAGGTCAGAATTTATGTCAGAAATTATACAGACTTGTAACCCAACTGGAGTTCTAAAAACGGCATCTAAATTGCACCATTTACAGGCGCGGCTTATACTCACTGGACGCGACGTATGAATATGTTGGCACTGTTGATTATAATCAACGTTAACGAGAATTCCATGAAACTAGCTCAACCTTTTGTGCGACTGCCCTATCAATTCGATGCTCTTCAATTAGCGAGTGAAATTGCTGAGCTCTCAGATGACACATGGATGGAACATCCCTCTAAATTGGCCGGCAACCTAGCGATCCCGCTGATCTCTCTTAACGGTCAGCGCAACAATGATTTTGATGGCCCGATGGCGGCAACACCAGAACTACTTAGCTGCGACTATATGCAGCAGGTGATGGGTAGTTTCGGGGAAGTGTTGGCACGATCAAGGCTAATGCGCTTGGATGCAGGGGCACAGGTCAGCGAGCATGTCGACTTTAATTACCACTGGTACAGCAGAGTTAGAATTCATATTCCTATCGTCACCAACCCTCAGGTTATCTTTCACTGTGGTAATCAGGCAATCCATATGCGCGCAGGAGAATGCTGGATATTCGACTCCTGGCGTCGGCATAAAGTCATCAATACCAGTGATCAAGATCGCGTTCATCTAGTAATCGACACCTCCGGCTCCTCTCGGTTTTGGCAGACAGTGCGAGAGATGGAGTCCTTTGGAATTCAAGATAATACAGCGCAGTTGCAGGATAAAATTATTTCGTTCCCTTATAAACCGGGACAACAAAACAGCATAAAGACTGAACGGTATAATATTGCACCGGTCATGGCACCCGGCGAGTTCGAAGCTATTGCCAACGAGCTGATTTGTGATATCGAAAGTAATTCAGACAATGATTCGCAGCTATCAACTAAATATAAAAACCTACTAATTAATCTAGCCAAAGATTGGCGTGAAAACTGGCATCTCCATGGCTATGAAGAAGCTGGCTGGGTAAAGTATCGTGAGCTACTAGGTCGCGCGGCAAGTCAGCTTGACCCCAATCCTAGGGCTCTGGTTAATGGCAGTAATCAAGTCGGGCTTAACCCGATTATAATGCAGCGCCTGATTCATGCCGCCCTCAATGTAGAGCAGATGGGCGCCTACACTAATAAGAATACTTAAACCTTATTAGGTCTTCTTGATAAAACGTTTCGACTGCAGATTTAAGCTCGTCATCGTAATACTCGCGATACTCCTTATGCTCTGAAGCGTTTCTTTTTTGCAACGGCGTCGCTTTGATCTGTAGCCTGTCACAAATCTCGTCAACTGAAGCCTGCAATAGTTCGTAGCGGCCAACATAGTCCATCAAGATGTTGCCTTGAGTATCTATCAGCTGAAGATACTGGGGTTTCACTAACACCCTCTCTCTAAATCGTGGCGCTTGGATCGCTGACTTCATCCACTGCAGGGGTGTATCGAGAAACAGAGGGTTTTTACGATTCAAAAAAAAGCATATAGAGATAAATCGATCAAACGGATTTCTAACAATGGCAAATTTTAAATAGTTTTTCCAAACAGATTCTTCCAGGTAGGGCGAGATCTGCCGAGCACTAATATGCCCATGTTGGATTTTTGCTATCTCTGGTATCGGCAGACATTGCTCGCCAAATAAAACTTGCTGCTCCCAGTCATCTGGCCCTTTATGAGCCCGCAGTAGCTCACGAAGCGCATGAGTGCCGGTTTTAGGCACTGCGAAAAAGATAAACTTCTTTGCATGAGAAACTATCACAACTAGTTGATGGGGTAGCGTTGTAAGACATCAGGCCCCAACGCATCAATCAATGGCTGAAGATGCTCTTCAAAGTTGCGCCACTGATCTAATCCCGTTTTATAAATTGGCTGACGCACCTGCTCCGCACTCGGAGTCCGCACACTTCGTTCAGTTTTATGGAAGTCTAGACAGGCCTCTTCAAACGGTAAACCACAGAAATCGAGCATGCGACGTACCTGTGTTTCGAGATCCTCGACGACATCCTCATGCTGCACACGCAGCACGAAGTCAGGCAAAACCTGATCCCAATGATCCATGAGGCTAACATACTGGCGATAGTAATTACCTATATCCGTCAAACCATATGAGAACTCTTGCCCTTCGCCAAATAGTTGTTTGAAGCCACTAAAACAGCAGGCCATCGGGTGCCGCCGAGCGTCAATCACCTTGGCGTTGGGTAAGATTAGCTTAATCAAGCCAATATGGAAAAAGTTATTCGGCATCTTGTCGGTAAAAAATGGCGCGGAGTCCCTATAAACCTTAGTGTCCTGCATAAATTGAGTCCCAAATCGCTCAAAGTAGCTGTCATCCAACTCGGTTATTATCTGAGGATACCTAGGATTCTCATCATCTTTGCTGTCTCTCCCACGCAGACGTTTGGCTAGGTCCAATATATTATGAAGCTCCATGGTGCCATCCACCTGCGAGTGCGAAGCCAGAATTTGTTCCAACAATGTAGACCCTGATCGGGGTAACCCTACGATAAAAATAGGATCCGCAGCACTATTACCTAGGCCCTGTTTTGAAGTGAGAAATTCAGAGGAGCAGACTGAAATTTGCGAATCTATTCGTCGCTGCAACTGCCCCGCCGCATAATGTGTCGTCGGCTTCTTGAGATCATTGCCCTTGGCATAATGATGGAATGCCTGCGCATAGTCGCGACGATCTTCATAGGCTTTGCCGAGCGCGAAATTAACTTGAATCTGATCCAGTGCCTCAATTTCCGTACTGGTTTCAGACGCTTGCATGGCATTAATCTGCTGATCGTCAAACTTATAAGACTTAGTATTGGCCAGGCTCCAATAAGCATCGCCAAAATTAGGGCTGAGCGTATATGCCTGCTTAAATGCATCCGCGGCCTTACCGGGATCGCCCTGCGTATTATGAATATGGCCCAAAGAGACAAACAACTGCGCGTTACTGGGGTCTGACTCAATCATGTCGAGGTACTGCTTAATCGCCTCTTCGCTCCTCCCGACACCAAAACAGGCGGAAGCGTACACTTGCTGAGTGCGCGACTTGGCCTCTGGGTAATTATCAAATACTTTTTTAGCCTGATCGTAGGCCCGATGAAAGCGCTGTCGGCGCAATAATATATGCGCATATTGAATATTGCCATCCAGATGATCGGGTTCAAACGCAATAATGCTCTCGAGTAAGAACTCAGCGTCTTCTAGAATGTTGTTACGTGTGGCTATTTCAGCTAACAACCTCATGCCCTCAACATGGGTTTTATTCTGCATTAAAAAACTACGGCAAACTTTCTCTGCCTCTAGGAGCCGACCGGCAGCCAAATAGCTAATGGCGGTAAGAAGCTCTTTGGGCAGCGTTTTCAAAAATTCTACCTGCTGCTCAGCGCCACGCGCTTTGCTGCTGCCACTGGCTTTATAAAGAGGCACTAGAAGCTGCCAGCTTTTTAACAGAGCCGGATCTAGCTCTACGGCTTTCTCTAGCGCTGCTCCCGCAGGCATAGGATTGTTAAGAGCAAGTGCGTTGAGCGCTCGCTCCTGATAGGCCCGCGCCAAATTAGGTTGCTGCTGTAATACTTGGTCCAAGATTTTTAATGCTTCTAAATGATTTTTTTTAAGCCGTTGAATGACCGCAAAGGTATACAGCCCATCAGAATTGTCTGGACTGTCGGAGAGGACACTATCGATAAGTTTTTGGGCATCTTCAAGATTACCAGCCCCCAGCAGTCTCTGCGCTCGATCTATATCCGCTGCTGTTGACGATATTGGTTGAGTCATAGTATTTTCTCGGCGTTAAAAAATAGGGCGAACCGAAGTTCGCCCTATAGAGTCTAACAATAGCTAAAGCTTATTCAAAGTTGTACGAGAAGCGTAAGCCCATAGTGCGCGGACGCATAACACTCTGCTCAGGTGTAAACTTACCTGCCGTCTGAGTCATAGCACCTTCTTCACTGGTAATGTTATTAACATAGAATTCTGCATTCCAGTTGTCTTTGGACATACCCATGCTGACATTCAGTGTAGTCGTAGCGTCGTTAACAAAACGAGTGTTCAGCGGCAATGCACCCGTTGAGTCATTAACCGTACCGTAGTTGCCGCCGCCTTCAATTGAAGTTGAAATACCTGATGCTGCGCCATAGGCCAACAAACTAGTGTCATCCATAAACGCCGCACTGCCTACAACCCCTGTAAGGGTCTCACCACGATACGTCATAGAAGCCGCGACAAATGCGTCTGCACCCGTGCTCTCCATAGTGAAGTCGTAGCGCGCACGCAGGTTACCAGAGAAGTCAGAGGCCAACGGCAAGTCAGAGCCAACAGGTACTGCAATACCGTCTAGCTGACCATTTATTCGCGTAAGCTCAGTATCTAGGACACTAAAGGCACCAGAGATGGTCAAGCGATCGGTCGCGGCCCACTGAAAATCAGCATCGATGCCTGAAGACTCCGCATCACCAACGTTTTCCATAAATACCAAGAAGGCTACATTGGATGGATCAAAGCGAGACACCTGCAGGTTATCAATCTCTGCCTGATAGTAGGTAGCATTGAAGCGCAGAGTATTATCAAAGAAGGTACCTTTCATACCAAATTCAATGTTTTCTAACGTATCAGTTACTGCCACAGCAGGTACAACATAACCGCTATAAACACCTGACTGATTGGTTGATAGTTGACCCGCATTTCTGTTTTGTGTAGCCGGACGATAGCCTTCCGAGTAAACACCGTAGAGCATGACATCATCGGTCAGTTTATAGTTCAAAGACACCTTGATGATGGTATCTTCCTCAGTGGTGGATCCATCGGCATTAATATCACTAATATCGAGTTTACCACTCTTTATTGCAGCCAGCGTTGCGGCATTAGAGCCACCACCACGGAACATCTCTCTTTCACCTGAAGGACTTGTCGCGGTCAAAATAGCACTCTCATCGCCATTTGCGCCGTAACCACCAAGTGTAGTAAAGCGAGCAGTTACATCATTACTAAACTTTTCACTGGTGCATAGTGGAACCGTCGCAACAGTTCCAGTTGCCGCACCGCCTTCTGCCTTTCCGCCATTGTAGCGGCAGCCGAAGGAGAAGTTAGACGCTCCCTGTAGCTGAGTATCTAATTCATATTTACGCGCACTCACCGCACCGGTTAACTTATCAGTGAAGTCAAAGGCGATTTCACCAAAAAAGGCGATCTCTTCTTCGGTACGCGTAAAGTCATTATAGAAAACTGTAGCGGGGCTGGTAGGTCCAACTTTATTGGTACCTGCAGTATCTACAGTGACATTACCTAGCTGGTATCTCGGATAATCAGGATTACCGTAATATAACTGATTAAATTCACTGAAGGTATCGCCGGCACCTAAGTACTGGAATTGACCAAGAGTTGTAGTATCAACATCACTAATATAGACACCTGCGAGTAATCTAACGCGATTGTCAGCGTCGGTACTAATACGGAATTCGTGAGTCGTACGCTCATTTTCGCTGTGGTCAACATATGTCTTAGTCGGATCAAAACAGCTGTTTTTTGCAATAGTCTTGTCAGATGTGTAAATGTTGCCACTACACATATAGTACGTGATGTAACCACCACCGTTGTTGTAGTGCGTATAATCAATCACCGCATCAACTTCTCGATCTAAATAACCACCGGTGTAAACCACGTCTAAGTTTGCAACACGTCCTTCAAGCGTCCATGTCGTCAACCCAAAATCATCCTGAGTCTGCTCAGGCGAAAATTTCTCTGATTTGTCATCACCTAGACGGGGATCAATCAAGAAGGAACCTTCAACATCCAGTTCCTGTGACGTATGCTGAACCAACACACTCCAGTCCTCATTAATATCTGCAGCTAGACCAATTCGGTAGCCGTTATAGCTAGCCTCGTTCCAGTCTTCTTCTGCCAAATCAGTGTTGTAAATAGTTTGAGTAGTGGTCAGCGGAAAATCTTTATAGTACGGGCCATAACCCAGAGAGTTCCGATCGATCACTGCACCACTTGGAGTGAAGCTACCGGCAGCGTTATCAATCCAGCCACCCTGTTTGTCGCTGTAGCTAACCATTCTCAGAGCGACATTTTCGCTAAGGGGAAGATTAATCATGGCTTCCACCTTATTACTATCTCCCCCGCCAGCCGTGGTGCTAACACCGAGATCAATTCGGCCTTCAAACTCACCGATAACTGGCTGGTTAGTGATCATTCGGACTGTGCCCGACTGTGAGCTAGCGCCAAATAACGTGCCCTGAGGACCAGCCAAGACTTCTACACGCTGAAGATCAGCGGCATATAAATCGAGGTTACGACCGCCAAATGAAACAGGCATATCGTCAAGGTAAAGTGCGACACCGGGCGCAGAGCCCTGCGCTGACGAAACCGACAGTGATGACTGCTCGGATGCAGAACCACGAATGTAAATTTCGCGAGCGCCTGGACCAATTCCCGCGCTAACGACATTAGGTAGATATTCAACATATTCATCAAAAGTCTGCACGCCAAGTTCTTTCAGTGAATCGCCACCCAAAGCGGATATGGCGATTGCCACGTCTTGCATGTTTTCTGCACGCTTGGTTGCGGTTACTATAACTTCTTCAATACCAGCAGCCATTACTAGGCTTCCAGCACTGGCAGCCATGCCAGCAGCGATCGCCGTGATGACAGCCTTATTTAGCTTAGTCTTGTGAAACATATTTTTTCCCCACATTAAATGAATAGATCTTACTCGTTGGCCTGGTAGTCAGGCTGCACTATTTGATTTTATTTTGATTGCAACGGATATAACTAATATCCCAATCAATACTCCTCTAGGATTTGGCTATAGACAAATTAAAAAATCAACTTAATTTATAATATTTACTTATAAAGGTTAGATGTCTGCCAGCCTTACTGACAGTCTGTTTGCGGGCGCATTAACCGCTAAGAGCTACATAACTACAAATGTACTTTAACACAGGCAGGAAATATAACCAAGTTGGCCCCCCAGATCTGCTAGCCAACGCCCTGACTGGAGCGGCGGGCTTCGGCGCAAAAAGTCACCTCCAAGGGATAATCTTCGCCTAGAGACGGTTAATTAATAAGCTGGATATTTCCCGCGGTAATCAGTATCCGTTTGCTTTTGTATAGCGAGCCTAGGGCCTGCTTATATTTTTTCTTAGAGACCTTAAATAAGCGATAAATCTCTTCGGGGTCACTCTTATCAGTGAGGGCCGATTGCCCGCCAGTATCCCTTAGGTGCCTAACTATCTGTTCACCCAGGTCATGGTCCCCCTGCAGCGTGCTCTGAGAGATGACCAGATCAATTTTGCCATCCGCGCGAATGGCTTTGACAAACCCGGGCAGGCGCTCACCGATTTTTAGCGGCCTAAAGGCATCGTCACGGAAGATTAAACCCAAAGATTCATTGTTTATTACCGCTTTGTAGCCCATCTCAGTGCGACTAACGATCAGCAAATCGACTTTCTGGCGTGGCTCTATAAATACAGGCTCTTCGTCTAGATGATGATTGAGCTTGGTAGAGGCCGCAATACGGTCTGAAGTCGCGTCATGAAAAACATGTACTACATAGGAGTAACCCACCTCCATAGGCTTCTGTTGCTCATTGTAGGGGACGAGCAGGTCCTTGGGCAGCCCCCAATCCATAAAGGCACCGGCGTGGTTAATATCTACCACCGTGAGCATTTCACAGCAGCCTACTTCAACCTTCGGCTTTTCGGTGGTAGCGATCAGCAGATCGTCAGAGTCAAAGTATAGAAACACATCAATCCAATCACCCAGCTCACAACCATTAGGAACATAGCGTTTAGGCAATAAAACAGTATCCAGCTCTTCGCCATCAACGTAGACACCAAAGTCCACTTCTTTGACCACTTGAAGCTTGTTAAACGTACCGACTTTTATCATTTTTTTAACTCACGGAAGGGAATGGACAAATTTAAAAGGGGCTTATTTTGAGTAGCAGTATACAGTAGGCGCCGCAAAGTTCGTTAGGGCCTCTAGGCTTACCCGTATTGAACATTTAAAATAGCGCATGGAAATCGTGCTTTAATCTGATCGCATTAAAGATAAGTGAGTTATCACCGTATGGGCCGAATTATAAGTAAAGACTTTACCAATGTCTGGGTAATCAGCCTCAGCACCGCACTAGCAAGCTCATTAGCTACTCTTATGGTTTTTTTAGGTAGTCTGGTGGGTGCTAGTTTGACGCCCGTGGCAGAATGGGCAATGATCCCTGTAGCTATTATGACTACGGGCACCGCTATTGGCATGATCCCTGCGACCTACGCAATGGATCATCTAGGACGAAAAGGGGGTCTGCTTCTATTTATATGTCTGGGCTTGGGCGGCTGTTTAGTGGCTATAATAGCACTGCAGTATTCGAGTTTTTTACTGTTTTGCGCGGCCTCGCTCCTAGTCGGCGCCTGTAGTTCGGGGTTGCTGCAGTCCCGGTTTACCGCAATGGAATCTGTCAGTCTAGAAAAGCAACCGGCGGCAGCGTCAATGGTAATGGGCGCCGGCATTATTGCCGCATTTATTGGGCCTGAGCTGGCTGTCATAGGCATGCAGATCACGGCGGTAGACTATCAAGGCTCGTTTGTATTAACCGCACTATGCCTCGGGATCGCTGTGGCCATACTGGGGCTATTTAAGCCTGTCCCAGTAAGATCCAGTGCACCGAAAAAAAGTATGGCGACAGCCACTGAATTACTGCGCAACCCCTCGTTCTTTTTAGCGCTGGCCAGCGCATCGGTTGCCTATATCGTCATGTCATTTGTGATGACAGGCACTCCAATTAGCATGCACCACATTCACGGCCACTCGCTAATAGATACCAAATGGGTTATTCAAAGCCATATCGCTGCCATGTTTCTGCCGTCGTTTATAGCGCCACTCTTATTTAAGCATCTGAAAATCAAAGGTATGATGGTGCTAGGGCTAATCTGCTATTGCGCCACAATTACTATTGGCTTTTTTGACACCACGGTCAGTGGCTTTTGGCTGCAGCTTGTAACGCTTGGTATGGGCTGGAACTTTCTATTTGTCGCAGGCACCGCTCTATTACCAAGTTCTCATCGAGAAGAAGATAAATTTAAAGCCCAGAGACTCAATGATTTTACAGTCTTCTCAATTTCGGCTATCGCCGCGCTGTCCGCCGGCTGGGCTATAAATACCTTGTCCTGGCAGCAGATGCTATCGGGCTGCCTAATACCCGTTATTTTAATGATTATAGTTCTGATTTGGGAAGACTCTTACACGGGCGAACGCCCAACCAATGATGGCTAGCCGCGGTAAACGCAGCCGCTAGTGCAGGTTTCTTTGATTTTGACCGCACACAATAAGGGTAAGTTCGGCTTTAACTCTTGCCAAATCCACCGCGCCAAATTCTCACTGGTCGGATTTTCCAAACCGACAACATCATTGAGATAATGATGGTCAAGCTGATCATAAATAGGTGCAAATGCAGCTTTTATGTCACCAAAGTCCATAATCCATCCCGTTTCGTCGCCAACGGTGCCTTCAACATGGATCGAAACGAGGAAAGAATGCCCATGCAAACGCGCGCATTTATGGCCTTCAGGCACATTTGGAAGTCGGTGAGCGGCTTCGATACTAAATTCTTTGTAAATTTGCATTATATTGGCGGTCAAAAGCGGTAGAATTAAGCGGCATCTTAGGGCTGCCGAGTCAATATGTATATAGCAGCAGATAATGTTTGACAGACAAAATCAGTTCGGTAGAATGCTTCGCTCTCGCAGGGGGTGGTTAGCTCAGCTGGTAGAGCATCGCCCTTACAAGGCGAGGGTCACAGGTTCAATCCCTGTACCACCCACCATTAGAGAAAAGATTTACGGACCGGTAGTTCAGCTGGTTAGAATGCCGGCCTGTCACGCCGGAGGTCGCGGGTTCGAGTCCCGTCCGGTCCGCCATAATTATTCATTAAACCTCTGTTTTTACAGGGGTTTTTTATTTAAGGGTATTTATAATCTCTCTTGGGTACAGCATTAGGTACAAGATCGCTGAGCTATTTAGCGACTACTAAGCAATACAGCGCCGAAATCCACCCCTCTCCCGAAAGGCATCGTTTCTAGAGTCTATATCCCCACCTCAAAAAAATACAAATGACCGCATGAAACAAATAAGCTAGGATCAGATCATAGCTGACAGCTCTTCTCAATAGTGGACAATTACCACCAGACAAACAATATACTATTGTTAAGTGATAATATTTATGAAGAATACTCCTGCGTTTTGAAACCTGAGGGCGGACCATGCTTGATAGAAGACAGTTTATAACATCTGCATGTCTCTCCCCAATTGCTGGCAAGGCAATATCAGCAGAGAAGGGCAATGGTTATAAGATAAATAAAATCGCTGGCGCGGAAGTTATTCAAGGCGGATGCTTATTAAATCTTCAGCGCGCTTACCAGGTCATGGATGAGGAGAATTTAGACGCACTCATCGTTACCCGCCCCATTAATTTTTATCACTTCACTGGCTATTATGATCACCTCGCAGTTCGTATGGATAGCCCCAGTTCTTTTGCAATACTAAGTCGAGATGCAAAACGCCCATCAAGTGTTGTAATGAACCAATTTATCTATTATTACAGTGTTGCTGATAGTAATTTCAAATGGGATTCGACAATCAATCTATTTACAGGTTGGGGTGACAAAATAGCGACTGCAGCGGCGCGCGATCAAACCGAAGCACACCGAGAAGTGCTTGCGCCATTCGTATTTAGCAGCAAAAACATTTCACTCGATCGCGACTTCGAGAAAGCTCGGGTTAGCGCTCTAAATGCGGCATTAGACGAAAACTCTTCGAGCGGCAATGCTAGTAACGCGCTCATAAGAGCAATGAAACATCTGGGCCTTACAAAGGGTCGCATTGGCGTCGATGACCCTGTCATCGATCGTATTATTAAGTCCGCCAACCTTGAATCCACTGCGATTGATGGTGACTATGCACTGCGCAAGATTCGCATGGTTAAATCGCAACAAGAAATAGAGCTCATGAAAATAGCAGCAACAACTAATGCAGAAGCTGCATTAGCCGCCGCATCAGTTCTTCGTTCCGGTGCGACCCTGAACGAACTCAAAACGAATTTTTTTGCGCAGTGTGCCTTGCGCGGTAACATGCCTTTGTTTTTACAGGTAGACACCATCATGTCTGAAGTATTTAATATGGAGTTTAAAGAAGGTTCGGCATTTGCCATTGATGCCGTCAGCCAAGGATTTCATTACACCGGCGACTATGGTCGAACTGTTTTCATAGGCGAACCCATAAATAGTATGAAACGCGCCACTGATGCTATCGCTATTGGTTGGGATGCTGTCCGAGAAAATCTTAAGCCAGGTATCCGCTATTCTGAGATTAAAGCAATAGGTCGACGCGCTATAAAAAGTGCTGGTTATGATATTGCTGTGGCGGTTACACCACACAGTGTTGGATTATGTCATACCGACGAACCAGGGCGAGATGGACCAGGCGCCTACTGGCAAAAAGATGACTTAGTGCTTGAAGAGAATATGATTATCAGTGTGGATATGCCCGTCTTGCATACGGGCATTGGAGGTTCGGCTCACCTAGAGGATTTAACTCTGATCACCAAAGATGGTAGTGAACAGATCAATTCTATTGCTGACCGAATTATAATTGTGTAACATCTGATATTGCCTAACTTCTGCGCAATCCCTTCATTTTTTTGTATGGAAAATTTCGTCTTTAATACCTTCGTTAGTAAATCTGCCCACCCACACTAGCAAAAAACTGGTGGGGTGAGCAGATAAACGATGTCGGCGATCGCTTTATCATCAGTTACCAGTCAGAAACTATAGGTAGCCTTTAAGCCGAGATATCGTTTGTCTGGAAGGCCAGCCGTAGCGACTCTGTTGACTCCAGGAGGTAGCCAAGCAAAGTCGATTAAGAACTGATAATTTGTAACGGTCTCGTCGTCAGTCAGATTCTCTCCAATGAGTTCAATTTTGAGATTATCTCTCACAGCACCTAGGCGCATATTTATTCGGTTACTAGCACCTGTCTCTAATATATTCGCATCAGTCGCGTAGCTACTGCCAGTATAAATATAATCAGTTCTTAGATACCATGTAATACCAGTCTGGACCTCACCAGTTAATGTGCCTGAAAGCGACCCCTGGACCTTTGGGTTTCTTTGCTTCCGCTTTCCCATACCAGATATATCCTGAGTGCCCATCAATACTGCGCAATCAGCGCAATCCTTGAGAACTTTGATATCTGAGTCATTAAGACCATAGGTGCCCTCAAGCGTGAAATTATCAGATACCGCCCATGCTCCCTCGACTTCGAATCCGGACAACTCTATTTCGCCACCGGTAGCAGTTCCCCCATAAAACACGTCACCAACAAAGGTACCGGCAGCGGTCTGGGCGGTCCAATCTCCTCGATAAAGTGAAGCTTGTAACCACGCACGACCATCAAGTAAAGACGCCTTGATACCTAGTTCGGACATGTCGAGATCTTCTTCCTCTATTTCCTTATAAAGACCGATATCAGCTAGGGCAGCGAGCACGCTTTGCGGCTGGTTAAATAAGTTGACATTAAATCCGCCAGGTCGAGTTCCCTCGCCATAGCTTCCATACACGGTAATGTCATCATTAACTCTGTAGTCAACAACGAATTTCGGTGTGGTGCTCTTAAAAGTGCCGGACACTAACTCGTCACCACTAGATCGAGCTTCTTCCACCTCATCCTTCTGCTTTCGAGCTTCTATGTTAACCGTCAGAGCGTCGGTTATGTCATACTCAACAGCCGCGAAGATGCCCGTAGTTTCAATATCAAAGACGTTTCCTAAACTGAGGGATCTAACCGAGTTAAAAATATGAAATCCGCTAGTTCGCTTACCTTCAAACTTAAATTTACTAAGACCTAACAACCATCTGAGCCGCTTATCCTGTGCGGAGCTCACCCTTAACTCCTGACTGAAGTCCTCAAGGTCTCTCCCATTGAGCAGTGCTACGTCTTTCATTACGTTCAAATCGCGAGTCGCTCGCCTGTCTAGATCATCCAAGGCCATCCATCTATTTTCGCTAGAGGCAGTTATCGATGATATTGTAATTCCATTATCAAGCACATAATTCATAACTAAACTCATTTGCTCCGCTTCCCTAGCGAAACCAAAGCCGTCTAGGAAGGGTTTTTCGGTTATCGTATCAATGCTAAGACCGGGGCTCGCAACCCCATTAAGAAGGTTGATCATGCTAGGGGTCATTTCATTATCATACTGGATATATTGATCTGACGGAAAGGGCGCTTCACCACAGAACCAATTCCCGCCGCCGCTTCTTACCGCCAAAGTAGAATTAGGCAATAAACAATTAAATAAATCTTCTCCATTATTTACCCCGTACCCAAAAGCCGCGCCAGGTCCGTCATCATCTTCCCATTGATGAACTCGCAATTTAGCATTGAACTTATGACTTGGTTCAAAATAAAGTGTGGCCGCCACACTCTGGGTTTGCCTTGCACCGAGGGTTAGGCCTGGATTATTAGCAGCCTTATACTGACCGTCTGTTTCTTGATGACTTAACGCCAATCGGTAGGACACGGTATCTCCCAATGGGCCCTCAAAAGATGCTCCTATATTTTTGGTTCCGAATTTACCAAACTCGCCAATTATCTTACCTCCGAATTCTCGACTGGGCGTTTTGGTTATAAAATTGACGGCTCCTGACAGCGTCGCTCTGCCAAAATATGCGCTTTGCGGCCCTCTTACCACTTCAATTCTTTCAGCATCTTCCAAACCAGCTATTACGCTTCCGTGAGTGGGAGCACCATCAACAAAAACCGTAGCCGCTTGTTGGTGATCATTTTCCTGACTGATATGCATCCCGCGAATGACCAAGATCCGATTTGAACGATCAGCTCTTCCTACGGAATGTTCCGCAAAATGAAAGCCCGGAGTAAAGGCAATAAGATCCTTAAACTCATTAATGCCTTTTGCTTCAATGTCCGCTGAAGTTAATGCGGTGATAGCTAACGGAACCTGCAGCAAGCTTTCCTCTCTCTTTCGGGCAGTAACCGTTATCTCTTCAAACACTCCCGCAACCGATTCGACATCAGACGCATGTACAAATCCAAAAAAGTTAAACGACATAACACCTAAGATCGCTGCAATAACTTTTACTACCGCCATCTTAGCCATAGAATTAGAACGTATATTTTTAATGTTAACCATGTTGTCTACTCCGTATCCAAGATTACCGAAAGAAAAATATATAAAGTTTAGACCAATAGGTATAGTTGAATTTTGCTTATAACCTATCGTTTAAAGTAGTTCAGCCCAGCAGTCCTAGCTATCTATTTTTTATCATTGTCTCAATAGTGGACAACCCATCTATATCTAGCCTCTACAGGTCTATGTGGTCACTCGTAAATCTTGCAAGCAATGTCAATCCTTGAGCCAGTTCACTTGAAGGAAATAGAAAAATTTATAAATCGCAATATTCAATCTTTATTCGGTGAAGCCAGCGCCTGCCTTTAAAACTAAACATATCGAAGCTATCGCCCACTATTGAGACAGCTATGTAGAATTAGTTGCTATGCTTTGCTAAAACAAGATACTTAGCGCTAGTACCAATCAAGCAATATGGAACCATATCCCTTAACTAATCGTACCCCAGTTGAACCGCAGTTTTCCCCTTAAATAAATTACAGATCATGGTAGGTAATATTTTGGAACGAACTCAGGTATTAATAGCTGGCGCCGGGCCAGTTGGCGCCGTTGCCGCGTATTATCTCGCTCAAAATGGTATAGATGTCATCATCATGGAGGCTGCGGCTTCATGCGAAGAAGATTTAAGAGCGTCCACATTACACTCGCCAACATTATCCATGCTTAACCAACTCGGAATTATGGACAAGCTTGGACCGCAAGGACTTAAAACGCCGATATACCAATATAGAAGAAGAAAAAGTGGTGAATGCTTGTCCTTTGATCTAGACGAATTAAACGGAGAGGTTGAATTTCCGTATAGATTGCAATGTGAGCAGTATAAATTGGCACGATTATTAACAGAAGCTTTAGATCAGCATCCCAATGCCGAGGTCAATTTTCAATATAGAGTATTAGCCTTTGAGCAGGACGATGCGAAGGTTATAGTTACTGTTGAGACCCCCTATACAGTTAAAAAATATCAGGCCGATTACCTTATTGCAGCGGATGGTGCTAACAGCATCATTCGAAAATGGCTTGGGGTTGAATTTGCAGGCTTTACTTATCCTGAAAAATTTCTAACCTTGAGTACGACGACGCCCCTAGAAGACTATTTCCAAGATCTCAGCTACGTGAATTACATTTCTGACCCAAAAGAATGGCTAGTGCTTCTCCGAGTACCTTCAGTTTGGCGCGTGTTGGTACCCATTTTCGAAAATGTTGATGATAAGGAAATTCTGTCTGATGAATACAAAAATAAAATATTTGATGGGATAACGCACGATGGAGCGTCAGTCAAAACACAGCATAGAACGATCTATCGGGTTCACCAACGCGTTGTGACTAAATACAATCATGGTAGGACTGTGCTAATCGGAGATGCGGCACATTTAAATAATCCGCTCGGCGGGCTGGGAATGAACAGTGGGATTCATGATGCGTGGAACCTTTGCCAAAAGCTAGTGGAGATATTGAGCCCTGCGAGACTAAAAGGCAGAGATTATGCTGATACACTACTCGAAAGATTTGATCGGCAACGACGAATGACTATGAATAACTTTATTCAGGCGCAGACTATTCAAAATAAAAAGATGATGGAGGAAAAAACCGAGGAATTCTTAAGCGCAGAATGGGAGAGACTGAAGACAGTTCATCAAGATGATGATCTACGCTATGAGTTTCTATTAAAACAATCGATGACTCAAAGTGTCAGGGATGCAGATTCCATCAGTTAGCTGTATCGTCTAATAATAAAAAATTATTATAATGGCAAAAAATAATAGTCACGCATATAAAGGATGTTCTAGTTTCATGACTGATATATTAGGCTGGCGAAAAAAATTTGGCGTGTTGGGCCCTTCCACTAACACCATTGTGCAACCAGAATTCGACGCAATGAGACCCAGCGGAGTAACAAATCATTATAGCAGGATTTATACGTCCAATGCTCAAGCGGTAAGTAATGAAAGCTTTTTAGCCGGTACTACTATCATTTCAGATAATGTTCTCAATGCTGTTGACAGCGTTATGACCTGCTCTCCAGACTATCTGGTAATGGGTATGTCAGCGATAACTTTCTATGGTGGTATTGAGGGAGCGAATAATTTTATGGAAAAGATTCAAAGGGCCTCAGGGATTGGCGTGAGTATTGGATCACACTCTACAGCAGCAGCCTTACATGCGTATGGGAATATTAAGCGGATTGCATTTGTTTCACCGTATTTCTCAATTGCCAACCGTGAGGTCAGAAAATATTTTGAAGAATGTGAGTTTTCAGTAGCTCACGACATTTGCCTAGAATGCCCCAGTTGGACTGCCATCGCTGAGGTCCCAGCAGATCAACTTCGTAAAATTCTTGATGAGCTTAATAGTAATGAAGTAGATGCGCTTGTTCAGGTAGGCACTAATCTTTGCATGGCACAACTCGCAGGAGAAGTTGAAGCTACAATAAAAAAACCTGTTATTGCTATTAATACCGCAACCTACTGGCATGCCCTTCGTAGTAACGGTATTAAGGACAAAATCCCAGGGTTTGGTAAATTACTTGAAGAACTCTAGTTTCATACTTAGTCTCTAAATACTAGGTTACCTCCATCCACGGGTAGATAAGTGCCCGTAATTATTGAGTTGCCGGGGTCAGCTAAAAATAATACCGCATGTGCGACATCTTTAGCTGTTGCTAACCGTCCCAGTGAGCTTTGGTCTGCTAACTGCTCAATAAACTCGCTATCTGTCTGTCTTTCAAATGAAATTCGATTTCCCATTAGCATCTCTGTGTTTACTGGGCCTGGCAATACAGCATTAACACGAATATTGTAGCGCCCGCCGGCGCTGGCTGCAGTGAGTGTCGTCATCAATACTGCCGCTTTAGAGGCGCAATAAGCACTCGAGGTGGCTTGCGCTTTAATGGAGAGACCTGAGCCAATATTGACGATAGCGCCTCCGCGTTGCTTCATTTCCCGAATCCCATATTTACATCCAAGAAATACACCATCGGAATTTATTGCAAAATGTTTTTTCCAAATAGCCAATGGCATTTCTTCAAATGGAATATCAGACTGAAAGAATCCAGCATTGTTCACAAGTACATCAAGGCCGCCAAACCTTATATCTATAATGTTAAGAACACGCCGCCAACTTGACTCACTGCTTACATCAAGTATCATAAACTCAGTACCGCGGCCTATATGATTCGCTAGTCCTGGCCCTCTCGCGCCACCCTGTTGCCCTCCAGCTTCATCAACATCAGTTATGATGACACGCCCTCCCTCATCTGCAAAAGCATGCGCTATGGCACTCCCAAGCCCGCCTAGAGCACCTGTGATCAGTATTGTGGAATGACTAAAACGCACGGGCATTCGCCTCAATATAGTTCGCGATGAGCCATAAATGAGCATCAAAAAAAGGCAAAGATAACTAGCACATCATCATTAGTAACACAGGTGCTCTTAAAATTTTCGGCGCACACCAAGCGTCCATACTGGCGGCGGATTAGGCACCCCTGTAGTTCTGATGAGAGGCAGGCCCTTGAGATAAACCTCCTCATCAAGTACGTTCTTTCCGGTAAGGGAGATTTTCCAAGCGCCCTGTGCTGACTCGTAAAAAGCGCCTAAATTCAAAAGTGAATAAGCATCCGTTCTTACAATAGGTGCGTTAATAATATCGTTGTAATACGCACTGCGATATGACAAGTTACCATTTAACCCAAACTGGCCGCCGGAAGCTCTAGATATAAACCGATATTCAAATCCGATTGAACCAAACCTATCTGACGCACGGTTAATTTTGAAGCTAGGATCGATCCCGGACGTTGGATCTATGTCCTTGTACTCATCGCCTTGGACCGCAGCCGAACCGAACACCTCGAGCTGATCATTAATGATGTAAGTGAATTCGAGTTCGATCCCATACACATCAGCATCGGCAACATTATTGACTGTAGTTATCCCCGATGCTGTCGTATTTAGACCCTGTAAATCAGAGAAATCATTAAAGAAAACATTCACGTTGGTACGTAACCTATTATCAAGCAAGTCAGCTTTTACGCCAAATTCATAAGCCCAGACAGTTTCAGGATCAAACCCATTGGTAAAGTCCTCTACACTGGTAGCCAAGGCATTAAAGCTTCCGGCTTTGTAACCTCTAGATATATTGAAGAATGTAAAGACATCTTCTGTCCACTGGTAGTCGAGTACCAAACGCATAGTCACATCATCGGAACTATTCACCGCACTCCCTGGTACGCCTCTATGTAAACCTATTAAATCTTTTTTGTCATCGCTATATCGAAGACCCGCAGTAATAGATAGCTTATCGCTAAAGTGGTAGGCTCCTTCTCCGTAGATAGCGAAACTATCAGTCTCAAGATCTATAATTGTGGAAGGCCGGACACCAAAGAAAATAGTGTCATCAACTGTCTGATATCCATCCTCAGAAAACACAAATACCCCCGTAAGCCAATCGATATTTCCGCCAGAAGCTGACCCGCGAAGTTGAATCTCCTGAGTCATTACCTCAACATCAGATGCCAATACCCGATTAAAAAGGCCCTGCCCGGTCAGGTCAAAAGAAGAGGCTTCAGATATGTCCTGAAAAGAAGTAATTGATCGTAAGTTTAGCTCATTACCAAAGTCATAACTAAAGTCCAATGTGACTCTAAGCTGCTCATTTTCACCAAAGGCATCCAATGGTGATCGGACGTCCCTAAAATCACCCGTAATTGACTTAAGGGTATCTGGATCACGCGCGACAAACTCACCACCATCATTATTTTCTTCCGCATAGGAAAGAGAAAGAGTACCGGAAAGAGGTCCTTCTGCAAGCAAAGCTAACTTCGCGTTAATTGCCAGAACTTCGCGATTGCCTCGCTCCTCATTAAGCGTGACGTTGCTGTACCAATCACCACTCTCTCGGTAAGATGCCGTCACGGAAGCGCCAATAACATCCTCGACAAGTGATGTCTGGGAATGGCCACGCACATTATACGAACCAAAACTTCCATAACTAGCTGCGAGATTGCCACTTTGTGTTCCATCTGGTTTTTTGGTGATGTACTTTATAACACCACCCATCGCGTTACGACCATATAGCGTGCCCTGAGGACCCCGAAGCACTTCGACTCTCTCGAGTTCAAGCAATTCGATATTTGCTACACTTAGACGAGAGATATAAACGTCATCAATATAAACTCCGACGCCTGATTCAGACAAAATAATAGCGCCGACCTGATCGCCGGCACCACGCATGTAAAGATCCACCTTGCCCGGAGCCGCGATACCCTGAACCATCGTAAGGTTAGGCACATAATTCTGAAGCTCCGTAGCTTCTACCGTCTGAAACCGATCCAGAGACTCTTCAGTGAATGCTGAAATTGTCACAGGTGTTGATTGCAAACTGGTCTCTCTTCGCTCTGCAGTAACGATTATCTCCTCTAGCCCTACCTTTTTATCAGCGGCCTCCGAAACGGCCACTTGCGACATCAACACAATTGCTGGCACTAAGGTTGTAGCTATGATTCGAGTAATAGTAATAACTAGATCTTTAAAAAAAAACTTCATGCGCTCCGCCCATTGTTCGTTATTAAGGCGGTTGATACTATTATGAAAAAGGTGATTGGCGAAAGGCATTTCAGCTAAGGTTCTCAAATACGGACAATTATATATTACGCTCGCAAAACAGATGCAGATAGATAATTAGTGCTATTGATATATATTTATGACTATAATGCTATTATGAATAAAAAATCTATACAAGGTATTATAAAATGGTTCGATCTTTAAGTCGCGGCTTAGACATTCTCAACCTCTTAAATATACGTGACAGTGCCACGCCTGCGGAGCTTGCACAAGAACTGAAAATTCCCCGCGCAACCGTTTATCGAATACTTCAAACAATGGCTGATAAAGACTTTATTTATCGCCACTCATCCGACAATCGATTCAGGATGACCGATAAGGTCCGAACATTAAGTGATGGCTTTACCGAAGAAGATCATATGGCTAATATCGCTAGAGACTCTCTCAACGAAATTACTGAAGAATTGGTTTGGCCTGTATCACTCGCTACCATTTCAGGTATTGACTTAATTGTTCGCGAAAATACAGACAAGATAAGCCCGTTGGCCGTAGATCAATTTACAATTGGCAGTCGGATGCCCATATTAAGTTCAGCATCAGGCATATGCATACTTGCTTTTATGGAGTCTAAAGCTCGGAACATTGTTTTAGATACTATCGCAACAGCAAATAGGCCTCAGGACCACCATGGTCACAACCTTAACAAGCTTAATGAGCTGTTTAATAGGACACGGCGGCTTGGTTATTCAGTCCATCACCGCCAGCGAAATATTTCAGATATGACCGCTATAGCCGTTCCAATTCACGCCCAATTAAGAGTAAGAGGCTCACTAACGCTGCGTTATGCACGATCAGCACTGCCAATACAGGAAGCGTTGGTCAAATTTATACCTACACTAATTAAAGTGGCTGAAGGCCTTTCCAGTCGTCTATCTATACATTTGCAAGAACAGTTACACAAAATGGATAAAATTATTTAAATTTAGCTATCGATGCTCATTGCCGACATCAAACAGAGGATAGCGGCCAAGAGTCAGCATTAAGCATGCTCCAATCATAGAACTGATGGCCGCTATATACAAAATGGCTTGATAGTGTCCAAACATATCGTAGGTCCAACCAAACATAGCAGGCGCTAAACCTGCTCCTATTGAAAAGAATATATAAATACCGCCATACAATGCCCCGTAATGCCTAAGGCCGAAATAACGGCTTACAAGAAACGCCATAAGATCCAATTCAGCGCCTGCGGCTAAACCAACAATAAGCGCTGATAATCCAAGTAACATAGGTGAAATATTGTCTGTGGTTAATATGAAAGCTGCGAGACAAGGCATGCAAAGAAATATGGCTGCGATCAAAGGCGCCCAAAGCCGATCCATTAAAAATCCCGCAACAAGTCGACCACCAATGACGCTAACACCTATTAGGCCGGCGTACCGGGCTGCATCAGCAAAACTGAGCCCCTTATCAGTTAACAGCGGTACAAAATTAGTAATGACACCTGAAATACTAGCTGCAACCAATAATAGGCTTATTGAAATTACCCAGAATCGGTAACCCTTTAAAGCTTCTTTTACGGATAACCCGGCGGCCATAAGGGGCTGCTTGCTAATAGCGGCGTCAATCTGATTCACCGTTCCAGATTGGCTTTGCACCGGCTCTTTGAATAACAGATAAACACTTGGCAGAGAAATAGCCATAACGGTAAATGCCAATGCCACATAGGCATTGCGCCAACCCATAATATCAATAAGCCATACGACATAACTCGGCGCTAAGGTAGCGGCAATACCCGTACCTGCGAGGGTTAAACCGAGCGCCATACCACGAAATTCGTCAAACCAACCATTAACAACTTTGGTCCAGGTAATCGGTAATGTCCCAGCAGCAAAAATAGACATAACAGTCCAACCTGCATAAAAGGTCCAGATCTGGTCAGTCGCTAGTGACATACAAGATAAAGTGATACCAAATAGCGGCAGTGAAATAAGGGCTATTCGTCTGGCGCCATACCTATCAATTAACCATCCGACTGTGGGCGCGGTAATAACGGCAATTAATATCATAATACTGACACCAACCTGAATAGCGCCCCGCGACCAATTCATATCTTCTGAAATAGCAGCAACAAAAACACCATTTGTATAGAAACAGACAGAAGACAATCCGCATCCAGCACCTATAAGCGCCCCAAGTAACGGCTTATAACCTCTGCTAAATTCATTACTCATCTAATATGCGCTTCATGATGCTTTAAATAATGCGTTGCAATCTCCTCACGCGTAACAAATGAAACACCAACTTTAGTTTTTGCGTACTCAAGAAATTCTCGGACCGCTCGCACTCGATAAGCTCGCCCAGAAACATGCGGATGCAACCCAACATTCATAAGTCGGCTACTGCCATCTTCATATGATTCAGCTAAAAGTTGATCGAGCTCTTCTTTTAGAATATCCAAAAATTCAGTAGTGGTATGCCCCCGTCTTGTAAGGAGAGTAAAATCATTTATTTCATTCGTATACGGTATAGACACAATTGGGCCAGCTTCTGTATCGATCATAAAAGGCTGATCGTCGTTCATAATGTCGCAGTAAAAAAGCATGCCCTTCTCTGCAAGAATACTACAAGTATTAAGAGTGCCACGCAGTGATGATGACAACCAACCTTTGGCTGAACGCCCGAGTTTTTTCTGGTATATGTCCAGTGTTCTGCTGATAACTTCACGTTCCTTTTCAACATCATGAGCATAGTCGCTTAATAGTTCACCCTGCTCATAATTATGGGCCAATATTTCCCACCCTCGTTGCTCTGCCGCTTCTACTATCGGGCTTCTTTCCAAGGCAGTTTTTGCATTAATTGTACAACTAGCGGGGACGCCCGCCAGATCAAACACTTTAAATAACCGCCATATCCCAATCCGCTGGCCATATTCTCGCCAAGTATAATTAGGAAAGTCAGGCTTATTTCCAGGTAACGTGTCTGGTAAAATAGCCGGGCCTCCCGCGTAATACGGCTCTGAAGTTTCCTTAACCATGTCCCAATGTTCTAGATTTAGCGTCACTATCAATGCGACCTTGGTACCATTTGGTAATTTAAGTTTTCCTCTATCAGGAATTGCTGAGAATGGGTATTGCATATTTACTCTTCTATTTGGATTTTTTTGAACGATAGATTCTTCACAACCATAGAGGCCTCCCTATTGAATTACAAGTTTGGGCCTTTCGTTTGTCCACAATTGATACCCGAATTCTTACCAGAATTGTAGAGTTTACTTTTAGCTATAAGTTCGGTCGCTCCAAGAAGGTCATTCATATAAGATATATTAGCCATAGATCCTTTCCAACCATGAGTCGTCCCTTCTTTCAATATGTGCTGTAAAAGCTGCTCTGCCTGGGGTACAAATGCATGTAGTAATGCAACCGGATAAAGCGCAACTTTGTAGCCTAGCGCATCTAAATCATCACTGCCAGTAACAAAGCTTCCAACACCTTCAACAAGGTTGTGGGCAAGCGGAGCTTTAGCCGCAAAAGTTGCCGCAATGATTGTCATTTGATCAAGATTATTGGGTGCTTCGACAAAGAGTACGTCAGCACCGACTTCTAAATAACGATGGGAGCGCTCAATTGCGTCATCAAATCCATTGACACCTAAAGCATCAGTGCGGGCAATAATGATAGTATCTTCATTCTGACGACTATCCAGCGCTGCTTTAATTTTACCCACCATGTCTTCACAGGGTATCACCTGCTTGCCAACCATATGCCCGCAACGCTTTGGTATAAGTTGATCTTCCATTTGCAATGCAGATGCCCCAGCCCGCTCAAATGTACGTACACTGCGCTCTACATTAAGAGCATTACCAAAACCTGCATCCATATCAACGATAAGTGGCAGTTTGGTGCAATCTCGGATAATAGCGATACTATCTACCATCTCTGAGGCAGTCACCAGACCCATATCAGGTTGCCCAAAGCGTGCAAAGGCGATGCCCGCGCCCGACACGAACGCCGCCTTAAAATCAGCTTGATCGACAAGACGTACCGTTAAACCATCATAAACGCCAGGCGTCTTGATAATCCCAGGTTCAGCCAATAGTTGTCTCAATTTTTGAGCATGACTCATTTTTAATATTTCCAATGATTAGTGGTATCTATTAACCAACAACAACAGTGGCACCAGAAGCAGCCATAATCTCAGAGCCATCTTCCGCGCTAAGAGTAATGCTTGCTCGATGCGTTCTGTTCGACGCTAGTTCATAGCAAGCTAGGTCAGTCGCTAAACCTGTCCCTTGTAATACAAAATAGCTGAGCTCGGTAGGTCTAGCTATTTTCTTGCGGGTATCGTCTCAATACTGGACAAGCCGCGATCCCGATTTTGAGCCATGAACCAAAGCAGGTTCAATATGCTTTGGCTAGTCTTTTGATCCATTGTTTCAATTAATGCACCTCACCACGTCCCTAATCAATCCCAAAAAAAGGTGCTTCGCAAGAAGTATCCCTTTTTCTTGTGCAGTTTTGATAGTCGATCGAGAACCCTGTTTGACTAATTATGCTCGCGGTACAGTTTAGACTCACAGCAACGTCGGACGCTCCGCAGAGTTATCGATTACATCTATGTTTTTAATGGGGTTTTTATTCCCGCAATGTGATGATGCATTGAAGAAAAAACTTAAGGTATGATCGCAGCAAATACTTGAGCATTAATGCCGATGGAAATTAAGCAAGTGACCCCTGCTATTGGTGCCGAAATATCGGACATTTGCCTCAATAATCTTAGCCCGAAAGAGCTAGATGAAATCTACGGGGCGCTCATAGAGCACAAAGTTATTTTTTTTCGCGATCAAGACCTAACACCTGAAGCTCACTTAACTTTCGCCAAAAGCTTTGGTCAGCCAGAGCCACCCCACCCAATCTACCCAAGCATTGAGGGCTACGAAAATATTGTTTTGCTCAAAAGTGGTGCCGGCAGCAAGCCAGATGCCAATGATTGGCACAAGGACATGACTTTTAAGGCTAACCCCCCGTTCACCAGCATATTACATGCCATTGAAGTACCGGATGTAGGTGGCGACACATTATGGTCTAACACCAATGCAGCGTATGCCGCGCTGCCAACAATGTGGAAAAAGTACTTAGCAGGAATGGAGGCCATGCATGATATCGGCACCTTCAGAAATGACCTATATCATCAAGGGGGTATTGAAGCAGTAAATAATGGCCTCAAGAGCGCGGGCTCTGCCGTACATGAAATTGTTGGCACTCACCCAGTCACTGGGCTTAAATACCTCAACATCAATCAATCTTTTACGCGCCATATTATGGGCAAAATTCAAGGTGAGAGTGACCAAATACTACAATATCTGTACTTGCATATGGCTAAGCCCGAGTTTCAGGTACGTTTACGCTGGCACAATAACACTGTTGCAATGTGGGATAACCGCATCACCAATCACTATGCAATTTGTGACTACTTGCCTAAAGTAAGGCACATGCAACGGGTAACTGTTTTGAATGATAAGCGCGAGCCCTAACTATTTTTAGGTGCCGCATTAAACACCGTGGAATAAAATTGAACTTATTTCACAAAAGCTGTCTGAGTACAGGCTCGCCTAAAGCAAGTAAGACATGAGGAAGCCCTGATTTCCCCGTCAGGGCTTTTTTATTGGATTTTAATTCGGCTTTCGTAACTCATCCCTTATCTCAGTTAGCAACGCAACAGTCTCCTGCTGGCGTGTTACAAAGAAAAAGAGAGGATAAATCCCAACGGTAACAATCGATAAGATAAGAAAAATAATAAAATTTCCTAGACGAGCCGCCATCTGAGTACTTCCTAATAGATTTTAAGTAGCACAATGATAACCGAGTAAAGCACTTTAGCAATACCACGCAAAGGGTTATCAGCCTGATCAAGGCGCACTGAACAATCTGATTCCAATATGATTAGAAGACCTTATCGGCTATGATTCTTAAAAATAATTTATTCGCGATAAGGGCTAGCATATGAACCGTCGCACATTATCAAAATTACTGGCTCTAACGCCACTAGCACCGTCGGCTCAAGAATATACTCGCTCTCAACAGCCTCATATCTTAGTGGTAGGTGCCGGACTAATCGGCGCCTCTATTGCCTATCATTTATCTATCGCCGGAGCGAAGGTCACTATTATTGACAAGCAAGGTCCAGCAAGTCATGCGAGCCTTGGTACTTTTGGATGGATCAATGCCTCCTATGCTAAACAACCAGAGCATTATCATAGCCTGAGCCAGCAGAGCGTTTAGGCTTGGCATCAACTACAACAGCAACTCAACATTCCAGTAAAGTGGGGCGGCTCATTGGAGTGGTTCAACGGTGAAACACGACAACAAGAACTGATTGACCAAATCACAGAACAGCAACAATGGGGAGAGGCTGCCAGCATTATATCCGCAGCGCAAGCCGGTGAATTGGAGCCTCACAGTGATTTTACTGGTGCGAACGATATTGCCTTTTCTGGGAATGATGGTGCAGTCGACCCTGTGTTGGCCACCCGAAAACTCTTGCAGGCAAGTAAAGCGATGGGTGCTGAGTTGATCTATCCAAGTGAACTAATCGACACATCACATGGTGGTACACGCCTGATTACCGCACAGACAACAACCGAGCGTATCCAGACTGATAAAATAGTATTGGCAACCGGCGCTGCCATCAAGATAGTTAAGAAAATAGCCAAAATTGACATTCCTCAGCGCAGTGCGCCTGGCGCTATCGTCATTACTGCGCCTCTGCCACCAATACTCCATCGTGTTATTGTTGCGCCCGGCGTTCACATTCATCAGCGTTTGGACGGTCGTATAGTTTTGGGCGAGCAGACTGGCCCACCTAAAAATGACGCCCATAACGAGCGATTGACTACCAGAGCCAATCAGTTTCCATCAAAGGAAATTTCTGACCAACATGGACAACGAATTCTAGACATTGCGATTAAATACTTGCCAGCTCTTCGCAATGCAGAAATTGAGCACGTGCACATTGGATGGAGGCCCCTACCCTTAGACGGCCATCCTGTTTTGGGCTACTCGCAGAGTCGAGATGGTGTTTATTTGGCGATTATGCATAGTGGCGTGACACTGGCTCCAATAGTTGGTCGTCTTGTCGCCCAAGAGATAATAAGTAAAAAGCTCTTTAAGCAGCTTAAAAATTACCGACTCTATAGAGCTTTTCACTATGTAAAGCATTATTGATTTGGTTGGCAATTACAGTGGCAGTAACTACTAACCACTTAAAAATATAGCTCATTTTGGCAGTGCTGTTTTTAACTGTATTTTGGGAGGGAAGGTCTCAACTACCTTAAGTTTCAAGTCGTATTTATTCAGCACACTTTGCTCGCTAGAAACCTCGATCAGATGATATCGAATCACGTCCCTAAAGCCCTATGCCTCAGCATAGATTTGGAGGGCACACATCCTATTCGTAGCCAAACGCATCTACAGCAACATCAAACAAAAGTAGATTCAAATTTCGAAGTGGTTAGATGAAAGTTCAGCGCTTTTTTCATTAATGTTTTATTATTATCCACCAGAATGAAAATTACATATTGTAATGCTATCCAGTCAATGCCTGCAGTGTGCAAGGGATTGATAACAGGACTTAGAAGGTTTGGGCGATATGGCAACAATTAACGAAGCGGCGCGTGCAACGCCTGTAATTCACCATACGGATGTTTTAGTTGTTGGAAGTGGTCCTGGAGGTCTAGCAGCAGCTATTGCTTCATCTAGAGCGGGGGCCCAAACAACGCTACTTGAGCGCTATGGTTGCTTTGGAGGCAATCTAACTCAGGTAGGAGTTGAGGGTTTCGCTTGGTATAGACATGACAAAACTGTAGACAGCGAAGGCATTGGCATTGAGTTTGAAGAACGTGCAAAGTCTATGGGTGCATCCAATCCCGAACCCCAGTCTAATAGTCATGCAA
>Ga0209709_10000750_pt1 | contig 30648 bp, 18 predicted proteins | sample ArcticOcean_MG_C_2_FD_187435 | JGI IMG/M metagenome (GOLD analysis project Ga0209709, IMG submission 187435) | Marine microbial communities from western Arctic Ocean - ArcticOcean_MG_CB4_136 (SPAdes) (version 2) | ecosystem: Environmental > Aquatic > Marine > Oceanic | place: Arctic Ocean... | reverse complement strand
GCCTTCTTCTCCCTTTTGGCCCTTGGGACCCGCTGCGCCTTCTTCTCCCTTTTGGCCCTTGGGACCCGCTGCGCCTTCTTCTCCCTTTTGGCCCTTGGGGCCCGCATCACCCGTATCGCCCTTGGCTCCTACTTCTCCCTTTTGGCCCTTGGGACCCGCTGCGCCTTCTTCTCCCTTTTGGCCCTTGTCACCAGTTTCGCCCTTGGCTCCTTTTTGGCCCTTGGGACCTGCATCTCCCTTGATTCCCTTCTCACCCTTCTCACCCGTATCTCCCTTGATTCCCTTTTGACCCTTCTCACCCTTCTCACCTGTATCTCCCTTGATTCCCTTTTGACCCTTCTCACCCTTGTTCTCTCCCTTGATTCCTTTTATGCCCTTCTCGCCCTTTTGGCCCTTGAAGCCCTTTTGGCCCTTTACGCCTTTCTGACCTTTAAGGCCCTTTTGACCCTTTTGACCTTTCGGGCCTTTCTCGCCCTTCTGGCCTTTCTCACCCTTAGGGCCTTTTGCGCCAATGCTTCCCTTCTGGCCCTTGTAGTCTCCTTTTTGCCCTTCTATACCCTTCTCCCCTGTTTCCCCCTTTTGGCCTTTGGGACCCGGTCCTCCTTTATCTCCCGTTATACCTCTTGGACCTTTAGGACCTATTGGCCCAACAGGGCCTGCTCCACCACCCGGTCCCAGTGATCCCTTTGCCCCTTCATTTCCGGTCTCACCCTTTTGACCCTTGATACCTAACTCTGTGCTCTTTTCTCCTTTTTGGCCTTTGTCACCAACACCTTTGTCTCCGGTTTCTCCTGTCGCTCCTTTCTGGCCCTTGAACCCCTTAGGGCCTTTTTCTCCTTTCTGACCTTTCGGACCTTTTTCTCCTTTCCCCCCTGACGAAGTTGGAACTCTTTGACGTGCGTCAAAGTTTGTATCCATAAAGTAAATCGGTATAGAATGCCAACCGCAACCGTTCCAATTAAGTTCGTTCAACCCTATAATATCAGCGATAGATACTACATTTATAAGATCTCCGTCTTTGAAAGGGGGCCAAACGGGAGACTGAGCAAACCTGCCGGTACACCCTGAACAATCAGCCTCTCTTTCCTCTACGGGAGTAGAAGAATCATAACACTCATTCTTCGTCCACGGGAAATTAGGATCACTACCCGGGCTACCAATACCTAGCGATTCGCCTCCCCACGACTTATCAAATCCGGAGCTATGCAGCATATTAGTCTTCATGACTAATTGATAAAAACCACCGACAAACCTTTTCTCATAAGGCGCGCCCGGGCCCCATCCGTCACCCCCAGCATGTGGAGCTTGATTTGAAGGAACCGATAAGCCTAAAGCCCTAGTAAACTCTTTCTTTTCTTCTGAGTTTTTACCTGAAAAAGCCGTAAACCAAGCTCCTTTATTCTTTAACAGAGCGTCGCTACTAAAATTAGTCGAATCAAATAAAACCTTATATTCGCTTGTCCTTACCGAGTCTTGAGTAACCGTATACCCAAGCGACTTTAATGCATTTATTTGATCTCCATGTATGTCAATGTGGTATACTTCGTAACTATCCCAATCCCCAGTAGAATCATCGTATTGTGTCGTTTGGTATGGGTACTGCAGAACTCCTGCGGTAGTAGATCTTTCTGGCGCTCCACTCTTTGCTATACCTCTACTTTGTGCAAATTCTTTATAGTGCTCTTGAGTGGGGTCGGCCACAGGAATAGGTATACCTTCCAATTTGCCATTGAAAGACTGACAAAACAAAAATCGACAAGCTATATATTCGAAACCTGAGGTATTCGCACCGGATCCGCCGTCCGAAGGGCAGCCGCAATCCCATTGTTTTACTTTCTCGGACGCACTAGCGTATCCAGCGTCCTCTCTGAACTCGTCCCATAACGGTTCATTGCATAACCCATCCTTACCTACTCCACGAAAATGTCTCCATGTGTTTACGGTACCGTCGGGGTAGTACGTATCGGGAACTTTCATCTCGAAAGACATGACCCGCATTGGGAAAATGTCATCGCCTCCTATCTTACCGGTAATGCCTCCGGTAATAAAATCAGCTTCATGTCCAGCTTTAGTTCCCATTTTATCTTATTCCTGTCAAGTAGTCTTGATATACGCCATTTGCCTCTACACTTCCTCCTACAATACTATTCATTCCGCTTATAGTTAATAAAGCTACTATCGGAGACTCATCATGACTAGTCTCATAACCAACGGAAACTGAAGCTCCAATTTCACCAGAGGACAACATGTACGGATCGGGATAAATCTTATAACCAGTATAAGGCTCCGCTCCTACATTTCCTCCTTGCCCCCAGTAATAACCACTAGTCTGAAAACTACCACTTGAGCCTGTCCATATATCAAAAGCGCCCGTAAAGGTTTTTTCGTATCCAGTCAAGGCTCCAGTATAATTACTGTTTCCAGAGAAAAAGGTTAGCCCAGAGGCTATTACTTCTCCTGTCCAATAACCGCTATGTAAAGTTACACCAGTTACCCCGCTGCTAGGGTGAGAGGGAGCCTTTAACGAAGAATTGACCAACTTGGCTCCCCATTTGGCGCCCACGGCACCGCCAGTAGTTAGAGCGTCTATGCTGCCGGTTATATATTCTTGATAAAACTTGGAGCCTAAATCAGCAGCAACCATATCTTGACCAGAAAAAAGACCCTGCAATAATCCTGTTGTCGCCACGTATTCTGATCCGTAATTCCAACTTCCGTTATAGTACTCAGTAAGCAAACCTGAACCGGTAGCCGCAAGGCCAAGACTAATATTTCCCGCTGAAATATTATGAAAATCTTCTATACCGGTCACTCCGCTCATTTTTGAGTTTTCCTCCAGTCCACTCGCGTAAGTAAAAATTTGCCCCGTTGCATTCGAATAACCAGATATAACGCTTCCAGTATGGCCAAACGCACTTAACCTGATAAAGGGTGATGTTTCTCCAGCGTAACCGCTCCCGACTATCATATCGACGCCCGTCATAACGCCCGTAAGCGTGGTGCCGCTATACTCCACACCTAAGCTGGCCCCTAAAGGGAAAGTGCTGAAATTGGATATTGACCCAACTCTAGTAACGTAATCAGCGTAAGCAGTTACGCTCCCGTCAGGCCCACCAAAAAAGTCCCCAGTTGGCCCCTCTAAATACTCTAAAGAAATATGTAAGGGCTTGTCCCCCGACAAAGATGTCCCACTATAAGCTAAATACTCAATATTATAAGTGTTGACCTTCGCGACGTTGTGCCCATGAGTATATCTTGAGGTTCCGACGTTTCCCCCTGCGGTAACGAACCCTGTCTCGTTTAGACCTGAAGTAGTTTTTTGGACATCGAAAAGAACTCTTCTAAAGTCAGAAGGGTTAGATACTCCGGATATCCCCGAGTTAATCCTACCGAAGTTCGTATCTATGTTTAATTTGTATTTATGTGTTTCGTAGACCGGCAGGCCAGATAAATCTTGTATGACTATTTTTCCAGAACTAGAGGGAGCTATAGCTTCGTCGTGAGAAGCAACGCCCCATTCCCCAGTAAAAGCCCCGACTAAACTAGCTGATAAAATCTCAAAACCCAAATCAGAACTATTGTTTACCAAATGCCCGGTATGGTATCCACTAGAGATAAACGAATCAGGAAAATCTAAAAAATAAGAAGGCTCGGTTCCTCTTATTTCCGTATAAACATCTGAGAAATTCATACCGGTTGAATGGTAATGAAACCTTTGAAGCTTAAAATTATCTTTAACTTTTCCGAAAGCGAATGGCTCGTTGTTTACATAGTAAGAATAGCCGGTAGTTTCAACGTTCCCTGATATTTCTATAGAGTCAGAGTTTCCGTAGGAATATATATACTTACCGTCCGGGTCAAACATTCTCCCACTATCAAAAGAAAAGCGTATCTCTTTATTTTCCCCAGATAGAGAGAATAATCCTATTCCCGTCTTACCTACCTGAGTAAAACTAGAATAGAAAGAAAAGTTTCTACTTTCCGCTACGCTTCTATAGTTTTTGCCTGATAACTCCATGCTAACGATACCACGATTTCCATACCGTAGGTCCTATTTTTCTCATTGTTGTTTCTTGTTTGGGTATTTTACTAGGCCTCGTGGAGAACGTGAACGAACTAGTTAACCCGTTTGACCCAAATGCTATGTTAAAAGAAGTCATACCCTTCGCCGGAGTAAGGTAATACCTCAGTTTCTCGCTATTCGTTGAGCTTGGATACCCTTTTCCTATATTGTAGTTTGTGCCTACCATCGAAAATGAAAGCGTTTCAGTAGGCCGAAGATGCTCTTGATCCTTTGAGGTCAGATGATTCTTTATGCTTTCGTGATACTCCTCTAAAGTCGTCATTTTTTCCCCGCCTTTCCCTTCGTCTTCTACCCCGTTATTCACGTTAGAGTCTGGCACCAATACGTTAATCATTTTCGGGCTTGCGTCTAAAACGCCGTCATCCCTCCTAGACCCATCCTTAAAGAGCGCGTCAGAAGTTAAGTCTGCATCATTAGTAACATCTTGAGCGGTAACCCTTATGGACATTGTGTTTTCTGGTAAGTTTTGTAGCGGAGAATTTGCGGTTCTGAATTCGCCATCGTTATATTTTGGATCATCTCCTAGAACCATCTTGGAACCATCCAATACCGCTTTTACCTCGTTGCTTCTTCTGGCGAAACCTTTATATGAATATCTTTTACCCCCCACTCCTGAATTAACAGGAAATACAATTAAACCCGATCTAGTAGCGGGTTCGGAACGGAACCGAATAAATGCTGTGGGAGCAAGCAAGCCCTCATCGCTATCGAAACCGACCCTAAAGGAAGACTCTATCAACTGGTCACTTGGGCACCTACACATCGTCTCAAGCAGCCCAGTTTCACAACGTATAGAACATTCGGAAGCCTCAACCCCTATGTTTTTACCTTTTTCAACAAACTTGTTAACCGTAAATGCCTTTGTGGGTCCAACGTAAAAATTAAGACCCACGTAACCACCTACTCCATTTTTCTCACTAACGGACGAACCTTCTACGTACTGCTTGCTAAATACAAACAATTGAGGAACCATGCTTTGTTGGCCTACTTCCTTGTCGTATCCATCATCAGTTTCGTAAGCCCAGCCATTTCCGGCATTGTTTAAAGCCGTAAACATATCCCCAAGAGGCGCGAACCCTGATCTGGCGTTATTATAATTACGAAGATTTCCATATAAAACTCCGTTCACAGCCAAAGAGTCGTACCAACCTAACGCCGTTTCTATATCCTTGCCCCTGCCTTCACTCTTTTCGCCCCCTCTCATTACCCAGTCCACATTTTCCTGAGGGGTTCCCCACTCAGCTCCAATTTCCATATGATATAAGTTCTGAACCCAAGAAGTATTCATCCACGTAGAGACTAAAGAATTAGCTCCTCTCTTCGCGGCTGGAGATCTGGCTGCTAAACTCGCCCAAGGAACTTCCGAAGCGTGAAAAAGTTTATTTGCCGAAGGGGTCAGCTCTACCTTTTGTTTATAATTAAGAGAAGGAAGACAGACTTCGAATTCCGTCATGTCAAAATGACCGTAATCCGCTACAGGATTTGCTATATAATGCTTCCCTAAGAATTCATCCGCAATTGCAGATTCAAACTGTTCCCATTCAGAATTCGAGTCGTCATCTACGTAAGCAATCGCAGCATCCACATGTAAGTGAGCGCTAGCGCGAGCGTTTGGCCCGGACTGAACACCGTAGTATTCGAAAACTTCTGCAAGGTCCGTATTATTCAAAAGCGCAAAAACAATCTCCTTTTCGCCGATGGCACCTGTTGCGGCATTACTATCAGTAAGATGTTTTATAAACGTAATCCCTATAGCGTGCCATCTACCGATCATTGCGTTGTAGACCTTTCTGGCTCTAACGTCGTATTTTGCCAACGCGCAAGATATCAAAAACTGCTCCCACCCTTTATCGGTATCCTTTACCCCACAAGCCGCAGCAGTAAAAACATCATTAACCCTCAGGCAATAAAAATTCGTAGTATAATAAGCAAAAGGATTGAAGGTCTTTGCCCTCTTGGGCTTCAGGTAATAAGATAAATAGTTATGAGAGTAAGTTTCCATCATGTTCTTGGAGTAACTTAGCTCATTTATTAGCACCGGATCACCCGAATGCTTAGTCGTAGATAGGTCAGCTGTTTCTATTATTCCCTTAACGGTATGAAACTCGTCGTAGACCCCCACTTTAAGATCTACAAAGCTAATAACTTGATCTCTTCCACCTTCTTCTTTCCCTGTGGGGAAATCCCATACGAAGCCCAAGCCAAAGTCGGCGCACCAATTATTTAAAACTTCCCTCAAGGTTCCTGTGTAAGCTTGCCTATAATCGTTTTTGAATCCAACTTCCTCCCAATTCCAATCCCTGCCATCGCTAAGCTTCAGCCCTCTTAACTCTATACCCAATCCCCATTTTAAGGCGCTAAGCAGATCCGCGAATTTATAACTTACGTTAGGTATATCGCAAGGAACCTCTCCATGTATCGTTTCTTCGTACGTTATTGTTGTTTCTCCTAAATGATCTTCCTTTTTTTCCGTATTTTTAGTTTTCCACAAAGGGTGAAACGAAGAAGAGCCATGATCAATAAATTCTTCCCTTCCTAAAGTTATAATTCCACCTTTTGTTCTTAAATCGTTTGAGTCTGTGGGGTTGGTTTGCCAATTGACCTCCATTTTTTTTGAGCGCGAAAGATCTCCCGCTAACGAGCCCATAGCCGCGTCCCTAATGGCTATTAGCCCATCCACCTTAACCTTCCTGTCCGCGGCCCCTGTAAAACAGTTGGGGCATAAAGCTTCTATATCTTTTAAAAGGTATTGGGATTCTTTTGCTTGGGCTTTTTGGTGTCTATTAGGCAATCCTATAAAAACTCTATCTAATATATGAGAAGTATCGACGAACTGAAATGTCATTGTATGCTGTTCCGGAGTTTTCTCCTCCGTATAACCAACAAGCGACATTTTCATGACTATCCCGCTTTTCTCTTTGCCTATTTGAACTTCGTACTCGTCGCCTTTTCTTACGCTTAGCTCTTCCCCCGACTTCTTATTGACTATTCCACCTTTGGATCTGCTTAAATTCTTATTTAGTCCGTCGTATATAGTGTCGTCTTTTCCCTTCCTGCTTTGAGGCCCTTCGTCGACAACGCTCAACGACAACTTAGACGGCTCACTTACCCCGCCGACAGTATAGCTTGCCCCATATATAAAACCCCCAGCGAATCTTCCCGGCGAAAGATTCCCAACTTTAATAGTGCTTATGCTCCTAAATGCCATACCTTGTTCCTTACCTTACTTTACACATTATAGTTCCTATTTTCTCCTGAGTACAATAAATGATTACTAACAGGCTGCCTACTATCTGAAACTAATTGACTCCTACTAGAAAGAGAGTAATAATCTCGATCCTTCCTTTGCCGTATTCCGTTTACCCAAACCTGCTCATTGAGCATTTTAAAACCGGGCTGAACCTTGCCCGTTGGACCTAGTCCTGTAGCTCTTTCAAATTTATTCCTTACGACGGGAACGAAATTTAATGTACCCTCCCCAATTGTTCCTCCAGCATAAGATGTCTGCGTTATTTCAACATAGCTATCCTGACCCGCCCATTGTTTACCGGATAGAAGCTTTACGCCCTCATGGTAAATATCTTTCTCAAGGTACTTATCTGAAGTAAAACTCAGGCCCGTTGCCGATGAGGTTTCATAGTAAACCTGCCCACCTGAATAATCCGGAATCCTATCAACTAACACAAAATCAGAACCAGAATAACCACTTGCTCTAATCGAATAATCCGTACCCCTGACAAACATTCCCGTATTAGTGTCCCCAGACTCTAGTAACTTGCCATTTGCGTATACTAAACCTACCTCACTATTCTGTTCTATACCCGTAAGGTCAAGGGACACAAAAAACTTACCGTCAAATGCGTTGTGACTAGCGTCAACACTTATAGAGTCTGATCTGTTTTTTTGGGAATATATTTCAAAAATATCTGCCGCAGATAGACTGTTGTTAAAAACGATAGAGTCGGGAGCGTAAGAAGCTACTGCGCTACTATCGTAAAGCGCTCTTTCTTCAGTAAAGCTAGTGCTTAGTACTGTAGTTACCCCAGAACCAGTTACTCCACTAAAGAATTCCCCAGTAATTTCCCCAACTTTTCCTGACGAAATGTATGTAGATACCGACTCTCCGGCCAAGTTTGTTACCGTTTCTATTATTGCGTTTTCGTACCCTGTTACTCCTGTGTCAATAACGCCCGTTTCTAACGACATTCCGGAAATGGCAACCTCTTCGGACGAAGTCTCTATATATTGTGACGGCTGGTAGTTTGAAGCTACAAAAGCTCTCGCTATATCTGCTTTTTCGATTTCCCCAATAGATCCGCTAAGCAAAACGAAGTCGTCAATATAGCCGCTAAATCCTGTATAAGAAGAGTTTAAGCTAGAAGGGAATCCTCCTATGTATATTTGGTCGGAATCAGAATACCCGTCCAACGCGAAGTCTTGAGAATTGATAGTTTCCAAATCAGAAAAATCATGCAAAGCTAAGCTAATCCTTCCGTACTCGTTCTTGGATAACGATATTAAATTTTTTCTTAAACTCGCCTTCTTGAATACGTGCGCGTCGCCAGCAGATTCCCCCGTATTATAGTTTTCCACAAATAGAGACCTTGAGTTCTCTCCTATAAAAAAACCAGAAGTTGCGTCCGGGGAAGCGGCAGTAGATAAAATTACCCTTCCCAAATTTTTCCTCTCTTCTATATAATCACCACTAAAAGACAAAAAAGCAGTCCACTCACTTGAGCCAATGCCGCTGCCTAATCGTAAAACTGAATCACCAGTAAAGTAACCGGATCCGTCGTTCCCTACTGTAGATAAATGCAAGTCGGACTTCCCTATAGATAAACCGGGGTTCAAAGAGTAGTCAACTTTTCCGGTTTCGGGCCAATCCAAAAAATGACCGGACATCCAGTTAGCCCCGGAAACCTCTTGCTCCTCATTAAACATCAACATCCCAGAGGATCCAGAAAAAGAATAATGAGCCATAAGCTGTTCGGCATCAAATCCGTTAGCTTTCATTAAACCGTATAGACCAGACTTATCCATCAGTAAGACTCCTTGTTTCCGTAGTAATAACTCGTCATGTATACTTTGTTTCTTCCTACCCTCATGAAAGCGTTATATTTATCCGAAGAGCCATCCCTCTTGTCCTCGAAAGTCGAACCATGATAAGCGTATTTATAGTTGGCTGACATCGACCTAGTCTCCCTGTCTTCGTTGATAATTTCTTCAGCTAGCCTCACATCGTAATCCTTATTTGGGCTTAACCCATTATTTTTCGAAAACGTAGATGGGGTAAATTCTGCGGCCAGATAACCTACTAGAGATCTAAGCTCGTTAGACTCATCTTTATTTCCGATTTGATAAAGAGTGTTCGGATCCTCAGAACTAACCCCTATAACGTTCGTAGAGTAGTATTCCCTATCGTAGGTCATGTTTGCCGTTATAGAAGTTTCCTCTCTGGAAGCTATCTCTGTCGAGCCAATCATATAGTGTCCGTTTTCCTTAAATCTAGCGCTTGAGGAAATCGTCCTTATCGGCATAGAGGCTTTTGTATTTATGGAATAGCTAACATCAGAAAATCCCTCTAAAAAATCCTCATCGTTAAACTCTGCCGAAATCTCGATTTGGGCGTCAACGTTACCAGACTTTACATTCATGGATTTTGGCGTTGGGTTTAATTGATGATTAACTAAACCATTACTTCCCGTAACAAAGTCACTGTATACAGTGCCTGCCGCCTTACATAAAAAGTCGCTTAATTTATCATTAGTCCCAGACTGCATTACGTTATGGTAGTAATTTTCTACGTTCTTCCTTCTATGTATTATACCCCCTCTACCCTTCACGGTTCCATTAATTGTTGCGGTTGTTATTTCGGAAATTTCATCCGTGTTAAAGCTTACCGTGTAGTCGAAATAGGCGTTTCGATCCACCGCCGTGTCATTCTCGCCAAACTCCCCTGTTCCAAAAATCGCAATATTATCATAACTTGCGGAATAGGTTAAAGAATTTGCCTGAGGGTTTTCTTTTATATCTAAATTAATCGGTATAGAATACAACTCAATGTTGTCAGGCAGAGAATTGCTCGCTACATTAAACATGTTTATATCTTTCAAGTGAGATCTTACTATATCTAACGTACCGCTTTTTCCAGCTAGTATTTCCCCATTTACGGTTACCGTTATAGCTTCTGTTTCTATTCCCGATTCCACCGACACAGATTGCGTGGATATAACAGGGTTCAAGCCGGTTTTGCTAAACCTATAAGTGTCAGTTAACTCGTAAGTCCCCTCAAACCTATCTATAGATTCGTTTGAATTTATTAACATCGGAGTAACCGAAGAAAAATCGGCCTCACCGGAAGCAAATATAGGCTTAGCTCTAGAGGCCCAACCATTCCTTCTAGAGAATACGAAATCTTTAGCATTTTTTAAGGCATTGCTTTGATTGTAATTCGAGTCCCCCGTATGAAATCCCTTAGCTGAAGACGTGTGAGTTATATCAATATGACCCTCTTCGTTATCTGTATAAGATATTTGGTCCGCCGGATTAAGAATTCCCCACTGCCCTGAAAACAAATCCTGCTCGTAAGCTTCTATTTCTATAGAGTAGTCCAGCAATCCGTAGTGCTTGTGGTCCCCGAAATTAATACTCTTTACAACGCCGGTGATATCCAGAATTTTATCATTACCGTCTTTCACCAAAAAAGCTTGATAGTCTTTTTTAAAAGCGCCCACTATAGCGTCTTTATTAGTAAATAACTCTGTAGCGTTTCCTGTTATTTGCCCATTGATTGAAATAGTTGAAAGCTGCCCCCAATGGTCACCATACCTTATGGGCTGCTGAGCTCTAGTTACGTAGGGTATCGGTTGCGTTCCCGCAAGACCGTTGAAAACGTCTGAACCACCATAAAGTATGCTAATTGTTGTGTCGTCCGCCATATCCTATTTATCCATTAATTTCCCTAATGTGTCGTGCTTCACCCCGCCTAACTGTACGAACGGAATATCGCCTTGCGATGAAAACTCACCTTTAGAGTCTATAGTAAAAGAGACGTTCTTTACGAAAACGTCGTGCCTTTTCGCCAGTCCTAAATCTGGAATTACGTCTGCCATTTTTTGGGAAATTACGTCTTTTACCATATTGAGCTTATTGGTGTTTTCATCTAATTTGACCGAGAACCCCCAAGCAGAAGGGGTAGACAATACGTTTGAAGTCGGTCTAGCTAGAAACCCTTTAATAGAGAAGCTCCTGTTTCCCATTTTTGTCTGCGTACCATCATGCACGACTTGCCTTCCGTAAATTTTCCTTCCGTCTCTAAGCGCTGGTAAAGTAAAAACAGAGTTTACTGGAGCCATAAATGTATCTTTAGTAGATACTGAAAACTTTCTAAACCCAGCCTTATAAAGCTCCTCGCTACTCTTTAACAAAGACGGGTCGTCCGAATAAATATGGGAATAATCTAAACCAACGCCATACCTAGGAACAGTTACCTGTTTGCTTACCGGCATTAATGACGGGGAGTTTAAAGAGTTAGGTTTATTGGGATAATGTTCGTTTAGCAATTCTTTAAAAGTCTCGCTTTCTTCACCTCTGTACCAACCGTAGGATTCGTCCGCCCTATCTTTAACTATCTCTTTGAACTTCTTGCCGTTATACTCTTGGTCATTATAAATCAAAACACCTGAAGCATAAAAGCCTGTACTTTTATGGGCTTTCCCCAAATTTGCTGGCGTATCCGCGAAGTAAGGAATTATTTTTCCATTTTCCGTAACGTTTATAACGCCCCCATTAGTTTCGTTTACAGTTTGGGTGTATTCATGTATGAAATCAGACGTATATTTTCCTTGGTGATTAACAAAGTCAATGGAATATTGAGCTGTCGCCGCGCTTGGTTGATAATTTCTTCCTATTTTTATCGGCTTATCCACGAGCGTTTGTGAGTTATCGCTCACTCCTCCTGTTCTTTCCCCTTGGTAATCTGGATCCACAAAGCCGCTCGGCAAATAATTATCGTAAAAGGACTCGCATCTTGTCTTCGCTCCGGCTATTTCTGTCTCCATGAATCCTCTGACATCGGTAAACCTATCCGCAATACTCTTGTTCCTCGTGCTTTTCAGCGATCCGTTTTCGGTGACGTTTACTATACCCCTTTCGTCCAAAGTCATAGAATGATTCAATGTTAGACTATAGTCGTCCTTAAGCTGTCCATCCAATACGCATCTCTTGGTGAAGGAGCAATTTAAATTAAATAAATCATAAGCTTCCGAAAAATACTTAACGCCAGAAACGTCACCAGCTTGCTCAAGGTTCGTCTTAGAGTAAAACCCAGAAAACTGCTCGTCAATAAAACCGAAGGCCGGAGCATCATTTGGAACCACATTAAATATAGCTTTAGCGACCTCTTTTGAGGTTTGTATGGGATCAGGGCAAATGTGCTGACCGCTTATCATTTGTATGCCTAATGAATGCTCGTACTCATAAGAACTCTCTTCCGAAACGGAAAAAGTGAACTGCTCGGAAAAATTCTCAAAAGCGGCTCCTGATTTTTGGAATATTGCCCCTATAGTATTACCAGCAAAACCGTTTTGGAAATTATCATTTGCCCCTTGATCAGTCGCCCCCTGCATGTTGAAAGCTTCATCTCCTCCACTTACGGGTATTTCTAGAGTTACGTTATATTCGCCAATTCTTACAGGGTTTTGTCTCGTAGACTCCATTGAAACTACTCTGCCTGTAGCTATAATAGTGTCTCCTAAGCCGTAGTCTATTTTTATTTCTTGCCAATTTTCTATATTGCCAGCTTGAGAGTTTATTATGTCGAAAGCCTCCTTGGCTCCTAGGTTGTCGGCATTAGCTTCCCCGGGGTATCCTTCAGAGCCACCCGGCCTAACATCTATAATGGCGCTTACCGTCATCGTGGCTGTCGAGCCACGACGAAACAAAGTGTCGCCAAAGAAATTATTCGTTTGGCTATACCCTAGTAAATATGCTCCTGAAAGATGAACGGCCATAATTTATACTCCAGCTTCAGCTTTTGGAGGAGCTACCGGCATACCTCCTCTAAGTTTCTCCACAGCCTTAACTACTGCGGCTAATATCTCTTTATCTATATTACTGTTTGTTTCCTGTATACTTCCAGAAACATTTATATTTAATGGGGAATGCTTATGATTCACAGTTCCTTGCGAAGTCTCCTCCTCTTCCCCTCTTCTTTCTTTTGCTGAGCCTGTTTGATTCTTTTCTCGAGCTTCTTGAAGCAGCTCCCTAAGGACAGACAGCATTTGCTTCAGCTCCTCGCTGTTTGCGAAGTTAGGCACCTTACCATTTGGCTCGTCTCTTGTATTCGTTATGAAGTCAGGATTCGTATGGACCCTAACCTGATTTTTAGAAACTCCTCCATCCCTGATTTCTCTTCCTATAGCGTCATTAATGCCTTGGAAATTGGGAACATATCCATTTGCGTAACCAGTTTTAGGTACGCCCGCCAACCTAGCTTTAGCTTTTCTTATGCTCCGATCCCTCTCAGGGTTATTGATACCAAACGCTCGTTGCATTGCATCCGCACCGGCCTGCTTTTCTTGAGCGATTTTCCTTTTATGCCTGCCTGAATCTTGTATCATTTGGTCTTCCATAGACAACGCGTATGGATGCTTCGGTATAGGGCCAGTTACCCTAACGTTTTCTTTGCCCCCGAATAAACTCCCCGGGGCTCTAGGTGTCTTAGGTATAGGTTGAGGCTGGCTTTTACGATGCTCCGCGAAAGACTTACTGGAAATTCTTGAGTTTGTGCTATTCTTTGCTCTCGCGTCCTTTTGACGCATTGACTCCCAATAGTCTGAATCACTCATCTTGTTTCTATTTTTACGAAACATCATCCGGCGAGCGCTGGCCATACTATCTTGCCGATTAAAGGCGGCGCGGCTGGACCGGGGTATAGACTTAGGATTCCTGTTCGTGCTTCTTGACAGCGCTGCCTGCTGCGCTACTATTTGTTTATATTGGCGTGCTAAGTCCCATTTGTTGGAGTCTCCGCCTTTGAATACGTCAAGTATCCCCCCTTGGGAGACCCCTTGGCGACCAATAGTCCCCGATGAATCAACAGACATGCCTCTTTGATTTAGTTGGTCTATTATGTTTTGTTTTGCCTGCCCTAACGCTCTAAGTTTCTTCCTTTGGGCAGAGCCTTTTCCCCGCAAGTAGTCTCCTTGTGCTGACGGGGCTCCAATTTGATCCGCAACAGAACCACTATAGTCTATATTCTTTACGGTCATGTCGGTCATGGTAAAGGCTGCGCTAGCAGCCATTCCCACTGGGCCTCCCATATAGGCACCCATTGCCATACCCGGTGCTAATCTACCAGCGTTGTAATCTCCCACACCAGCAGCATCAAATCCTCTCTGGGCGGCGTAATCAACTGCACCTATAGCAACTCCCTTTCCTAAATTCTTTCCAAAACCCTTTGCCATACCCCCTAAGCCGCCTTGATTCTTCAACCATGCGCGAGAAGCAATTTCTGCTCGACCCTGAACTCTAGGCCCTCTGGCTTCGGGAGTCAATTCATGCGCTTGCCACCGACGGTTCAAGGAGGAGCTGTATCTATGCTGCTGCATACGCCTTGTTCGGGCGTTTATTTGCTTTTGACTAGGTTTCTGCCGCACCCTGCCAAACTCGGACTGCCTCCCCCAAGCCTGTTGGTTCCCAAAAGCCCCGGGCACATTAGTGGCATTCGCACGCGCTGTGATTCGCGCCCTTGACTCTCTCGCTAACAACTCCGAGGACTTCCCCATATCAGGATCAAATCCACGGCTTCTCCAACTCTGCTTGGCTCTACTAGCGAAATCCTTAAAAGATTGCCCCTTACCGCTTAACGGATTTCCGGGCATCTTCCAATTACGAGGATTCACTCGGCTTCGTGAAGCTCGCCCTTTGAGCCTTTCCCACCTACTCCCACCGCTAGTAGCCGGTTCGCCACCGCCAGCAATCGGCTCAACACCACCACCCTGTCCGGGGTAAAACGAAGGAGAATCAGGATGAAACTTTGCTCCACTCTTCATTAAATCTTCCCAGTGCATATTGCCTTTAGCAAAATTAGGAACATACCCCCTTGCAGCGTAAGGATTGAAACCATGAGTCTTACCAAACCTAGACCTATAGTTTCTTCCGGCTTTACTTCCGCTAGGAGGCATTATAGCGGGTTCCATGCCCGGGAATTGTTTTACTTGTTCTGCTCTATTATAAATTTTCTTCCTGCCGCCAATCATCATACTGGTGACGCCGCCTGCGGCATAACCACCCATGGCAGCCATCTTTCTTTCGTTAGGTACGTGCCCCCCTGCTGCATTAGGCGTGGGTCCAAGTTGGGCGGCAGCGCTAGACGCCTTAATAAACCGATTCAACTGTATAGTACTTTCTTTGAGATGCATTATAAAGTCGGTCATTGGCACGTCGTATTTTCCAGCTTTTTCCTTGAGTTCGTTTAGATTGCTGACCCTTTTGCCTTTCTGAGCTAATTTCGCAGTCATGACCTCGATCTGCTCGACAAACGCCTTTTGCCCCGGTTGCCAATCCCCCGCGCTATCGTTTCTCGATAAGAACGATGCCATACCCTTACTATTGAGCATGCCCTCCCTAGACGAAGACAAATTATTGGTGCTTTGGCCAATCTTGAATTCGCGCATGGACTCTTCCAGCTTAGTACTCAGAGAGGTTTGTTTTTCCGTTAAAGCTTTAGTGGCTGCCGTTAAGTCTTCATTTGATTGTTTAACTCCAAGGGATACTGCTTCATTCGAGGTCAACGCCATATGAAGTTTGGAGTTATCTAGCGTGTTTGATAACTCACTGGCTAAAGTAGCCCAGACCTTTTTGTCTGAAAATGTTGCGTCTAGATCTTCCGTTGCGGCCGCCAACCTAAGTTGAATCTTTTTAAGATCGCCAGTCTTAAGCTCCATATTTATTTGCGTTTCTGCAGTTTTTCTCAGCTCTTCCGGAGTCATCTTTTGGCTAATTTCGGATATCCCGGCACCAAGGGCAGCTGCCCCCTGCCCATCCCCTCTTGCCAACATTCCTCTTTGTTCGCCCATGAGCCTGCTCCTAGCTCCCCCTAAAACCATCCTCTGCTGTCTCATATGGGCCGGTATAGCCATACGGCTAAGAGCATTAGCTGCCGCGCCTCCTTCGTCGAACAACCCTAAATCTCTTCCGGACTTGGCGAGACTCATCGCTCCTCTGCCTCTAGCTATAGTACCTAAACCGCCGCTCCCACCCGCACGCATCAAGGATAGACCTTGGCTAAATTCTTTAAACATGGGCTTTAAGGTGGCCGCTGGGTCCATGAACCCTTTTATGCCGCCCAACCTACTACCTCTTTTCGCGTTTTTATTAGCTTCTATCTGTTGCTGTAGCGCCTGTTCTGCTTTTATATTCGCGTCACCCGCTTTTTGCGACAGAGCGGCTAGATCGGCTCCGGCTTTTATCTGCGTCCCATACAGGTTCTGCATAATTTTGGACTGAGACTTTTCTGAAGTAACCGAAGTAGCTAAGTTATGAAGCATGCCTTGCATTACGGCCCTATCCGCAACCGGATCCATTGTATTCATGGCTTGCACTACCTTGCCCATGCGAAGATTAAAATCGGCCATACTCTTGTTGGCTATTTTACCCACGTCTCTGCCCTTCCCTACTTTTGAGTCAGTATCCTTTTTCTCCAGCGTCGCTAAAAAGGCTTTTTGTATATCGTCTCTTGCCTTACTGTTTGCCGCTGCTGCTATTTTTCTGGCCTTCTCCGCGGTATCCTTTCCTCTATTTCTAGAGCTAAGGAATCCCATCCCTTTGTTGAATGAGTCAGAGCTCATAGTCGGCTTAGCTAACTCTAAAATAGACTTACCCCTCTGAAAGGCCGCTTCTCTTTTTCCGGCCTTCGCAGCTGCTCTTTGTTTTAAGGTGCTGTCCAAGACGGCTGATACCATATTTCCCGAATCTCTTAAACTATTTGTAAACGCCACGAACTTAGCGTCCGCACTCTTAACGGCTTCTTCGAAAGGCTTAAGCAATTCGTTATGTTCTTTTTGGAGATCTGTTGTTTTTTTCAAAAGATCGTTCGTTTCACTTATAACCATCTTGCTGGCTTTTAGTTCGTCCATTAATACTCCGAATTCATCAGTTAACGCTCCTGACCCGCTTGTCAGATCCCCTAAGCTTTCTATCAGCAGCGGGTCTAACTTAAATTTACTCTGAAGCCTGCTTAATACTTCGTCTTGGGTACCAGAGAGAATTTCGTTTATATCGGTAGCTTTTGACAAAGCTTCTGTACCTATAGATTTTACTAATCCCGATGTAATTTTCGCTAGATTCCCCTTCCTATCTAAAACTTCAGTAAACGAAAGAGCGTCTCTCATTTCGTCCATGGTCTTTTGAAGCTCCGACGCAAATTTGACCTGCCCCGCCTCTCTGGTCATTTGCTGCGTTAGTTTGGCTGCTACTTTTTGAGCCGTCGCTATATCTTTTGCTGCTAAAAGTTGTATTTGATACTCCGAGTCTATAGAGGAAAGAGCCGTGTTCATATTTTGGTGTATTCTGGCCATTTCGGAAGCGTCTTTTTCGCCGCTTTTCGTAGCCTCCTTAAAAGCCTCTAAAGAGCCGAGGTATCCTTGCACTCCGTTTTTAAATTGCGTTAGACTCTCGTTAGCTTTTCCCGCGGCCGAATCGAACTCTTTTGTTTTCGATTTCCAAGATTTCATTCCGGAAGTTATTGCTGTACCAACTCCAACCACAGCACCTATAGCCATACCCCAAGGACCGGGTATCATCGAAAATAAAGTCCCAAACATAGACGCCCCTTGCCCAAGGGCCGAGGCGACACCTTTGGTAGCGGGGACCAACTCTCCTAACGTTTGAGCTATCATGGGAGCTATAAAGCCCGCCATCATAAATCTGGAGCGCCCATTTTCCGTATCCATTATATCTGCACTATCGCTTTTCGCAAAATTAGGAATGAAGCCCTTGGCCATTCCTCTCTGCATGCCTTTAGCGTCTCTTAAGGCTCTAGTTAGCCCCCCGTGATCTTTTTTAACTCCTCCTATATTTTTTTGCTTTTTGTCTCTGACATATAAACCAGACATCCCCTTGCTTTGGAGTTCGTCAGAAAAGTCCAATACAGGTTTAGCACCCGACCCGCCAAACATCTGCTCTGCCACTACCGCCTTTTGTATACCCTTGGCGAAACTCGGGAAGAAGCCTCCAGCCTTGGGCCTTCCCCTCTTTATCCCTTTATCAGAAAGAACTTTCTCAGCGAAGTCGCTCGGGCCTTCTTTACCGGCGGAAAGCTTTAAGTCCCCCTTGAGTCCTCCTTTCGTGTGGAAAGCTTTTTGTATGGCTCCACTAGTACTGGGAACATCCCAATTTACATTTGCTAAATCTTTATCTATAAGCTTGGAAGACCCGCGGATCATTTTCTTGACCAATCCGTCAAACATATTACCCAAGCTCTGATCGACATTACTCTGCCTCATTACCTTAGAAAACTCTGGGCGCTGTTTACTTCCAAGCGAAGTCTCCAAATCCTTAAATCCTAACCTACTATAGATATTTGTCATTCCCCCAGACAGCTCTTGATCTATTAGGTCTTTAAAATTACTAGCCCCTACAGGACTTTTCCTTAGTCCGCCATAAGGGAAAGTTACTTTATATTTTTTGTCGTTGAGTCTTTTGTCTACGGTCATCGAACTATTTTTGAGACCAATGTCGCTTGTCAACATTACGTGAGGACTGTTAATTCTTTTAATTTCCGCCTGTTTGCTTGCCCTGTTTTTCCCTTGTTTCCATTTTGACCAAGGCATACCCGCTTCAGCAGCCGCGCTTCTTTCTCCTGCGTGCTTGCCCCCGTAAGTGCCCCTAAAGCCATCGGAGCTCATTTCTCTCCAATCGTGAGCAACCTTACTCGCGTTTACTTGCTGTCCTTTCGTGTTAAATATAGAAAGAGCTTCCGAAGAGCTCGCGAAGTTTGGAATGAATCCGCCAGCCCTAGCAATATTGAAAGACTGACCTTTGCCTTTCATCATTTTTTTCACTTGAGCCATGTAGTCGTATTGATTATAGGGAGCCTTCATTGCTCCCATTAATCCCTTGTAGCTCCTTTGGTCCGGTGCCCCTTGGTGTCTAGCTTTGTTCAGTCTTCCTACTCTTCGTGAATATATTTCTTGATTGGATGGGGCCACGGCTGTAACGCCACCTGTCGTTGCGCCGAACACTTGTTTCCCTTGGGCCGTTAGTCCGCCTTTGCTTGACTTGCCTCCTCCGTATACAATTGCGTAATCATCGAACTTACCTACTTGCCCCATGGATGTTATCCGTTTTCCCATTCCGGCGCTAAACGTAGATTTGCCGCTTCCGGATGCGCCCATTATCGTTTTGATCGGTTTGCCGCTACCTGTTATAGCTTGAAGGATGGCTTGCTTACCGGTTCTGCTGCCGGGTATATAATCGCTGTCGTAAATACCAGTTGCGAAATTAGGGACGAAGCCTTTGGCTAGTGCACCGGCATGAATTCCTTTCCCGGACCTTCCGTATTTCTTACTTCCCGCTAAAAGCTTAGTACCTCTCCCCCCTTGCTGCCTACCTCCAACCCCGAGTAGCTGTCTACCTAAATTTATTGTATCAAATTTACTCTCAACGCCTTCTTCGAATTGGTGAAGAACATTACCCCTAGACAAAGAATCCCGCATATGCTTACCTACGGTAGCGGCGAAAAAACTTTTTTTATTAGCTAGGTCTGGAGTGTTCTTTGCTTCTCCGGATTGATACTTGCCCGCCATCGACCCTGAGAATAGTATATCAGCTATAGCAAACTCGGATTTAAAACCGCCCCTTTTTCCGCCTACCAATGCTTTCGCTAATTTCTGCTGTTCCTTAGTGTTAGTAACTCCAAATTTTTTATTGAGAGCACTGAACTTCTTCATATTGAAGCCGCTTCCGCTTTGAACCCCTCCGTATGCCTTAACCATGGGGTCTTTTTCCATCATATTCCCTAGGTACATTCCTGACTTTTTAGCTCCAGCAGAACCTTGTCCTGCGGGAGCTATTCTTGCGTCGTAACTTTTTACATCTGTTGAAGACCTAAATTTATCGCTCAGCTCTACTTTCTTAAATCCGCCATCGGAATACTTTTCCATTATCCCCTTCAACTGAGAACTGCCTAATCCTATATCTTTTATTAATCCGCCTATTGTTCCTCTAAAGTCGTACGAATTACCAGACCTCCTGTATTTAACATCCCCAGCAAAATTAGGAGTAAAGCCTCCTGCCTTTAAACCCCTAAACGCATCAGAGTCTGATGGCGGTATAACAAAAGTGCCCTTATTACCTCCGGGGCCTTTCATTGTTTTAACTGTTTCGTGCTTATTAACAGAAGCCATAAAGCTTCCGCCTCTACCGTCGTGTATTTTTTGCGAACGCACTCCGGGATCACGCATGTCGCTAAGACTATAACCACTAGCGGCCATTGCTGAGGTTTCGCCTAACCAATCAGGTTTATGTCCGCCAGCCTTCTTGGATCCACCTCTTGGCGTAGTTAAGGTTCCCGCAAACGGTCCCGATGCTGGCATAGAAACTCCAGCTGCGGATAATTTTCTAGCTAACTCTCCAGCCAAGTTCATTTGCAGCCTCATAGAGGTTGTCTCGGCTTCTATAGTATCTAACACCTTCCTATGAGCCTGCTCTATAGTCATGGTATTATTCAGTACCTGCTCCAATAGAGCGGGTTCTTTTTGCAATATATTAAAAGCAGCCAGCTTAATGTCTCTTGCTTTTTCCTGAGCTTTACTTGTTAACACTATGGACTGCAAAGCGTCAGATGCTGTCGCTCGTATTCTGTCAACAATTTTGAATATCGCCACTGCCCCAATTATTAAACCGGGCCCTGACAAAAAATCACCCAAGCCTTTAAATATACCGGAAGCTATCTTGCTTCCTACATTTTTAGCGTCCCCGCTTTCACCGAGCGTATCTAGAGCACCATTGAACCACCCCACTAGCCTTTTCATCATGGGGCCAAACACATCTTCTCCGGCTCCAGCGGCAACCTTTTGTAAGTTCGCGAAAGTTTTGTTTAACATCGCGGACATTGTTTGGTTTAACGCCTCGTTTCTCTGTATAGCTTCGTCAGTGGACCCTATTGAAGTTTTTAGGGCTTGATCAAATATAGAATACTCTTTATTTAAATCCGACAACGCAGCTTTTACAATGTTGATTTGGAACACACCACCAATCAACTCGGAAGTTGTAGCTTTAATTGACGGAGCTAAGTTTTCATAAGTCTGAGCGAACTCTTTTAGTATCTTGATAGCTGGACGGGTATCTCCAGCTACAGTTCTTGTCTGGATACCCAACTTCTCCAAAGCGTCTAAAACTCTTGGTCTCTGCAATCTCGTAAAGATGGTTTTAAAGCTGTTACCAATAACAGCGCCACCTCTAGCGGTAACCTGCTGAGCGGAGGTAACCGCAGCTATTAGCTCGTCGAACGATACGTTTGCGTCGGAAGCCGTACTACCGACACGCCTTATCGCCTCCGCTAAATCCTTCGAACTAACTGCAAAAGCGGCGTCGACATTCGCGAGCTTGTTTACAATTTCGGTCGAGTTTATAGCTGTTTTGTTAAAGCTGTTTATAGCAGCGGTAAGAGACTCAACACTTTGAGTGGCACCCAGCCCGGAAAGCCTTGTAAGAACAAGCGCGTCGTTCGTTCTCCTTAAAGTCTCCGAGACTGACAAGCCCTGCCTAGCTAACTCTGTTGCAGCTTTAGCTACCTCGTTAAAAGACTGTCCCGTATTTCCCGCTATCTTGAAGAGCTGGTCTCCAAATTTTTGCAAGTTTGAACCGCTAGCGTTTAATATAACGTTAATATCAGCCAGAACCTTCTCTACCTCTATAGCGGCCTTAACTGTTGAGCTTAGAGCTCTTTGTATAGCGTATATTGCGCTAGCTGATGCGCCGAAAGCTATAACACGGGCATTTGAAGCTGCCAAGGCGTTATCGAACTCGCCTAATTTACCGGTTATCCTGCCTAAAGGTTGGTTGAAGTCCTTAGGGTCTAGTTTGATTCGTACTACCTTATCCCCTATGCCTTTCTTAAGAGCTTTTTCGGCCCTCGAAAGGTCTAATTCAACTGGTATTCTTACTGATGGTCCGGCCATAATCTCTCCTTGTTCCTCTAGGAGAGAATTACACTTTAAAGTGGCAAGATATATTTACTATTGATGCATTTGTGCTATTTCTTGGAAAGACAAGTCAGAGAGCGTCCTCCCTTTCTTTACTAGTCTTTCCTCTAGCTTGTCCATCGTAACGACCTGAACCCCGTCGTCCCCTTTAGTTAATTTTTGCATTTCCTCTATTGAGGCTCCCACTATAGACTGCGAGTCTTTATGTTTGGCTTCTTTTAGAGCCTCTGAGTTAGAGCCGGAATAAGCATCGTAAAAAGCCACTAATTCATCTAAATTTTCATACATTTCGTCAGAGGGATTGTTCCCTTGACTCATTATAGACTTGTAAGTTTTAGCGGCGTTAAAGACGTCTATCTGGCACAACGTCAATTCCACTACCGGTTTGCCGTAAAAGTCGCAAATTTTATCGTCACACAAGAAAAAAATATTAATAAAGAAAGGTAAAGCAGCCAACCTCTTCATTTCTTCAGAAGAGAACTCTCTGGATATTTCGTTATATATTTTTATGTAATAATATAACTTTTCGCGATGGAGTTCGTCGAATTCCTGTTCTGTGAAAAATTTCTGAAGCATTCCTTTATCCTTAAAGAAACAGTGGATAACTATTTCCTCATTGGACTTTTTTTCTGCGTATTTCTCGCAAGTCAAACCGAGCGCCTCCTCTCTTTCGGACAGAAGGCTTGTCAAATCCTTCAATACGAGGTCAATGCTTTCTTGGCTTTTCGCTATTTGCTTTTTAAGGAACAGTCTCTTATGGGTATCTTGAAGTACGGAGGCTTTCCTCCTCAGGCTGCTTATTTCTTTTTCCTTTTCCTTCTCCCACACTCCTTGCTCTATTAGTATAGAGATTTTTTCCTTTTCCGAGGGGAGACCTCTTTTCCTAGCTTGTTCATGGTATTTGTCGGTAGCTAGCTCTAGCTCTCCTATATCTAACTCGGATAGATGTTTTACATATACGGAAACCTCATTGTCAGAAAATAAGCTAACCCCATCAATCAGCTGTTTATATTTCTTTTTATATAGCTGCTGTGTTTTCTGCAGGTCAGGCACTATACACCTTCAGCAACTAAATTTTCCTTTTTCTGTTTCTTTTTAGGTTTAGTCGCCTGATTTTGTTTTTTCTTTTTTTCGTTCGCCTTTTCCTGCTCTTCGGTTTTTTCGTAAGCGGTCTGAAGCTCGTCCTCTTCTTCTTTCGTCTCCGGAACCCCGTTCTCTTCTTCTAGAGTCCTATCGAATATCCTTTCGGCGTCTTTAAACTCTTCCTCTGTCGTTATTTGTCCGGACTCCCAGAAGCTAATAAAGTAAATGAACTTTCTTATAACCTCTCCCCAAAAAAGATTCTTCCTGTCTTCTATCTCGTCGTACGTGTTTAACTTTTCGTCAAAAGTGTCCCCAATAAAAAAGACCTCCTCTTTTTCGTCTTCCACAGAATAAGACAGATTCAAAACCCACCACATTATAGTCTGATTCCTAGCTCTTACTTCCGCGGTCTGGTCAAATAAACTCTGCTGAGAAAGCTCGAATTGATGAAGGTCCTGCTTGATTGTGGACATGTCAATTATAGCTTCTGTCAATTTTTCCTTTTTTTCCTCGTCGTTTAACTTGTCTAGGTTGAGCTGTACTTTTTGGATCTCATTTTCTTTTTCGTATAGGTCTATATAGAGTTTGGCGTATTTCTCCTTTTCGGGATTACTCATTGGACCGCCGTCGTTCTCGTATCTTTTGGCAAGAAGAGTTTTCGTGAGAAGGCCAGCTTTTATCCCCTCGGATAACTTTACGCCATAAAATAAATCTGCATCATCGTAAAGCCTCCTATTAGGCTTTCTGATCTTTAGAGTCACCGGGATCTCTTTGGTTTCTTTTTTTACCGTGGTTGTCTCTTCGCCTTCCTCGTTTTTAGACTTTTCTTCGGTTTGGATCTCTTCCGTTTTGTTTATGGTGAAACTGTATAGCCACTTATTCATATTCTTCCTTATTCCTTTAAACTTATGTCTAGCTGCTCAAAAACTTTCTCGAACTCTCTATTTATTTCGTTTCCGTTATCTAGCACCTTTTTCCTTATATAGTTATATTTATTTTCGTCAAAATAATCCATATTTTTTACATGTTCTCTGGACGTCAGAGTCGATACTTTATTGACGAAAGAGCGATGCTCCTGCCTTAGATCCTCAATGATGTTAAGTTGATTCTTGTAGAAGTTAGTTATACTCCTCCGAAACTGGAAGATAATATATTCTTTGATTTTTGCCTTATCGATATCCGACATAGCTCCTTATTCCTTATAAAGGTATACACGCCCATATAAAAAAATAGAAGCCCCCAAAAATGGGGGCTTCATATAAAGAGAAGTTTTAATCAGTATTTTTTAAGTGGCTGTAGACACACCTGAAGCGTACATGAATAAACCGTTAGCGACGTCGTCTTTAGCTCCTATTTGAGCTGTAGCAGTAAGAGATACCGTCTTGTTATCCCCAATAGAAGAAGAAAAACTAAGCGAATCAGTCTTACAGCCTTTCAGCGAGTAAGCTATAGCGTGATTTACTGCACTGTTTGTCGCCCCAGCGTATCCCGGAGGAAAGATTTGTATCGTAGCGTTATATTTATCATCAGTTGAATTGATAATTGTCGCAAGGTCATCCGCAATCAAGTCACTAACTATAGCCTCCATAGTTAAGGTCGCCGTCAGAGGAAACTCAAGCTCCTTCGAATAAGCGAACTTACTGCCCAGTCTCTCAAGGTTCTCACGACTCATGTCCGCAGAGATAGAGAAGCTCTGAATCTTAAGTTCGCTTGCGTCCAAACCTCTCCATAGCTTCGAGTCCGTGACGGAATCAGCAGAAAATTGAACGTCTCCCGGCCTTAGGGCCGTTGGCATATTCGCGTCTCCTGTTGTACCGTGCGGTAGTAGGAAATTATTAGCGATGCTGGCTCCATCAGTTGGCGTAACAGCCGGGACTGGTTGAGCCGTATTTGTGCCTTCGCCCGCAGCGTAAAACTTCATGTTTAGGCCTTCAGCGGTAACTGACGTAGTTGGGAAAGAGCCCACACTAGCCTCCGCTGTGATATTAGTTACGAAAACATTACCCAAACCGATACACTTGTCAGTAGCGTTGTTGGTGATATTCAAATCGTCGCCTTCAGCGCTTACGCGAATGTAAAAATTAGATCCCGGAATACCCGCGTGAACATTGTCGTCAGGTGTCCCAAGTTTGCCCTCAATAATATGAGACAAAGCATTGACGCCACCCATATGAAAGCCGAGCTGAGATTCGTTGAAACCAGTTTCCGTATACCAACTGAAATCCAAATCAACAGTAGGCTGCTCCAGAATAACTTGATCAATACGAGCCAATTGGCCGAACTGGTTAACGTCTTGCCTCGGTATATCAAAGCCGTAATTAATGCTTTGAATACGATGGAGCTGGGCGGGGGTAATCCCTGTACGGGTAATTGATCCTCCAGCTACGCTGTCCAAGGTCTCGTTATGCGTCTCGCCCGAAGTGGGGCCGATATACAAGCCTTCGCTCTGATAAATAACTCTTTTTCTTGCCATGATTTATTCTCCTCTTGTGTTTTCTATTACAATTATTTTCCCATAAAGGGAAGTCCATTTTTCCTTTAACTCCTAGTGTATCTAGGCTGTTCTAACTCAAAATCTATAAAAGCGGAAAACACATCCTTGTTAACGTTTTTGTAAAACTGCCTATTCGGAGATACTTTTGATACGTAAGCATTAGATATATACATATGACTTGCCGCGCCTGTTGCTACTAATCCAGTATAATTGAAGCAGTCCTCTTTGAGTCCCCCTAAAGCGTTAAACGGTAGAGTCCCAGCGGTTAATACCGGAACCTGATCATGAGCCCTGTCCTTTAATATACTGCAAACAGCGTCAAGATTAAAAGCTGAATCAGCCAAAGCTATCATCCTAGCGTTTAATATAGTGTTATCCATACCACCGAAAGCAAAAGGCTCGTTCGTTCCGCCGTTATTCTTTATAAAAACAGCTGGAAAAGTTTGTTTTTCTGAAGCTAAACCGGCTGGAACTTGGGAAACCTTTGGCTTTAAGTCGAATTGAGTCTCAAACAATAGCTCCTCTTCGTTCTCGTTAGTAAGGTAAATGTTAAAGTCCTTCACCGAATAGCTTCCGCTTACTGAGTTTATAGAAGTAATAGAAGGATTCGCCTTAAAATAAATTTGGCCTTGGTACTGATTGATAAACTCCATGTCTTGGTAGTTTGGGCCTTCAGAAGGGGTAGTATAAGAAGCTGAACCGTTGACGTATGCACCACTCATTACTGTCGCTCCGGCTATCGAATGGTCGCAAACAAGCTGCTTGTAGGGTGCCGACCACACTTGGTAGTCGGTGTAATCTTCGCTAATCTTATAAAAAGAACTACTGTTATTAGTATAAGCTTGACCCTTGTCTGTTATGTAATGGTCTACATACAGCATCAAACTGGTCATTACTTCGTTTTCGAATTGGGCCTTCATTTAACTAGTCTCCTTAAGTTCCTGTCTAAATTTCTAAGTATTTGACTCATATACTTCTTAGGGATATAACCTCCAGACCTTAGCCTTCTGTCGACCTGTATACCTGCACCAGACCTACTAAACCTCCTAGTCATAGTGTTCATATAGTAGCCAAATCCGGATATACCTTTCTCGATACTCCTTACCCAACTTCTCCCCACTTCCCAAGGCATTGGAGTTACTGACGCGATGGTTTTCATCTCTGGCTTATTAATCGTAAAATAAGCTTTCGTTCTGGCTCCTTTTTCTTTTTTCAGATTAGACGTTCTAATAGAGTTCCTTAGGTAAGACCTAAGCTCCGCCACTGGTGAATCGCCTCTACTAAAACCTATAAAACTAAACAAATTACCATAACCATTTAGTGTTCCGCTGCTATTACTCGAATCAGGACCAGCCTCTATTTCGTTCGTTATGGGGTGGTCGTCAAACTCTTTTAGAAATTCTTTTCTGGCTTGTTTTTCTATATCTTTAATCTCCCTTTTCGCGGCGTTGTTAAATTGTTTAGTGTTCTTGATTTGATTGCTCAAGATTCTCATGACTCCCGGTGATACTTTTAATGACGGCATTACTTAGTCTCCTGAAGGTAATATATATAAGTTGTATAACCATTTGAGCCCAGAAAGTTTTTCACCATATGGTCGCTCAAAATATTAAATGTTTTATCGTCTATTTCAATGTTTTCAGTTACCCCGTTTTCGATGTACGCTTTCGCGTCTGACTGGACCTTTATTCTAACTAAGTTGGAGTCAATCTTCGATTGAAAGTCTTGAATATATTCATCTCCCTTATCCTCTAAGTAGCTGACTTTCGCGTAGTAAACGCCGAATTGAGGCGTATACGCGTAGTTAACAGGGTTAGCTGCCTCACCATAGCCAAACAGTTGGCTTTGATTAATTTGACTAATGACTTTTTTAGGAGATTTATTTATAGTTATCTGCCTCTTGAAGGTGTCAAAAACATCCCCAAGTATACCCACGAGACTTGCGATCTCAGTGCTTTGAAGAAGACTAGCCATTTTTACGTTAAGTTATTTGGTATACGGTTAAACTTTCTGCTAACCGCATAGAACCCTTCTACAGTGTCATCTCCAGCGACTTGTAGAGGAGCAGATTTATTTAGATTATATTGATTTATCAGGTTTTTTAGCTCGTCAAATTCCTGCCTCTTGATTCCGGCCAAAACCCTACTTACTTCGTTCTTGTTAATTTTAGTTACGCTGGAGCCGTCGTCAGTGACAGAAATAACCGAGTCGCTACTTATTGATACTATATTAGATCTTATCTTAGAGTCGTAGTAGTGAAGCATATATAATTTTTTCAATATAGCTTTTTCTTCCTCCGCGATTTCCAGAGTTACAGATGTCCCTTGGGAGTCTGTCGTCGCCTGCTCTATCTCGTAAGTCGTAGCATTTACTATAAAGGAGGTATTGATATGGTTATTTAGAGCTCCTAAATTTGTCCTCAACCAGAAAGCTATCGCCGGTATAGAAAGATCAGTAGGGGAACCCAATTCCCTATGAGACTCATCTGCTATATCTACCACCTTCATTCTTACAGGGATTACACTATAAACACAAAAAAAAGAGCAGCCAAAAGGCTACTCTTTCTATTAACTGGAACTAGACGGTCGTTAAGCTGATTGGCCCTGCACCAATTCGGCTAAAACTCTTGCACATCCGTCAACCGCTGCATGCTCATCATAGGTAAGTCTAGCTTGCCTCGCTGCCGCAGCTAGGGTGTTCAGAGCCTGCTCTGGGGTAGGAGTAGCCGGAGCCTCCTGAGTCGCTGGTTCTGGTGTCTGCTCCACTGTAGTGTTTTCTTCACTCATGCTAAAAAATTATACAACTAAGTCTAGAAAAAATCCAAACAAAATCAAGTTACTGAAGGAGCAGCTACCTCGCCGGTCCAAGCATGGGGCTGAGCCTTCTGGCTTTCGATCTGGGCAGCTAGGCTAACTTTCCAGTCGCCATCATCAGCTGCACCATTGCAAATAGCGCTTAAATCAAGGTCTCCCGGGAGCACAACTGCAGCGCCTGTTAATGAAACAGTAGTGTCGACATAGGCTCCGTGGTCACCTTCGCTTGCCGACATTCCTACTACTACGCTGCAGACCTTGCCTTCATCGGCTTGTCCGGCGCACACAACATTGGGCTCTACCCTACTAAATGTATATTCTATTGCCATAATATTTTAAAAATTTAAGTTACTGCTGGATTCTCTAAACGACCGGTCCATTCATGGGCGGAAGCCTTCTGACTATCGATACCAGAAGCTAACTGAGCTTTCCAATCTTCCGCTACCGCAAGGTCATTGCATAGCGTTTCTAAGTCCAGCGCATCTGGAGCCACGCAAGCCTCTCCAGAAAGAACGACCTCGCCATTTGCGTAAGATTCTAAAATAGTTCCATGAGAGGTCGTATCTACAGCTTTCATGCTTACTTCGATTTTTTGAGTCTTTAGCGCGTCACTTTCGTCGCAAAGACAGAGCGGGTTTACCCTCGTGAATGAATATTCTATTGCCATTTCGTTAAATTACACCTTTCTTGTTTGAATTGTACACTTTTTTTAGTTAACCGGTATAGCTTCTTGCACCTCTTGCGCCTGTGGCTGCGCCTGAGGTTGTGCTTGAGGCATCTGAGGGGTCATCTGGGGCTGCATCTGAGGCTGCATTTGGTTCGGCGGGCAAGACCCTTGCTGTTGCTCCTGCTGCGGGGCCATGTTCATCATGCTCTGCGGGAACTTGGTGTCCTTTTGTCTTTTTAGGCTTTTAATAACCTTGTCTACGTCAAAAATATTATCATCCTTGAATGGACACATGTGAGGCTGGCCAGAAATATCCAAATCCCCCAAATAACTTTCAATCAAATGAGTCTTTTTCAGCTCCACATTAGAAACTATATTGTCATGAAATTCATATCCCAACGATTTTGAGTTATCCATTGGCCAAAGAACTGTAGATTTTTTACCCAAAGACATACAAGCATGCTGAGCAAAGCTATCTATCAGAAGCCGCTTGCTTGACCACTTTAGCAAAGCTATAACTTCTCTAATATTTGGACTAGATATAAATGGAATATTTTCGAACCCCGGCTGCTGTTCTGTCCTTATTTGAACTACATTGTAATCCTCCATAAACGGCTCAATCATCTTGAGAACAGTTGGCAAAGGAGCGTCTCGAACCCAAGACATTGGCTGCTGCTGATTAGGAGGAGTGCCGCCTCCATTGGTTTGGACTACAAATATCGGCTTATCTGAAGACCCGAATTGCATTCTAGCCATCTCTGATTCCGAATGGGTTAAATAGACATCTGGCTTCTCACCGTTGTAATCCACGCCAAGGAGATCACACCATGCTTCTATACAGTGAACCTGTTTATTGATGTAGCCGTGGTGATGGTAAGGCTCCTGCTTGTAAATCAGAGTATCTTTATCTCTAATATAATCCTCAAAAATGTAAGGAGTATTCCCAAGGGCATAAAATCTCTCCACATCAGGATGATTAAACCAGATAGCAGGCCAAGACCCAATCGTGATGATGTCTCTATCTGGGTGTTTTTTCTTAATGGCTTTAGCAACGGCCGTTGCCATGATGTTTTTGCCAATTCCGCCCTCTACATGGAAGATAATTCTTTTGTCGTTCACTAGTTAATTATAACAAGAAATCGACGATTAAGCTAAAAAATATCTATCTAGCTGTTTCTACGCCGTTCCAATGCGTCACGTACTTATCTTTACGAGTGCCTATTAATAATATATTATACTCTCCATCTTCGTTAGAGCAAATAGTTACGCAACATTGATCTGCCGTAACCTCTCCATAA
>Ga0209709_10000748_pt1 | contig 30683 bp, 23 predicted proteins | sample ArcticOcean_MG_C_2_FD_187435 | JGI IMG/M metagenome (GOLD analysis project Ga0209709, IMG submission 187435) | Marine microbial communities from western Arctic Ocean - ArcticOcean_MG_CB4_136 (SPAdes) (version 2) | ecosystem: Environmental > Aquatic > Marine > Oceanic | place: Arctic Ocean... | reverse complement strand
GTCCTTCTTCTTCATGATGTTCGAGTTCGATCCAAAGGTATCCTTCACACTCTGCTTGAGTTGAGTTTGCCGCAGCGTGTGTACCAGTGTTGTAGCATCCTGTGAAGGATGAACCGTCTGGCATGGTACTGTTTTCGAGGTAAGTGTACTGACCGCATGTTGTTTCATTGTCCATTGATGCTTCGTGATTGACTGTGTTGTAACAGAAAGAATCGTCTTCCTCATGTTCGTCGTGGTCGTCGCCGTGAGCGTCGTTGCTCATGTTCCAACCGGCCCAGAACTCATCCCAAGAGAGATGGCTGTCTTCGTCAGCATCGTAATCTTCAAGCATGTGTTCTGCGGAAACATGGTGTTCATGTTCTTCCATCATGTTGATGAATGTACCAAGTTCGCTGAGGTTGAGCAGTGCATCACCGTCAACATCAGATTGGTTGAACATTTCCATCAATTCAGACATTTCTTCGGCTGAGTCCTCACCATGTTCATCATGTTCGTGGTGTGGTTCTTCTTCACCATGTTCATCGTGTCCTTCTTCTTCATGATGTTCGAGTTCGATCCAAAGGTAGCCTTCACACTCTGCTTGAGTTGAGTTTGCCGCAATGTGTGTACCAGTGTTGTAGCATCCTGTGAAGGATGAACCGTCTGGCATGGTACTGTTTTCGAGGTAAGTGTACTGACCGCATGTTGTTTCATCGTCCATTGATGCTTCGTGACTGACCGTGTTGTAACAGAAAGAATCGTCTTCCTCATGTTCGCCGTAATCATCGTGGTCGTCGTGTTCGCCACCCATGGTTGGGTCAGGCAATTGAGACATGTTTGAAGAGTTAGCAGCCCAAGCGATGTGTTCTGTAGTTTCAGGTATCATCACCGAGTCAATGCCTACATTGCTGACTTCCCAACCAGGGGTAGCAGCGGTCTCGTTCCAGAGCATAAGTTGCCAATACCAAGAATAGTCTGTAGGAGCATCAGTTCCGTTGATTCCAAGGAGATTGGTTCCAAAGGTCGAGTGAACGGAGTAGTTGAGTGCGAGATTTCCATCTTCCATAAGCGCTGCAGTTGTCAAATTCCATCCAGTTGCCTGTTCAGGAAGTGCATCGTGCTCTGCTTCGTACATTTCCATGCTGTTGTCAGGGTACAGCACAACGACGTTGTGGTGCTCTTCATCATGTTCGCCGTGGTCGTCGCCGTGGTCCTCGTGGTCATCTTCCCAAGAGTTCCAGAATTCATCCCAAGAGAGGTGGCTGTCGTTGTTCATATCGAATTGTTCGAGCGCTTCTTCAGGAGTAAGAGGACCTTGGTGGTCATCGTGGTCTGCGTGGTCGTCATGATCATCTTCCATCCACATGTGGCCAGCAGCTTCACAGTCTTCCTCAGTCGTGTGGTTTGTGTTTTGGTGCGATGATGTATCGTGGCAGTAGTCGCCTTCATGGTCATCATGTCCATCTTCTTCCATCCAGGTGTGGCCAGCAGCTTCGCAATCGGCTTGGTTGTCGATGTCGTTGTTGGAATGGTCGCTCATGTCGTGGCAGACGCTGTGCACCTCTTCTCCATGGTCATCATGTTCGTCACCGCCGAGCATTTTGAGAACAACCATAGTGAAATCTTCAGGGTGGTCCGCATCAAATTCGATGACGTATTCGCCTTCTTCAAGGTGGAAGATGGAGATCATTGTGTCAGCAGGACATCCGGTAGGGTTGGAAATGGTCTCTTCGGCTTCAATGTGAGCATGCCCTTCGTGGCCATCTTCCTCATCTGCATGTTCGTCGTGAACTTCAGTTTCATTGTTTTCATCGTGACCGTCTTCATCATCATGGTCTTCGCCTTCTTCGTGAGGGAACGTGATGTCGTATGCGGTGTATTCTGCGTGAATTTCAGCATCGTTTGCGTGTTCTTCTTCGTCGGCAAGTTCAACATTTTCGTATGGTCCAACGGAGAGTGTCTTGCACAAATCTGATACGAGCAACGATTCGTAATCAAGCGTCTCTTCCCCATCATGCATTGTGTGGACTTGGATTGAAGTTGGTGCAGCACTACCGAGGGATTCGAGCGTTGCATCGACCCAGGGTTCGAGCCCTAAACCGTGGTAAAAGAACACATCAGCGTTTTGAAGTCGTATTAGATCTGATGTCGATGGTTCGTAATCGTGGGCTGGAATATTGTCAAGGCTCATGTATTCCATGTCGACATGTTCGCCAGCAATTGCTTTCACGAGTTCTCCGACGTGGTATGTAGAAACCATCACGGAACCCAGCATTCCAATATCAGTCGAATTGTTTCCATCATTCATGATGTCAGTGACTTCTTCAATGGTTTGAATCTCATCATTCCCAAGGCACCCAGCCAAACTGGATAAAATCATTATTGCACTTACAAAAATTGCTCGAACACTGTTGCTTCGCATGGCTCGGCCACCAATATTAACTATTTAATAAAAACTAATAATCTCAATCTTGGTAATTATTATTCGTTTTGCTATTATGGCCCACTGCGCTCAAATGAATCAAAAACCATTCCTTCATCCAACTGAAGATCCAGTATGTTTGATTTCTATTGTTTCGAATCTTTTTGTGCTTTGAGAATTGCTTCAACAAGCGGCTCAAACGTATCCCCATGAAAATGAGGTGAACATACATCTGCAGCATCAGAAACAGAGTCGAAGGCACCCTTTACTGCGACGGACCAATGGGCGGTTTCGAACATCGAAAGGTCATTTGGTGCATCTCCAACACAGAGCATATCTTCTTTTGACCATCCCATGCGGTCGAGAATAATCTCCAGCCCGCTCCCTTTCGAAAGATGAGGCTCCATCAAATGAATCGCAAATCCAGTTCGAAGTGCCGATAAGTGCGACCATTCACTTTCAGAGAGTTTCGTACGAATCAGTTCTAAATCTTCATTTGGTTCGAGACACCATTCACTTTCTCTCCATTGATTTGATTCGATTCCTTTGGCATTGACTGGCATGACGGTTGAGAGCCATTCAGCAGCGCGTTTAGCTTCCGCCCCATCGGCTTGAAAAATTGGGTCACCGAAGGTTGGGTGCCAAAGCACCCCTCCATTCTCACAGCAAATCGGTCCAGTGAGTTTGAGGAATCGCCAGAGCCCATAGGTGATTGCACGAACATTTCCTGTGGCTAGAATCACTGGGATTCCTGCGTCTTCAAGTTCCCGTAAAGCATCGAGTGCACGAGTATTAAGTTGTTTTTTGTCATCGGTGAGTGTACCGTCAATATCGACTGCGACAAACTTGGGATGCCAATCTTTCGGTAGCCACTCCATACTCTCTGCTCGTCGTGGGGGTGTCATCAATTTTCGCTCCGATTTACCTCAATATACCCTGTTTGCAGGGATGTATTCTTGAGGGGGGGACTTGAGGAGACATCATGTCAACAGGCAACGATGAGGAAGTTTTTCTCTCGCTTGATGATGACGAGGTATTGGAAACACCCAAAGCAACGGAAAAAGCCACACGCAAACCTCGTGTAAAAAAACCGAAAAAAACATCTGAAGCCCCACAAGAAGTACTCGATGCAGAGATTCTTGATACTCCAATTATTCGCCAAGCCACCGGGAAATTTGAAGTTGGTTGGCCTTTATTGGGAATGGATTGCCCAGATTGTGCAACCAAAGCCACTCGTGCGCTCAAAATGCTCCCTCAGGTGACCGAAACAGCGGTGTCTGCGACAGCAGGAACTGCCAAATTAACCATTGACCTTGAGCAAGGAACGCTCTCTCAAGCATCTTCAGTTTTACGTTCACTGGGGCATGCTCCGGATATTGGGTTCAATGAACTCGTGGGTGTTCGAAGTTCACATGTTGCTCATCGAAACGGTGTCGATCAAAGAAAACTCGGAAAAATTTTCCGTCAGCAACCGGGGGTGATCGATGTTGAATTCACCGACGATGAGCGAATTCTTCTCCAATTCGCTCCTGATGTACCGCAAGAGTTGTTCAAACTCCGTGATTCATATCTTACTGAAATCATTGGTTCTTCAGTCAAGTATGTCCCCGCAGAATCCTATCGTATTCGTCCAGATCAGTGGCGTTTAATCGGCGGTGGTATTGCTCTACCTCTCTTGGTGTTGGTCATCATCGGAGAACTCATCGGCTTCTCTTCTTTTTTCATAGGGCTGATTGCGGTGCCTGGATTGGTTATCGGGGGTTCGCAGATGTTCAAAGAAGCCTTTGCCAGTATTCGTAACCGTCAACTTGGATTCCAAGTGCTCACCAGTTTAGCCGTCATAGGAGCGGCGGTCCTCGGAATGTGGGAAGAAGCACTGGTTGTTGCAATTCTTGTTGCTTTCACCGCCCATCTTGAAGGCGATGCACTTGTCAAGGCTCGAAAAGCAATGCAAGGTGGCCTTGACCGTCTTCCTCGAACAGCACGAAGAGTTACGGGTAACAAACCCAAGAAGGAAGAACTTGAAAAAGTACTTGTGTTTTCGTTACAAATGGCTTCGCCAGCACCACTTCTTGGCGCTGATGGCTGTGTTCTTCCAGACCCCGATGCAGAACATGAAACCGTCCCTATTGAATTAATTCAAATTGGTGATTTAATTGAAATCCGAAGTGGAGAATTAATTCCTGCTGATGGAAAAATTATCGATGGACATGGTTCATTGGACAAAGCCCCACTCACTGGGGAGTCGGTGCCTGTCGAAGTTTCGGTAGGTGATGAAATACAAGCAGGTCTTGTTTTAGCACGTGGACCTGTCATCATTGAAGTCACAGCCGTTGGAGAAGATACTCGTTTGTCTGAATTGATTGATGCCGTCCATACATTTCGTGAAGAACCTCCTCGTTTACAGAGCAGCATTGAACTTTTTACGGCCATTTGGGTTCCAATTGTTCTTACCGGGGCTGTCGCGATTTGGTATTTCTTATTCCCAGATGACTGGAAAGTCATTTTACTCATTTGGGTTGTTGCATGCCCGTGTGCTTTGTTACTCGCAACCCCTGTCCCTCACGCAGCAGCCCTTTCACGTTCTGCTCATTTTGGAGCCATAGCCCGAGGGGGAGATGTCATTGAACGCCTTTCAAAGGTCAATCACGTTTTACTCGACAAAACTGGTACATTAACATCAGGAAAACCGAGATTGGGCGAGGTCATTATGGCCAATGGGCGTCAACTTTCTTCTGCACTGAAACTCGCAGGTGGTCTTGAAGCCCGTTCATCACACCCCTATGCCCTCTCGGTCATGGATTATCTTCTTGAGAAGCAAGTATCCCCTTCCCAAGTGATTGGACTTTCGGATATTGAAGCAGGTGTTAAAGGCCGAGCAAGTGGTAAGGAAGTGATGTTTATTCGATTCGACCGTTCTAAACAACTCAATGTTGTTGTTCCAAAAGAACTCCACGCTGCTTACAAATCAGCTGAAACCAAAGGTCATGGAGCAAGCCTTTTGGTCCGTGATGGTGAAGGGATTGCTTTGTTTACTTTCATACACGACGATACTCATGCAGGTAGTAAGGAACTGATTTCAGGATTGCGAAAGCGTTCAATTAACGTTGAGATCCTCTCGGGAGATCACCAGGCTGCAGTTTCAGCATTTGCCAAAAGTGTAGACCTCCCAATCTCTTCAGCTCATGGCGGTTTATCTCCTGAACAAAAAGTTCAATGGGTTCAAAACCGTTCCAAAACCCATATTACAATGATGGTAGGTGATGGTTTCAATGATGCTGCTGCACTTGCCATTGCCGATGTAGGAGTTGCTGTAGGGACTGGAGAAACAGTCAACCTTGAAGCCGCTGACGTACTTATTCCAAGTGACAACCCTCTCATGCTTACCGACCTCATCGACTTGGCACGCCAAGCACAAAGAATCCTCTTGGGCAATCTTATCATCACCGTCGGAATAACGCTCTCACTGGTAGCAGCGGTTATTCTACAACTCTATGACGAACTTTGGGTTGGGGTTCTCATTCATGAAGCATCGGTTATTCTTGTGATCTTGAATGGAGCACGCCTCGCAGGTGGTGAAGGAGCATTTGCTCTGTTAGCCTCGATTTTTGTCTCATTATGGCGGGATACAAAAGAAGCGTTTGAACTTCTTAAATCGAGATATCTTCCGGCTTGAGTTCTCAAATCGGTTACTTCACGCGGCATCTTCAAACCGGAGGGGGGGTTATGCCCAAACGGTGAGGAGATGGCACGAGTTCGAGCAGACCCAGTCACAAGCGCTCTCGCCCACCCAACTCGCCGAGCATTGTATATCGCTTTAGCAAATAAAGAGGAAATGAGTACAGTTCAACTTCAAGCCGAAGTGAATGTCGAACGTTACAATCTCTATCACCACTTGAAAAAATTAGCATCGCTGAACTTAGTTGAAAACCATCGTGATGCAGGACGTTCCCGATGGTGGAAAAAAACCACACACATTGATTTGCCCGAAATCCTTTCACCTTCTACTGAATCCAAGGCAGCCTCATCTGTAGTTGTTGTTGGTGACCTGGCCTCCCTTCCAGCCTCCCTTTCTGATGCGGTTTCTGATGCGGGGGATATTCACGTCCTTCAATTGAAAGGTTCACGTGACCAAGTAGGGGCTAAAAGAATGCTCGAGCTCTTGGCGAAAGAACACGGCATCGAATTAGATTTACCTTGGAATTTTTTACCTGCGAGTATCGCTTTGATTGCAAAGAAAAAGTGATTGAGGCATTTCAACAACAAACATCTCAAGAACAGTGAACAGGAGCGAAGAACATGGGCGAAGAATTAACAGTCGAATCTCGAGTCGCTCCACCGCCACTTTCATGTCCCAAATGCGATGGGTTGTTGCCAAATGAACTTGGTGAAGTACGTTGCACATTATGCCATGCACGAGTTCGAATCGACCATCCAATTACTCGAAAGAAATGGGCAGAAGAAAAAATAGGCTGTCCCGATTGTGCAAAAGTACTTGTCGTTGGAGTCAATAAACGCCCTGCCCATTTGAAATGTGCAACTTGTTCATGTCATTTCACCCTTCTCCCAACCGTAGCACGTATTGAGATATCCTGCCCTGGATGCGACCGTCAATTACGTATGAAGCGCCGTCCTGGTGAACGACAAATTGAATGTCCAGCTTGCGATACAACTTTCAAAGTTACTTTTTGAGTGTTTGAATCTGAACAAAGACATCAAAGCCATATCGTTCGTCTAACATCAGAAACCAAGTAAATTCAAGCAACTTGGTTCGTCGCATAACCTCCGAAAACAGCCTTTAAGCCTCGCGTTCGTGTCGCGCTCCTTATCTATGATGAGAGGTGGATGAACCATTGGATGGGATACGATGGGAATGAGCGCAAGCAACGGTAGTGAGGCCCTTGAAACTGCTCGAAAGAAGCGTGAAAACGCTGACAAAGTCTCTCTTTCAGCACTCCGTTCTCAGTTCACTTCGACGGCTACTTCCACCCTCGATCAAGCAACAATGACAAGTGCCCGTTTCCGACAAGAAGAGAGGTTACGAGCAGATTTACGTCGTGAACGGCGTATCCGTCAACAAGCAATCACAGAACGTGTCGTGGCCATGCAAGAAACATTGGCCAATGATTTAGCGTTACAGCATGAACTCACACTCGATTCTCTCGAAAAAGAAATGAGAGTGGAAATGGAAAATGATTTGAGTACACTTGAACGAGATTCATTAGCCCGTGAAGAATCACGAATGCGGGATGAACTTGAACTACGCCTCAACCGAAAACTCGAGTCGCTTCAAGACAAGCTGGATGTCGAACAAGACCGCCGCCTTGAGGAACACAAATCTCAACTGAAGTCTCAAATTGAAACACAACTTCAGGATGAGCACCGTCAACGTCTTGATATTCAAAAAGAAAGACTTGCAATGGAATATAATCAAGAATTACAACGTCGAGTTCGTGAAATTGAAGCAAACATCGAACTCGAGATGGAAGAACGATTCAAAGAAATGGAAGTTTCTGAAATCTCACGACTCGAAGAGGGTCATGCAGCCCGTCTTGAAGAACGTGAAGAACAATTGCGACGCGGCATCCGTACTCGTCTTGAACAACAATTACGCACTCGATTGAAGCAACGTGAAGCCCGATTGAAGGCTGAATATGAGCGTCGCAGCCTACGTCTTGAAGAAGATATTGCTGAGCAATTACAAATGGAACTTGAAGGACGTCTCCGTCAAGAAACCGATGATTTAGAAGAACGAATGCGAGAAGATGTTGAATTAGCCATCGCCCGCCGACGTGATGAACTCCGAGTTGAAATTGAACAGCAATTACAAGCGCGGCATGCCGAACGACTCTCAGAACGTAAATCACGTCTCCGTGAAAAGTATGATATTACTTTCTCGAAAGCAGTTGATGACATTTCTCGTTCACTCAAATCTGATGTTGAAGCAGAACTCGATGTTCGAATGGATGATGAATTCAGTAGTTACCGAAATGCCCGAGAAGCAGAAATTCAAAACCGTCTTGCTCGTTTCCGGTATGAGCGTGAAGCAGAACTGCGCGAACAACTTGAAGGTCAATATGATTCAAAGAAGGTCGATTGGTCTGAACGCTTAGAATTAGAATTCCAGTCACGTGAAGCATCTGCTCGTAAAGCAATCATGTCTGAAGTCGATGCGGGTCTTCGTAACGAACGTCTTACTTTCGAAACAGATCTTGACCTTCTCAAAGAAGAAACTTCACTCGAACTTGAAGTTGATATGGAAGAGCGTCTCAATGAATTCCGAACACGGAAGGAAGAGGAAGTTGCTACCCAACTCGAACGTCAACTCGACAAGCGTGAAGAAATCATGCGTAACAAAGCCCTCATCGATGTACGCAAGCGTGAAACACATATCCGTGCCGAAATTGAAGCACAACTTGGCCTAAAGAGAGCAGAAATTCGCACTCGTCTACAGGGCTTGAGTGAAAAGATGGATGCCTTCAAGGAAATGGCAGAAGATCAGATGCGAACTGCAATTTCAACGCAAATTGAAGGTGAAATTGGCACTGCTGAAACGGATATTAAAACACGTGAAGCAGAATTCCGCGACCTACAATCAACGGATACCCGTGCTGAAAAGCGACAAATGTGGATGCAATCAATCTCTGGACAAAGCGCTCCGGCGGCTGGCGGTGACATGAATCCAAGTTCTCTTGGTGCTCGACCAGATGCCTTGGGTTCAACTGGTGGCCGACAAATGCGCGGTAATCTTGGTAATCAGCAACAAGCACCTCAGGCGAGAATGGGCTTGAGTGGGATGCGAAGTCCGATGACAAGTTCCAAACCACTTGCTCCAAGCAACATACCTCTTACAAAACCTGTCAAAGCCCCTCTTGGCGCAGATTCAGCACCATCTCTCCCACAGCCGGTTCAGAAACTCGTACGATCACCTCTACAACCCATTGCCTCGCCTGAACCTGAAACTCAAATGGAGCAAGTTGCCGAACCTATTCTTGAACCAATTGCAGAATCTGTTCCTGAAATGGAAGTCGAACCAGTTGCCGATGAACCTCAAGAAGAAGACATGTCGGCTACATTACGCCCGATCACTACTGTGTTACAAGCTCTTGAAACCCCAGTGGCAGTGAAGACAACTACGCTGACTCCACAACTGGCTCAATTGATTCCTCAGAAAAAACGTGGTTCTCCACCTCAATCAAAGCGTGGAAATAAGCCACAAGCTGTTGAAACTACTACACTCAAACCGGTTCGGAAGTTGACTCCGTTGAAACTGAAACCTTCAGTTCAGGCTTCATCAGAGAACGAAGAAACCGGAATGGAAGAAGAATGAAGTCAATGACCGTTTGATGCCATCAAGGGCACGCTTCATATTGATTGAGGTTCTCGGATTGCTATGAAGAGATTCCTTGTTGTTCTTATCGCAGCATTGATGTTACCCGTTGCTACAGTCATCCCTCTCGTATCTGCTTCGAATTCAACGCTCGTTGATGCAGGTTATACTCAACAAACTCAACCGAGTTTTGTGTATTGGAAACAAATGTACGATGGCTCCATTTTAACGGTCGATGACGTAGGAAATGTAAGCGTCAACAGTTTCGTGAATGGATATCTTATCCCTCAATGGCAAATTAATCTGAACGTCAGCACCAATGGTGCTCGTTTAGATGCAGCCCAACAACTCGCCGTTATTTGTCACGACTCTGGCGTTTATATTGTTCATATGGATCTTCAAATTGCAAATCGAAATATTTCAACCACAGATGCGGTGAATGATGCAGATTGGGATGATGAAGGCGACCTTTGGCTGGCCTACTATGCGGGCCGACGCCGTGCTGAAGAATACGATTCAGAGGGACTAACAGGTGTCATTTCACCCCAAATCCAAACCGGTTTCAGTGCTTTTGAAATTCTATCAGATGGGAGGATTGTCATCGGAGCCTACGATAAGAAAGTTCACGTTTCTTCAAATGAGGGAGTCGCTTTGACAAACTTAGCAGAATCTTCAGCAATTGTCAATGTCGTCATGGAAGACCATGATGGGAATTTACTTGTAGGAACTGCAAATGGGAAACTATACCGCTACGATACTACAACGTGGGCTGTCGAAACGCTTTCATTATCACATGGCAGTTCTATTGTTTCGCTCGAGGAATATGACAATTCAACCTATCACGTTGGAACTCAAAATGGTAAGTTAACACAAGTTGACGTTACTGGATTCACTGAAGGAGACACCTATGCATCTTCGGGGAAAGTGATTGGTTCAAAAGAGGCATTCACAGGTGAAATTTACATTGTAACCTCCAGCCCTACCACTTCCAAAATCCGACTGTATGACCTTGATACGGATGGAGACGGTATTACCGACCAAATCGACGCGTTTCCAATGGAGTTTACCCAATGGGCTGACGCTGATGGAGACGGTTATGGTGATAACCCCAACGGCTACCTTGGAGATATGTTTCCAACCGAACCCTCTCAATGGGCTGATGCAGATGCTGATGGCTATGGAGATAATGCAGACGGCGTAAACGGTGACGCTTTCCCGAGTAACAATGAGCAATGGTCTGACTCTGATGGAGATGGCTATGGCGATAATGCAAATGGCCTTGAAGGTGATAAGTTCAAGAACGAACAAACACAATGGTATGATTCAGACCAGGATGGTTTTGGAGATAATCCAAACGGTATCACTCCAGATGCATGCCCAAATACCAACGGATTCTCCAAACAAGATCGCTTTGGTTGCCTTGATTCTGATCTCGATGGCTATTCCAATCCCTCTGCTGACTGGACGGTCGCACAGGGTGCTGATGCTCTCCCACAACAAAGTACCCAATGGAGAGACGGTGATGGTGATGGTTACGGTGACAACATAACCGGTGCGTCTCCTGATGATTGCAATTGGAAGGCCGGTAACTCGACCAAAGCTTGGATTGTCAATACTTCTTCAGCAATCGGTTACATCGAAGTTTCATCGTATGGTTGTGAAGACAGTGATGGAGATGGCTGGGTTGATGTGACAGAGTCTCAAAACATGGAGAATGACCCGAATGAATATTTCGATGGAGACAATGACGGTGTGGGTTCAAACACTGATTACGACGACACTCGCCCTCTTGTTCAAACCGAAGAAGATCATTGCATGCTCAACTTTGATGATATCTCACTTCCTTGCCAAGGGTGGCGTAACGCTGAATATCAGACCTATCTCACTCGAGATAAGGCTGAAAGCGATTCAGATTTGAGTTTCGCTGCTTGGAATGCCAGTAAAAATGCTGGCTTACTCGATACAAACGAAGTTGATTCCGATACAGTCAAACAAGTGGTAATGTGGGGCGGTGGTGCATTTGTTCTTCTTTCAGTTGTGATTCTTATCGTAGGCCTTATCATGAAACGCCGAAAAACCAGTTCACTTGTCAAGATGTATGGAGTTCCGTATATTCCTGAAGAAAACAAATCTGCTGAAAACGAAGCGCTCGAAGGTACTGCAGGTCTTTCAGCGCAAGGTGGAATTGAATCTGATTCTGCTTGGGATGATGATGTGGCAAGTCTTGATTTCACAATTGATCAAGAGGATTTGGCTGAAGAGGAAACCGAATCAAACACCATTGATGCTGCAAGTCTCTATGGTGAAGAAGACAGTCTTGAAGCGATTGCAGGGATTGAAACTCCTGCGCCAACTCCTGCACCAGAAGTGGTGGAAACGCCATCAGAAGGACCACCATTGCCAAAGAGTGGCCTACCGGATGGTTGGACGATGGATCAATGGAAATGGTATGGGCAAGAATGGCTCGATAAGAACCAATGATTTTCGTTCGCACCAAGTGGGAACAGGTCGATTTGAAGATTAGCGCCAAACAATGGGTAAAGATTCACGTAGTGCCCCGAGTTCTTCACCAGTATAGACTGGCTTTCCATCTTGCTTTAGTGTGTTCATTATCAGCCACAAGACGCCATTCCAAGCACTGGAGCGTGCAAAAATCTCAACATAGCCACATGCAGCAGCTTCGAGTAATTTACCTTCATCAGTTTCTTCACTGAACAAGGCCCGTACCAAATTTTTGGTATCGAATTCATAGCCCTTTGGGCGCCATTCCATCATGAAAATCAGACCTTGAATGGAGAGAGATTAAGTCGGTCAACGAGGTGTTCAATGTCGACATCAGCAACAGCTTTCATCCGTTCCCGTAGCGTTTCAATTTCACCGTTCATCATTGAAATTTTGTGGGCTCGTACCACGTCTGTTAGCAGTTCATTGACACTCTTGTGCCCACTCATCGTTCGCATTGTGTTGAGTTGTCTTCGAACTTCGTAACTCACACTGACCGAGGTCATCCCTTCACCTGTCATGCCTATCCCGAACCCTCTTTGTGCTCTAGCCTACTTAACCTGTCCGAACAGTTGATGCAATGAAACATCGTTTTCAAAGGGTAAAGTGCTTCTTCAAAGAGTCCTTCAGCGGTTTTTACGATCAAGCATAAGTCTCGGATCTTCATTGACGCCAAATTCGCGACGCATTTCGATAACGCGTTGATGAAATTCCTTGGATAAGGTCCAGTATTCCAAAGAACCAGCTCCAGCACCGGAGTTCGTTGGCTTGTTGAGTAAGACCGTCGGTGCTCCACTCCATGGTGCCTCTGCGACTTTAACCAAACGTCGTACCGTGGTTTTGAATAACTTATTTGGCATCTTCCGATTGACTTCATCGCATACATGACGGCTTAGTTTTGAACGTGCATCGACCATGGTCATGGCAATGCCAAAAATTTTCAAGTTCCGATTAATACGTCGCTGAATCATTTTTATTGAATTCATCAACATACTGAAACCTTCAAGCGCATAATATTCTGCTTGAACAGGTACCATGACCCAGTTCGCTGCACACATAGCGTTAATGGAAAGTAAGCCCAAAGACGGTGGTGTGTCAATAATGATGTAATCGAATTTGTCGATGATTGGCATCAAGGCTTCCCGTAACCGAGTTTCTCGACCAATCTTGTGACTCAGTTCGATCTCAGCGCCAGAGAGGTGGATGTCACTTGGTAGAAGCCACAAATGTCCAACAGAGAGGTTGTCAGGGGCCTTCTTGTTATTGTTACGAAGACTCCAGGCATCTCGCATCGATTGAGTCAATTCTTCTGGCCCAATGAGGTATTCTTCCATCAAGGGCAAATCTTCACCAGAGTCATTGGCAAGTAAATCATATGCAGTTTTTTTGATGTTCTTTTTTTCTACACCAAAGGATGTTGCACAATTACCTTGAGGGTCAAGGTCGATGAGTAGAACTTTTGCTTTTGGAAGTCCTTGGCGAGGTGAGCCTTTGGCTAAAGCCGCAGCGAGATTAACAGCAGTGGTGGTTTTCGCGCATCCGCCTTTCTGATTTGCGACTGCAACGACCATCTTGTAGGGATTCAACTTAGCACCTCCTCCGACAATATTCAGGAGAACGGTCTTCCCCTTTCAATACAGGCCCTCGCGTAGTGAAAATCAAACAGGTTGAATGACAGGTACAGGGACTTCGGAGAGAATTTTTCGAACAATGTGCATGCCAGTAATCCCTCGGATTTTTGCTTCAGGCTTCATGTTGATACGGTGTGAGATAATTTGCAAAGCAATATCTTTGATATCGTCAGGGATGACATAGTTTCGGCCCGCAATCGCAGCTGCAGCTCGTCCAGTCTTGAACAAAGCTTGTGAAGCACGAGGCGATGCTCCATTGGTAACTCGGTGATCTTCTCGAGTACATTGAACGATTTCAACAATGTAGGAGAGAATTGCAGGGTCGACGTGGACAGTCTCCAATGCTTTTTGCATGGCAACGACCTTCTTTGGCGAGGTAATTTGTTCGATATCGTGTCCATCCTTCCCACGTAGTTTACGTCGAGCGAGGATTGCCTTTTCTTGTGGACGGTCAGGGTATCCCATACTCATTTTCATCAAAAACCGGTCCATTTGAGCCTCAGGTAGAGGATATGTACCTTCTTGTTCGATTGGATTTTGAGTTGCTAATACGACGAACGGTGCCGGAAGTTTGTGCGTGATACCTTCAATGGTCACTTGCTTTTCTTCCATTGCTTCGAGCAAAGCTGCTTGAGTCTTAGGAGGTGCTCGGTTAATTTCGTCAGCGAGAAGAATATTGGAAAAGAGTGGACCTGCACGCAGTTTGAATTCACCGGATTTTTGGTCATACATGTAGGTGCCCATAACATCAGATGGAAGCAAATCGGGTGTGAATTGAACTCGCTTGAACTTACATCCAAGGGCTCGAGCAAACGTGTTTGCAAGCAATGTCTTGGCCAAACCTGGGAAATCTTCGAGCAACATATTACCGTTCGATAAGATTCCGATGGTAACCCATCGTAGATTCTGTGGTTTCCCGATAATGACCTTGCCCACTTCGTTCATCAAACTGTGCGAAATCGCAGAAACAGTGCCGATTAGGTCTTGTGCGGCGGGGTTTTGACCCATTGCGGGTGCTCCTGTTAAACCAGCTTCCATGTGTGTTGCCTCCGAGGACATTCAAACAACCCACCCTATCCATATATGAATGTGAGGTGAACTTAAGTCAATCAAAACAGATGCACAGATAAAACCAAAAAAGCCATCAAAGTAAACTAAGGCTTCCATCCGAAGCCATAACTGTATTCTTCGAGAACATCTCGGTGTATTCGAATAATCTCAACAAAAGCATCCTTCTCGGATTCACTAAGAGCGACTTTTTTCATATTTTTTGAGTCGTTCTCTGTGACATTACCAAAGAATTCTTCATCGTTTACAATGTTACTACGGGAAAAGCGGATGTTCACTTGAATTGGGACCTTCTCACCTTCATGGGCTACCTTCTGCCCCTCAGTACCTATCGAGTGAATCTTTCCAAGAATTCGACCAGTGCCATCGTTTCTGAGGAGTTCTTGTCCGACTCTAATCTGTCCCTTAAGCACTTGAATTCCAAAGACAGCAGGTTTGTCCTTGAAGGACATGTTGAGGTATCGAATCTGAGCAGGCCTGAACACAGGGCCAGTATTTGCAGCAGCGGCTTCTTCTCGAATAACTTCAGTAAGTTCATCGATTTGGTCCATAATCTGGTAGATGATATCTCCTTGAACATAGTGGAAATCTGGAGAATCTTTTGATTTGACAGCATCTTTCAATTCCTTTTCAACTTGAGCATTGCCTTTGACAGCGAGAGCGATCAGAAATTTGTGTTCATCGTTTTTGGTCGTGAGTACTTCTCGCATATCACGTTTGTTGACTGGTCCCACTTCAGCATGGCTGATTGGAATCTTCCGTTTGATGAGTTCGTATAGTACTGCTTCGAGTCCTCCAAAGGTTCTCGCTTTCACCACTGCACCTTCACGTACTTCTCGAGCAGCTAGGCAGCCAGTTGAATACCCAGGCTCTTGTGCATTTGGATTGGTATGTATTTTGGAAAAGTTCTTTCTCGAAAGAACCTCTTTACAGATACTGCACATGATGGGTGCTTCATCACGAATTCGCTTATTTTCCTGTTTCATTTCCATGATGATTGATTCTAAATCATCTTCGGGTTTTGGGAAGAATATTTTACTTCCAATATGAATTTCCTTCATGTTCGGGATGACTAATTTCAGCCCTGATGCTGCAGATGCATGCTCAACATTCTCCCAGCGCTTCCCAGCATCCCGCATTTCAGTCATACCAATTGGTCTGCGAATCGACCGAATACGAACACTGGTCGAATCTTGGGTGAACTCTGAATCAGCAATAGGACCTTCATTGGAATTGTAAGCAACACCATCGCCGACGTGAATGGTTCCTTTGGTGAGAATAATATCGATGGTCTTTCCGACTCCAATTTCTTCCCGAGATTCTAAAACATAACCTTCAGCCATATCTCCCGGGTGAATAATCAATTCCTCACGAGCAAATTTCTCTGCCATTGCAAGGATTACAAACAATAAATCCTGCAACCCTTCACCCTCTTTCGCACTCATCGGAACAAAGAGGCGATCGTTATGGATGTCAAATTCTTTGATCCCTTCCCAATATTTGGAAAGATTAAATTTTGAATGCGAAGCAACTTGGCCAAGAAGCTTGTAGTAATATTCATCGGCCATATCCATCGCATCTTTGGTCTGCTCATTCCAAGATTGCCACGATGATCTTCCACGCTTTGATTCCCACCGATGAATCCGGTCAATTTTATTTCCAACGATGATGAAGGGGATATTATTTTGTTCAAGAAGTTGAATACTCTGAATGGTTTGAGGTTTGAATCCTTCAACCAAATCGACGATAAGAATCGCTATGTCTGCAACATTTCCACTTCGTGTTCGAATTGAACTAAATGATTCGTGACCAGGAGTATCGAGAAATATGATTCCAGGACTTTCAAAGGTTGGTTTTTCCTTGAACGGCATTGTCTGAATCGCTTGGACCAGTAATTCCGACGGTACATTCGTCACGCCGAGTTCCTGAGTGATTCCACCGGCTTCGCGGTTCATTACGTTGGTTTTATTTCCGCCAATTGAACGGAGTAAGTCGAGCAGACTTGTTTTTCCATGGTCTACATGGCCTGTTACAGCCACAATTGGTTGACGAAGTGTTTCCCCGACTTCCTCAGGGGATTCATTCTCTTCATCAGGCATGTGAATCAACTACAGTATGATTCAAGTTATTCATAAACCCATGAGGTGATGGTTTGTTCCCAATCCATCAAACCTTCAGGGAACCAAAGTCCAAGTTCAAACTCAGCAGTATCTGCTGCATCCGAGCCGTGAATCATGTTGAAGCCCATATCCATTCCGAAGTCGCCTCGGATTGTACCTGGTGTAGCTTCTCGTCCATTGGTCGAGCCAATGAGGGTGCGAGCTACTGTAATTGCATCTTTACCTGACCAAGCCATGCATACAACAGGGCCGGAGGTTACGAAATTAATGAGTCCAGGGTAAAATGGGCGTTCTGCGTGAACTGCGTAGTGAGTTTCAGCGGTTTCTCTGCTTGGTACAACAGACTTGAGTCCAACGAGTTTGAGGCCTTTACGTTCAAAGCGCCCCAAAATTTCTGCAATAAGTCCTCGTTGTACGCCGTCGGGCTTGATCATGATATAGGTCGTTTCCATTATGTTCACCGATTCAGCCCACTTGACTCCCCTTTATGAGCCATACGGAATAATAGCAACAGCAGTTGCACTCTGTTCTGTTTAAAAAACAGGCAATAGAGCCGGGTAAAGAGGTCAAAGGGCTCAAATGCCGCCCTTGACGAAGTGTCGAGTCCACTTGACACGACGTGAGTTACGCTTGAGGATGACCATGTTCTTGCGAGCCTTTGAGTTCTTGAACCACAAGACGCTGCCGTCTCGACGGACAAACATCATTCCTGTACCAGGTTCGATCTCTTCGCCAGAGAAATTACAGATTCTTCGTTCAGGCATATTTCATCACCGTGCATTCAATTTACGGGCTTCTCGGCCAGTATCCTTGAGCATCAAAATGTCGCCCACTCGAATTGGACCCAAAACGTTGCGTGAAATGATTCTTCCAACGTCACGAGGATTTGGAGCATCGTTTACACGTACTTTGACTTGAGTTGCTTCGCCTGTCATACCGGTTCGACCGACAATTTCGACGACTTCAGCAGGCCATCCACCAAGTTCTTCGCTCATATATGTCATCTCCAAGGTTAAAATCAAGCTTTGAGGCCATTAATGGCTTCAATAATTTGGTCGAATAGTTCTTTAGCACCTTTGTTGATTTCCATAACGGCAATAGATGCTGCTTTCACACCTGCTGGAAGACCAGCAGCTTGTGCAAGGTGTTCTTGTGAAGGGACATATCCGAAATTGATTTTTTTCTCAGCACAGATAAGTGGAACGTGAGCAAGCAGTTCAGGTGGGTTGACATCTTCTGCAAGAATAATGAATTGTGCAGTTCCGCGTTCTGCGGCCTTTGTCACTTCATTACTACCTTTCTTAATGCGGCCATTGGAATTGGCTTGAAGCATGTCGTAGATCTTGTTAGATAATTCTTCTGGGGTTTCAAATTGCACGTGGACAGTCACTGGAATCACTCTCTCCTCTTGTAAGGGCGTTTCTCCGCACAACCTCACGGATATAAACACGACGGAAAGAATCAACTGCTCATCTCAGCATGATTTAGAGGAATAAAGCAATTATTTATCACGATAAAAGGGTCACTGCGAGTTCACAACTTCCAATCAAGCCGTTCAAACAATTCATTTACGCCGCGTGCTAGTGCTGGGCCGCCGGAGATTACATCGCGTGGATTTGACAACGAACCTGTCGCATGGACTCCATCGACATATCGAATCAATCGCGCAATCGCTCCACCCGTGAAAAGTCCGTGGGAGCAGGCCGCGTGAACTGCAATTGCTCCTTGGTTTCGAAGAGCTTCAGCAGCGCGACAAATTGTTCCGCCCGTAGCGATCATGTCATCGACAATAGCGACAATTTTTCCATCCACATTGAGGTCTTTGGCTTTGTGCGTAATAGTATGAGCGTCAATTCTCGTCTTTTCTAAGTATGAGAATTCACAATTAATTTCTTGAGCAACCTTTGAGGCTCGTTCAATCGCACCTTTGTCTGGAGAAAGGATGAAATCCGGTTGTACCGTTTCTTGAAGATGAAGTGCGAGTTCAGGCATGGCAGATGTGAATGCTACTGGGACTGGCAAATCTTGCAGTACTGAAGGTGCGTGTAAATCAAAGACGATTATCCCATCGCAGCGAGAGGCGAGTAGGTGTCCAATTGCTCTTGCAGATACGGCCTCTCCTGGCTTGAATCGCTTATCTTGCCGAGAATAGCCGAAGTATGGTACTGCCAGTAAAATTCCCGGCCCTACATCATCCATGTTTTGAGGCCCGATCTCACGGAGATTCTCCATGTTACCCTTTCGAACATCATTAATGGCTTCAAGCATGAGTAATGTTTCAACGATTCCTGCATCCGGGAAAGTATTTGATACCAGGACAACGGGTTCTTTCCGTACTGCTTCGATGGTTTCAGTAGGGATGCGAATGTACCCTTCAGAGTCGGGGAACCTACGAGTTTCGAGTTGGTGGTGTTCCCAGTTCAAAGAATCTGCTAGTTGCTCAGCCAATAGACGAGAGTTACTCCCTGATAGCACAACCATGTGATTCCCTTATGATGAGCGAAGCACTGCCCCTTCATGTTCTTTGCGAGTGGAGAGGTCTCAAAAAATAGTGTATAATTAGGACTACTCCGGGGTAAAAGAGTGCGCGAGGCAGGACTTGAACCTGCGGCCTCCCGGTTATCAGCCGGGTGCTCTAACCGACTAAGCTACCCGCGCAACTGCAGTTCGGGCGACTCACCTCCCCGTCATAAGAGTGACGGAGTAGACAAGGTCACAAGGTCTTCAATCGAAACTCACTCTTCTTCGTCACTCATCTCATTGAGAGTGACATAGGAAGGTAATGCGAGGACTTTGTCGAAAGTTCGCGAAAGAACGACTTCGTCCAAACGTTCACGAGTTCGTGAAAAGGCATTGATTGGTATGCGCAAATGAGCTTCAACGCCATATTTTTTCTGGACGCCAATACGAACTTGAACAATGACTCCTTTGTAGGTGCGTTTGACTTTGAAGAGATCGGTGATGACACCAATCTCTTGACCTTGGTTGTCCAAGACTGCACGATCGAGCATTTCGTCTGGTGCATACAGCTTTTCATCAATACGTACGGTATTGCGCCATCTGCGTTGTAATTCTCTCATCGACTTTGAAAGTTTAACAGTTCCATCGTTCCGGATGCTGTGGACCAATTCTTTTGGCAAAGGTACGAGTTCAGCGGGCTTCCGCATGAATTCATCAGCAACATCCGATTCCACTTGCAATCGCATTGATCGCACGCGTGCTTCATTCGGATGGTGACGCTCACCAACTATTTTTCCTACTTTCTTATCATTTACGTACACATCTCTTTGGAGTAACTCCTGGATGTCATATTTGTCGTTCGGCATTTTCCCATCTCATCGCCAGTTCAACCCGGCTTACCCCCTGCTTCACTTGAAAGGTCTTATACCCTTTGGCGATTAAAAAGCGATTTCCAATTGTATTTGTCGTATAATATGTTTGCATTCCAATTAGAAAACCGATTATAATTCAATTTTAGGGTATGTCGTATAATTTATTCTTGCAATAGGAGTAGGGTAAAGCCAAAGCGTTTTTCTCTGATTTTCTATAGAGTGGGGTGTTATCGGGATCTAAAGTTAAATTTGCTTACTTTTTCAATATGAGAAGCGTTATTTTTTAGTAATTTATTCGATATTTTTACGCAGAGCTCATCACGTAGATCGTCTGTCCATTCGAGATTCCTGGGCATTTCTGTCTTCGAACCGCTCCACCTATTGGGGTATTTTTCCAATTAGATTTTGCAATTTTCAATTGAAATCTCTCAATTCTTTTCGTCGTATAATTCTTTAGATGAACAAATTGATGTACGTTTGTCTCTTCGCTAGAACTATGCGTCAAGCACCCGTTCTTCATCTGCGTGGCCTTGACTCGAGTATTGGTTGCGCTTTAATCGAACGAATATTCCGCACCAATGCCCATCTTGTGGTCCCAGGGGCAGATTTTCAAGAGATTTCTCAACGTTATGCAACTGAGCTTGAATTTGGCGATTGTGAACTTCATGCTGCTGAACACCTCCCCTTAGCATCTGGGCATCGTTTGATGTTGATTGGTTTAGGGCCCTTTGATGAACCAAGCGATGGAGAGAATGGGTTTGATATTGACGGACTTGAAATTATTTTGACTGCCCCAGCTCATTTGGAAATGGAAATTGATACAGAATGGCTTGACAGTATTATCCTTGTTCACGACCTCCTCCCTCGTGTGAAAGATACGATATGGGGCTCTCCTTTGTTCAGTCAATGGATGATTCAATTGAACACAAATATCGTTCCTTCTCCTGTGGGTAGTACAGAACATTGGTGGGTAAGCGATATCGATGTTGCAGACGCTTTCGTTCGGATGTTAATTGGCGATGAACCGTTTCCAAGCCTGATCAAAGTATCAGGCCGTCGTGCATGGAGTCAAGAACAAACTATTGAAGAATTGTCTCTGCTTCATGCACGTACAATGGCTGGGAAGACAGGTCACTTTAGTGTCGAACATCTTACTGCAGCTCCGACGCCAACGATTGAAGTGAAATCATTAATTGTCAATCCTTCAATGCCATTGAGCATGAAAGATAATTCTCAGCAACGCCCTGATCTTTCACCCTTGCATGATGTATTGCATCGAGTCGATGGTGATGGTTGGCGCCCATTGGTGCCCATTCGAACGGCATTGATGCACGCACTTGTCGATTACATCGAATGAAACTCAAATGGTCTGTGCGCCACCTTCGGGAAGCATTGCCAAATCGCTTAGGTTACCAACGAGTGTTGGCCCAGCCATCAATGTCCCCATGATCCCAGTGTCTCCACTTGGATTGTGAGAGAGTGAAAGCCATGGTCGGCCATAGGCGTCAATTTGCATATCAATAAAGTCACCAAATCCGCCACACCGTTCGTATCCACAGGTAGGGCTGGCATTGTCCAGAGGGTCTTCTGGCGCATTAACCTGAACAGTCGTAATCAGTGGTGTTTCATTGAATGCATCCGTAATAACGGAGATGTAACCGTGCCATACTCCATCGCCTTCTGTGCCGATGTAGCCAAAGGCTACGCGTCCAGGGTCGCCAGCAATAATGACTGGAAAACCAGTGCCTTCAAGGTGATTCGGCCCGACCATGATTGCGTCAGACCATGTATTTGCATCATCTACCGAATACGAAAAATAAGGCATGTTATCGTTCCCCATCCACATAGCATAGACGTTACTTTCACTGTCTGTATCGACTTGTGCTTCTTCGGCATTCCAAGTATCTGCAGTTCCAGATACCTCTGTAGGTAGGACGTGTTCGGTCCATGTAAGGGCCCCGTCTTCAGTTTTATACATCGAATAGCCCGTTCCATCGCAGCCGGTTTGTCCACGATAGAAGTTCCCATTGTCTGCTCCGATGAGATGAGCTGAAAGTCCTCCACTTTGGCAATCGACTGGCGCACCTGGGAGCTCAGGACCCCATGTGAGTCCTCCGTCTTGACTTTGAGAACACAAAGGTGCAAACCAGTTTCCATTGATGCAAAACACCCAGAGCGTTTCATGAAGGATTCCCCCGTAAGGTGAAGACGCAATCGTTTGGTGGTCTTGAACGGAATAGGATGTAGCAACGGATGGGCCAAACCAAGAATCGCCTTCGTCATCACTCCATTCAACGGTCATGCCGAGTAACGCATGCATATCGAATTTCATAATGCGGTCGGTCCACGGGTCAACATAGACGTATGGATCATTTGAGTTTGCTACGGGTAACACTGGGCCGTAGACATTTTGGCAACTGAAGTCAGATAAGCTCGTCATTTCAATCATGCTGGTGCACTGAACAATAGCTGTAGAGCCTTGAGGTCCATTTCCGTAACTTGTAAAGTAGATATTATCTGTAGAGGTAATTCCCATGGTTGGTTCAAAAGTTGAAAATCCAGTGCCATAATATGTCCCTGTAGTATAGAATGGGGTGTTTAAGCCACCGAAAGCAGTTGTGTTGTTCAACGCATTGATGCCACCAGGGTAATGATACCAGGTTAATTCCCCAACTTCGAACATGTTTCCTTCATCATCCATCTCTCCAGTGTCGGGTGTCCCAAAACAACCCGCCATCGGCATGAGTGCGATGAGGGTTGTAATCAGAAAAGCCATTGGTTTGGACTTCATACCTCATCCCTCCGTTGGAAAAGGTCTGCGCCAAGAAGCGGAAGAAGTACGCTAGCGTCGCCTTCAACACACATGTGCGGAGCCTCAGGACGCATCTTGCCCCAAGAAATCGCTTCACGCAAACGAGCGCCAGAAAGGCTCCCATCGTGTTCTGGTGCGGTAGTAATGTAGACTGCAGAATCGAGGCCTCCACGGTATTGGTTCCACCAAATTACGTGGTGTTTCGAAATTCCGCCGCCGATCATGAGCGCGTTTGAGACTTCAACATCCCATGTCATGTCACTCATGACTTGTTCATCAGCGAGTGTGTCGATGTGAAAGTCGCGGTGCTTTTGTCGCAGCATGAACAGTTGAGCGCCAATAGAACCGTCGGTGATTCCAGGGATGACAACTGGAATTTGATGTTTGTATGCCCAATAGATGAGTGAATCAGGTGTTCCAATACGCTTTCCGAGCTCCCATACCAAATGAATTGAGCCAAATCCAAGCCAAGCATCAGCGCCAGTCTTTCCAGTTTCTTTGAGCCGGTCTTGGTACATTTCTTCCAATACTGGGGTCAAGACGTCTTCGATGATTTCACCGTAAGAGGAATTTGGTACGATGACGTTTCCGAGTCGCATAAGTGAATGCTCTGCGAGCTCGATGTCATCCAGTTCGAAAGAACCGTGATAGTAGTGTTTGTGTGACCGAGCAATGTCGTGGTCCAGCATTCCGCAGGTTGTTGAAACCACGTTGAACATTTGCTGTTTGAGTGCTTCGACAAAAAACCCCCGTGTTCCAGTTGCACACAAGCACGCAGGAAATGAAAGCCAATTACAGACCTTACTCCTGTCTCCTCCCACTGCATCAACCTGCTTCTTCATGTCCAAAAGAATGTCTCTTGCAGTGGCCAGTTTGGTTGCAGTAAAACCTCCGGCACTTGCCATTTGGTCGAGCAACGAGCGAGGTGTTGAGATTTCAGAAAATGCATAATCGACCACAGGGACATCGAAGTCATCAGGTTGAATCGCCATGACCTTGCCATCTCTCCTTCATTCAAGAACCTGCCCACAGTTCACTCCACACCCACAGGGTGTGTCTTCAATCATAGTCTTTGTTCCAATTCAAAGACTCGATCTCGAAGTCGAGCTGCTTCTTCAAAGTCGAGGCTTTTCGCCGCTTCTTTCATTGCAGAGCGTAATTCTGCGAGTAACTTCTGAATTTGTTGAGGCTCGAGGCCTGAAAGCACATCATCTGGTTCATCATATGTCAATTGCGTATTCGATTTTCCAATTGAAGAATCACTTGAATGTCCGCTTGTACCATCTTGGCCAGATCCGGCAGCCCAAGCTCCTGCACCAATGTTGAGTTTTTGAGCCCAATCTCCTTCTTTACGACCGCCCTTTTTAGCAACAAGCCGCCGGGTACCATCCTTTGAGGTCGAGGTACCAGAAATGAGATCATCAACATCGGAGTTCATCTTTGGCAGTGCTTTTATGATGGTCCTAGGAGTGATATTATGTGCATCATTGTAGGCTTGTTGGCGTTCACGGCGTTCAAGAGTTTGTTCTATTGCTGCACGCATGGCAGGTGACATACTGTCACCATACAGCAATACATGCCCATTGATGTTTCGAGCTGCCCGTCCAATCGTTTGCAAGAGACTCCGTTCATTTCGAAGGAAACCTTGTCGATCCGCATCAAAAATAGCGACCAAGCTCACTTCTGGTAAATCGAGCCCCTCTCGGAGTAAATTAATTCCTACAATCACATCGATGTGGCCGATTCGTAATGCATTGAGAATTTCTGTACGCTCCAGTGTGTCAATTTCGGAATGTAGATGATGTGCTTTTACTCCCATCTTGTTGAGATACTGAGCGACCTCTTCAGCGAATTTAATGGTCAATACGGTCACTAAGGTCCTTTCTCCATTTTCAATACGGAGATTTATTTCGGATAATAAATCAGCAACTTGACCACTTGTAGGTCTTACTTCAATCTCCGGGTCAAGCAACCCCGTTGGACGTATTTCCATTTTTGCAATGCCGTCTATTTTCTGTACCATGTGGTACAAACTTTCACTGTCAGGGTGCTTCTTCTCAATGTCTGGTTTGCCAGCCCCTCCTCCTGATTTAGCATGTAAAAGGCCATTTGGAAGGGGTTGGTTGGTAATTTCACAAAGATGACGTAGTTCTCGTTCTCCAGGTGTTGCAGACACATAGACCATTTGCGGAATCAGTTTTTGAAATTCGGGTATCTTGAGTGGGCGATTATCAATCGCTGTTGGAAGTCTGAAACCGTGCTCAATGAGGCTCTCTTTTCGTGACCGGTCTCCGTAGTACATGCCGCCAACTTGAGGTAAGGTGACGTGAGATTCATCCATGATGACGAGGAACTTGTCAGGGCTGCCATGGAATTGCTTTGCACAGGCTGCAAAGAAGTCGAGCAGACAATAAGGCCGTTGACCTCGTTCTCGTCCATCGAAGTGGAGGGAGTAGTTTTCCATCGATTGACAGTGGCCGATTTCACGAATCATTTCCAAATCATATCGAGTTCTTTGTTCGATTCGGTGACGCTCCAGTTCATGGCCGAGGCTTGAATAATGGGCAATCCGATCGTCAAGTTCATCTTCGATTGAAACCAACGCTTCTTCATAACGTTCCGGACTGGTCATGAAGAACTCTTTCGGATGAATCCAAGCTTCATCGAGTGTGTCGAGAACTTCCCATGTGACAGGGTCGCATACCTGAACCTTCGTTACGCCATCAAAATCAAATTGAATTCGAAGTGGGTCATCACGGCTTGGCATCCAAACATCGAGTACCTCACCTCTCAAACGGCATTCTCCTCGAGATAAATCGACGGTAGTACGTTTGTATTGAAGGACGATGAGTTCTTTGAGTAAATCACTTGTCTCAATGTTTTGACCCACGTGGACTCGAACGTGATATTCAAGAAATGTTTCAGGTGGGTTCAATCCATAAATACACGAAACAGAAGATACGATAACACAATCCGGCCGCGTGACTAAAGAGGCAATTGTAGCAAAGCGTTCTTGCTCAATACGTTCATTGATTGAAAGTTCTTTATCGATGTAAAGATCACGTTTTGCTAAATAGGCTTCAGGCTGATAATAGTCATAATGTGAAACGAAATAATCAACAGCGTTCTCTGGGAAATACCCTGCCATTTCTTGGTGTAATTGGCGTGCAAGTGTTTTGTTATGGCTGATGATCAGTGTTGGAATGTTCAAGTGTTGAATGACTTGTGCCATGGCATAGGTTTTCCCACTTCCAGTAACGCCGAGAAGCACTGCTCTTTCTTGACCATTTTCCAATTGAGAAATCAATTTTTCAATTGCTTTTGGTTGGTCGCCAGAAGGTTCAAACTCGGAATGAAGGCGGAGGCGTTTGACATCGGGGTGTAAATGTTCCAAAGCTGCACCTTCGAGGGCTTTTGAAAGGTCGAATGGGTCTCTTTCAGTCAGGTCACCTTGCCCAACATCGATATCGGCCAACTTCTCGAAGGCTCCATCATTATCCCATTGCTTTACCATAGACTCACCTCCGTCGTTCTTTCTCACTGAGCCAACGGGTTTTCAACTCTTCAGTTTCAGGGGAGATAGAGTCCACCGTTGACATGAAGTATTGCTCCCGTGATGTACTTTGAATCTTGGCCTACCAAAAAGGAAATTGTACCGGCCATATCTTCTGGGGTACCTACACGTTTGAGCGGGACTTGTTGTTCGCGTTGATCACGCTTTTCTTTGGAATCTCCTGCAAGAATTGCCGTATCGACAAAGCCTGGCGCTAATACATTGACGCGCTTTCCTTCAGGCCCAACTGCTTGTGCAAGTGAACGAGCCCATGTTGAAAGTGCGGCTTTTGAGGCGGAATAGTCTGCACCATGCGGTGAACCTTTGGTTCCGAGTTGCGAGCCGACAACGACCATTCGAGCCTCAGGTGTAAGATGCGGTTGAACTGCTTTCCAGACTGAAACAGCACCTTCAAAATTCGTCATCATGGTACGGCGTAACATCTCAAGAGTCAATTCATTAGCCGAAACACGTTCATACGAACCATGATTCAAGACCAGTACATCAATTCCTCGCGCCATCCATGGGTGGATGCCTAGAAGTCCTACTTCTCCAGTATCTGAACAATCAACTTTGACTGCCAGTGCATCATCTCCACCAGCTCGAATTTCTTCAACGACCATTTCTGCAGGTTTCGAAGAGGTATTGTATGTCAACAATACATCATAGCCATCCTTTGCAAGACGTTTTGATGTCGCTGCACCGATGCCTCGGCCACCTCCGGTAATCAGGGCAACAGGGCGGGACATGGATGTCCCAATCGCCCAAACATCATCAAACCTCCATTTGGCGGGCATGTCTTGAATCGTAGGGTTTTCGCGGAATTCATTGACAAGATACATCCGAATTCAGTTGAATAAAGTGGAACGAACGTTGATTCATTACAAATTTGGACAACTCGAATGTCGTTCCATTGAAGTCACCTTCTGCGATGAGTTGCCACGAGTTTGAGGTATTCTCAACCATTCCCCAATGCTCCCAAGTATAGATGCAGTCATCATTCAATCCATCCAATGACAGATTTACCGTATCGTTAAATTCACTAAATGCATTGGGTTGATCGGCATTTTCATCTACGTAACGGGAGAGTAATACACTTATTTTTGAACCGTTTTCAGATTTGCCAGCCAAGATATTAAATTCATTGGAATCGATAGACTCGGATGCAAAACCGCCTTCATTTTGTAATCGAATCGGTGTATTTGCCACCATCTCACCGTAGACGCTCCAGGTGATTCCAGGTGGTTTAATTTGCATGTTTTCATCCCAAAAGAAACTTCTTGCAGCGAAGAAATGTGCCATTTTTAGGGTATTGACTCCATGGGACGAATTTCCGGCGTTTCCTTCCCACAGATCATTGTAGATGGTCAATACGCTGGTCAAATAGGCTTGACTGGCAGGACTTTGGGCATATACTGGAATATTTCTATTCCATTCGGTAATGTAGACTGGAGTGTTTTCTGAATAGCCATATTGTGCTAAAAAGGCACCGAGTGATTCAGTTGGGTGGGTGAAGAAATACGTTGTTTGAGAGGGGTTAATGCGGTACAAGTGGGCATAAACAGCATCGATTGGTTCGTTATTTTGTTGAGCTAATTCTAAAAACCGCTCTGAAAAATCTCTGGTACTTTCTCCGATTGTGATCGCAGCAATAACCTCAATTTCATCTCCGAACTCATCGGTAACTGCTGTGTTAACTGCGTGATAGAGTTCATAATATTCATCCGCAGTACCATTCCACCAATCTGATAAATACGGTTCATTCCAAACTTCGACTGCGTCAAAACTATCAAAATAAAACCCTTCATTCCAACCTTCACGATAATGTTTCAAGACTTGGACTGCAGCTTGTGCGAATACAGTAAAATTATCCGGTGGGCTTCTCCAATCCGAACACTCTTCGTACGATGGGTATGCTTTGGGATAGCCGAGTCTCCAATAGACGCTCGTATGGGTTGTAGCCATGGTCGCTTGAACCCTCTGGTCAGTCTCTGAGAAATTATAATTCGACATGTTAAGGGGGTCATGTCCCTCATAAACCGGTACACCATTTTCATCAGCATGGACCCATATTCGATTCATATCTCCGGGGCCTTCACCATGAGTGCGAGATGATGGAATTTGCATTTTGTTGTATTCATCAGTGTAATTGGAGCCATACCAAATGTGTTGACAACCTTCAATTTCCCACTTTTTGAGAACCAATGGGCCGTTATTGACGCCATGTATTGGCGCAATTCGGCCGTATTCTTGATCGAAATGAATCGTCGCGGTTAGGTTTGCGGGGTCTATGTTCTGATATTCACATGAATCATCATCAATGTTCGCTTCAGGATTGTAATTGATTGCGCCCTCATCCATACACCCCAAGATTTCAGTAATTCTCCCATCATCATCGGAAGGATCACCTGCATTACTTCCATCGCCATAACAGCCAGGTAAAAGAATCATAATTGAGAATAAAAATACACAAGTAACTCTTTTCACGATACTCCGTTGTTTAAAGGGCTAATGAATGCTTCCAAACTACAGGTGAAAATCGGGAGGTTTCGGATGGGTACGCAATGAAAGAGCCCACTGAAAGCCCATTGTATTATTCGGAAATGCAGAGGGTTTTCGGATAGAACCTATGTATCACTCACAGGGGGGGGTTCATTATTCAAAACATTCTCATTCGATTTGTCTTCGGTAATTCTACGAAATCGATTTTTTAATTTCAAAAATTTAGTTTCAAAAATATGATAAGAGAGGGGGACTGTTATAGACAGTAATAATACACCAAGCCACGGATTAAAAAGGGGCCATTCTTGCCCTACTGCTCGGTATGGACCTGTTGCGAGATAGAATCCTTGCCAAATGTAGATTCCATAAGAGACCTGACCTATATAACGCAAAGGTTTCCACTCCAATAGGCGAACAAGTATCGAATCCTGATTGCTCACAATCCACAGAATCGCTGCGAGAATGCCAACGATTCGCATATCTCTAACAATAATATAAGAGCCACTAAACCAGAAATCAACAAAAAAACCAGAAAGGAATAAAAGAGCCAATAATGCTCTTAATCCAAAAGATCCACCCCACCTTTCCCACTCTTTTGTGTGTATCAGGATTCCTCCTATGCATCCTGCGAGCAGGAATACAGCCGCACTCGATGTCCACCTCTCTACAAAGAATTCTGAACTAAATCTCGACTCAAACATCATATGGTTATTGAGAATCTCCAATCCGATGAAAAATGCGAAAAGAATCAACAATATTTGTTTCAGTGCCATTCTTTTTCTTAACATCAGGATAAGAATTGGCGGCCAAAGAAGATAGAAGTGCTCTTCTACTGCGAGTGACCACGTGTGCCCGAGTGTAATGTTGTATTCAGAGCGAGGAACAAAATTGAATCCGTAAACAGCCGAGAGCAAAAGTTGTTTCAAACTTGTGTTTGTTTCGAAAAAGAAACCAATGATGACCATTGCAATGATGAATAGATAAAACAATGGGAATATGCGAAGAGCACGTCTGGCCAAAAATTGTTTTAGATGAATATCTCCAAACTGTTTTTTTTCCTCCATCAAGAGATGAGTTATGAGAAATCCAGATAATACGAAGAATATTTCTACGCCGTGCCAAATAAGGCTATACATTGGAGAAGATTCATAGTACCAGTGGATAAATAACTGCAAGTGAAGAACCACTACCGTGACTACTGCATAAGCGCGTATTCCGTCGAGTCCGAGAACACGTCCCATAGAATTCCGTTTTGTTTCAGATTAAAGATGTTTGAGTTATATTAGAAGAAGAATACAATGGGGGACCGTTCGTAAGGACGGGTGTGCAAAGGGTACCGTTCCAACCACCAATGGTTTGAAGGGGGGCCCTTCCAACTTTCTGCTTAATTACGATTCAAGCAGTTTGTGGTCTTCCCGATTGAATTCCGGCT
>Ga0209709_10000747_pt1 | contig 30690 bp, 31 predicted proteins | sample ArcticOcean_MG_C_2_FD_187435 | JGI IMG/M metagenome (GOLD analysis project Ga0209709, IMG submission 187435) | Marine microbial communities from western Arctic Ocean - ArcticOcean_MG_CB4_136 (SPAdes) (version 2) | ecosystem: Environmental > Aquatic > Marine > Oceanic | place: Arctic Ocean... | reverse complement strand
ATCAGCATGAGGTGAAAGTGCAAGTATATTTAATTTTTTTTCCATTTATTTTTTATATCACACTTTTGAAAAAAGCTTATTATATTTATATAAATTTGTATCTATAGAATACTTTTGAATATTTTTTCTTGCCAATACAAGCTTCTTATTTAAAGGTCGCATATTATTAAAAAATTTATTAATTTTTTTTGTTAATATTTTATGATTATTTATTGGAAATAAATCACCTCCTTTGCCATTTAACAAAATTTCTTTTGTACCACCTTTGCAGCTGGTAGCTATTACAGGTAGGTTATAATTAATTGCCTCTACTATAGAATTCGGAAATCCTTCTTGATGTGATGCATGAAGAAACAAATCTGATTCTGAATAAAATTTTTCTGTATTGTTAACCCACCCAATTAAAAAAACTTTTTTTTTAAGTTCTAATTTATCTATTAAAAGAGAAAGATTTTTTCTTTCGTAGCCCTCACCAATTATTTTTAATGAAACATTTTTTAATTTAATATATTTGAAAGCTTTTATTATAGTATCAACTCCTTTGGCTTTAACCAAACCTCCAACAGTTAAAATTTTAAATTTTTTTTTAGATATATTCTTTTTATTTTTCATCCTTAGCTTTAATAGTGATGGAGGATTTATATTAATTACTTTAGTTTTGCATAATTTTTGTAAATCATTTTTTGCACTTTTTGAATTTGAAACTACCACATCTGCATATCTATAAAATAATGCACAAAGGTAATAGATTACAATATTTTTCAAAAATTTTAAAAAGGTGTAGTATCTTTTTAATTCAATAATATCTATTCTATCTACAAGTATAATCTTAACAAATCTTAAACCTCTTAACGAAAGCAAAGAAATTATATTGGCATAATGCTGGTTAGATATAAATATAGTTTTTTGTGGAAATTTTCTATAAATATTAAAAACTATATTTCTCAACATAAATATTGAAAATAAAGTTCTACTTGTTTTTAATTCAAAAATCTTTTTACAGTGTTTTTGTAATTTTTTTCTAAAATAGCATTTTCCAATTGAAATAATATATATATTATATTTTTTTTTATCGAGTTTAGAACATAGTCTGTAAATAGAATTACCAGCACCTCCAAAAATAAATGTTGGTAAAAAAAAAATAAGGTTAATTTTCATTTAATGATACCCTCCAGGCAGACTCGATCTTGCACTTAATAAAAGGCATGGATTTTAAGCACTTTGTGTCTACAAATTCAACAACGATGGCACGTATGTTTTTCTCAGTATTTGGCATTATTTTTTTTTGTATACCTAAAGATTGTGCTTCAGTCATTTAGTGATCTTATAATCTAGTGTGATACATACTTTAAACAAGAAGAAGTACCAAGTCAAAACTCAATTTACTTTAATATTAATAACCCTTCGTTCCGTTTATATTTTAGGAGAGTTAATAGCCTTTACTATATAGTTTATTTTAGAGGGTTCGTGCTTTCAAAAATTTTCCCAAAAAATTAAAAAGATATTACAAAATATCACTAATAAAATTAAAAAAATTTAAAAGGATAAGAGTTATTTGTGAAGCCGAGGTGGTTTTAGTCTCCCGCAACCACCTCTTAATATTTTTTTAACCGATTCTCTCTAAAATCTTTAACACCTATTAATTGAAACCACACTTTACTAACATAGATTAATTACTGATATTTAATTTTTAGTTTGATTAAAACTACTATGAAATGTAAAAGCCATTCATTAAAAATGACAAAATCGCTAATAATAGCATGTGACGGTGAAGCAGCTTCAGGGAAAAGTACTGGTTCGAAACTTATTTCAAAAAAATATAAATTATTATTAGTTAATTCTGGTCTTTTTTATCGTTATGCCAGTAAATTAATAATCCTTCATAAACCAAAAAAAATAGTTCCTTTTCTTAAGAATAAATTCAAAAAAATAAACTACAATGCTATAGTTCGTCAAAACCTTCACTCACAAGAAATAAGCAAACATGTTGGTATTTTGGCTAAAAAAAAAAAGGTTAGAGCAATTATTAATAATATCCAAAAAAAAATTATCAAAAATAATAAACGTATTTGTTTAGAAGGTAGGGATATTGCAAGTAATATTCTTAAAAAAAAACCAAGGTATGATGTTGCATTTTACTTTAAATGTAACCTTGATATAGCTAGTAAAAGAAGGTGGTTGGATTTAAATAAGAAGGTTCCACTAGCAGAAGTTAAACGATATTTAAAAATAAGAACTTCGCTGGATAAAAATAGAACACACAGTCCTTTAAAAAAAGTCAAAGATGCTATTATAATAAGATCTGACAAATTAAATAAAATTCAAATGTTAAATAAAATGAGTAAAGCTATTGAAAAAAAAATCTAATTTAATCTTTTGTCTTATTAATTTGCAAAAACTTTATCTAAACTTTTTTCAATTAAATGCTTTGAGTTATTAAACTTATTACGAATTTCATTTAATAATTCTGATCTATGGTTAACATTTATTAATATTTTTTCGATTAATTGAATAGCCTCTTCTATATTATTAAAGATCAATTTATTGTGTAAGTCTTTCCAAACGCTAGTGCTATCACTTTGTTTGCTTTGAACAATTAGTCCACCAGCTTCTATTATTTGCATAGACCTATGATATAATGAGTTACTACCAACCAGAGAGCCAAGATCTAAACAGATGTTTCCTTTATAAATATCATATATATTTTTTATATTAAATTCTTTAGAGCCAATGCTGGGTGATGACTCTGATTTGAACGAATAAATATTCCAATCGTTACCTATGACCTTCATTTGTTCATTAAATTTATGTTTTAAAGATTTAATGATTTCAAATCTCAGAAGAAGTTTTAATTTTAAGTAAAGTGCGTATTTTTTCTTTTCATCCATTGTATCTAAAATATTTTGGTTCCAGTAATTAACATCTTCAATTAAATCAAAGTTTTTTAATAATTTATCTTTATTTAAATCCCAAATTTTTTTTTCTTCTTTTGTGGTTTCTGTATTTATTCTTGAAATAAATATTATTTTTGGATTTATATTTAATTTTGATTTAATTATATTTATTGGATAAATTTGAAAAATATTACTTTGCTTAACATGATCATTCTTAATTGCAGCAAAACAATTATTAAGTTTTTTATCTTTATCAGGTATATACAAAAAATTTCTTGTCCAAAAATTAATACCTTTTGAAATATCTGATATTGATGGGTCTCCATCACATGAAATACCTCTCCCAATACCTAAAAAAATTAAAAGTTTTGCTATATAGTGTTTAATAGGGCCACCTAAATTAATGACAATGTACTTTCCATAAATACCGTTACGTAAAAAATTATTAAACATCATTTTCCTGTAACTTGCTCTAAATGAAAAAAAAATTAATCTCATTATTATTTTAATATAATCGTTGATATAATCTTAATTCTAATCATTTTAATAAGCTTTTTGATAATGCTTTTTTTAGATACTCTTTGTCAAGCTTACAATCCTTATACCCACGTTTAACAATATTTAAATAACGCTCTGTTGGAAATGTAAAGTGTGTTTTTTTTGTCATTGTATAAGTCATTACTTTTTTACCATAATAGTTAAAATAATATTTTTTATATAGATTTGGAAAATCTTCATAAACATCAAGTTTTTTTTCATCACTTTTAGAAATTAGAAATAATCCTCCAAGTACTATTGAATTTTTTTTAGGATCTATATCAGCTGCTCTATATTTGCTTCTAAAAGTTAAATTAAAATTTTTTAACCTTATTTTTTTTAGATAAATACTATCTTTACATCTTCTTTTCATTTGAAGATGATGTAAATTACTACCATATGCAAAGTAAAGCATATTAGTTTCTTCTAACTACTTCTATTTTTTTTTGACTAACAAAATCTAATATTTGAGTACTGCAAATATCAATTTTTGATTTATCTTCTGAACGGATCACAATCGAAACACCTAATTTTCCAGCCCGGAAAAAAGGATAACTTCCAATTTCTACTTCCTTATTATTATCCTGAACAATTGTTAAAGAATGCGCAATTTCACTTTCTACTGTTCGTAAGCTTATCGTGTGACTTAAAATTGGTTCACCACCCACAATATCATTTTTTAAACCACCCAACATCGATTTTAAAATTGATGGAACTCCAGGTAAACAAAAAACATTCTCCACATTAAACCCTGGGGCACCACTAGTTGGATTTAAAATTAATCTTGCCCCTCTAGGCATCCAGACCATTTTTTGTCTACCCTCATTAAATTCACCAGGTTTATAATAAGCTTCTAAAATTTTAAAAGCTTCATTGTGAATTTCATAATTTAGATTAAATGCCTTAGAGATAGATTCAGCTGTAATATCATCATGAGTTGGACCTATGCCACCAGTTGTAAACACATAATCATGAGATTTTCTTAATTTATTAATGGTATCAATAATTGTATTTTCTATATCAGGTATTACTCTTACTTCTTGAACTATAACACCAATAGAATTCAACCATAAAGCAATTGTGCTTGTATTTGTGTCTTGAGTTCGCCCTGATAAAATTTCATTACCAATAATTAATACAGCGGCATTTACTTTTGTGTTTTTATTCATTTTTAAATATATAATTTATGTATGGAATTTAGCAAATCTTTAATAAAAGGCAAACTCATCAAAAGATATAAAAGGTTTTTTATTGATATTAAACTAAATAAGGAAGTGGTAATCGCTCACTGTCCAAACACTGGCTCAATGATGGGTCTTTTAGAGAAAGGTAATGAAGTATTTATATCTAAGAATAATGATCCTAAAAGAAAATTAAAATATACCTTAGAAATTATTAAAGTTAAAAAAAATTTAGTGGGTGTTAACACACATTTTGCAAATAAAATTGCTTATCACGGATTAACTAATAATCTTGTTAATGAATTAAAGAATAATGACATTGTTAGGCCTGAAGTTTTTTTTAATAAGAAAACAAGATTTGATTTTTTAATCGAAAAAGATAAACAAAAAATATTTCTTGAGGTTAAAAATGTTACCTTATTTAGAAATAAAAAAATTGCAGAATTTCCTGATTCGGTTACATCAAGAGGATCAAAACATCTCAAAACCCTTATTGATGCCATAAAAAAAGGTTATAAATCGTACTTATTATTCCTTGTCCAAATAGAAAAAGTCGAAAATTTTAAAATAGCAAAAGATATCGATAGGGAATATTATAAAAATTATTTGCTTGCAAAAAAAGCTGGCGTTAAATTCTTGGCTTATCGTTGCAAAATAAATTCTAAAGAAATTAAAATTGAAAAAAAAATAAACATTATTGATGAATAACTACTTAGAGAAATTTGAAAAAATGAGAATTGCTGGAAATTTAGCAGCCAGAACTTTAGATATGTTGACCGAAAATATTAAACCAGGAATTACTACTGATCAAATAGACAAACTAGGCTATGAATTTATAAGGGACAATGGAGGATACTCTGCTCCACTTTATTATCGTGGGTTTAAGAAATCTCTATGCACATCTTTAAACCATGTTGTTTGTCATGGTATCCCATCAGATAGAATTTTAAATGAAGGGGATGCATTGAATGTTGATGTAACCGCTATCATAAATGATTATTATGGTGATACCAGTAGAATGTTTTGTGTTGGAAAAACATCTGTTAAATTAAAAAATTTAATTGATGTTACTTATGAGTCAATGATGAAAGCTATAAAAATATTAAAACCAGGTTTGACACTAGGAGACATTGGTTATGAAATTCAATCATATGTAGAAAAAAAAGGCTTTTCGGTTGTAAGAGATTTTTGTGGCCATGGAATAAGCACAAAATTTCATGAACCACCAAATATTTTACATTATGGAAAAAAAAATACTGGTATGAAAATTAGACCTGGGATGACTTTTACTATTGAACCAATGATAAATGCTGGAAAATGGGATGTTAAAATGTTAAATGATGGCTGGACTGCTGTTACAAAAGATAAATCATTATCTGCACAATTTGAACATACATTGGGAATTACTGAAAATGGTTATGAAATTTTTACAGAATCTGTTAAAGGTTATTCTAAACCTCCTTATTTATAATTAATGATTAAAAGATACTCTAGAAAACAACTTACTGATATTTGGTCGGAAGAAAATAAATATAAAATTTGGCTTGATGTGGAAATTGCTGCTACAGAAGCTATGGAAAAACTTGGTCAAATTCCAAAAGGTGTCTCTTCTATTATAAAAAAAAAAGCTAAAATTAATGTTAAAAGAATTCATCAAATAGAGTCAAAAGTTAAACATGATGTAATAGCATTTTTAACTTCTATTAGTGAAAAAGCTGGAATTAAAGCAAGATACCTTCACCAGGGCTTGACTTCATCTGATGTGCTAGATACAAGTTTAAATATACAGTTTATTCAATCTGGAAAAATATTATTAAGAGATATTGATCAAATTTTAAAAGTTTTAAAAAGACAGTCTAAAAAATATAAGTACACACCTTGCATAGGTAGAAGTCATGGTATTCATGCTGAACCGATAACTTTTGGTTTAAAACTAGCTTCATTTTATGGAGAATTCAAAAGAAATAGAAAAAGACTACTGGATGCTATAGAGGAAATATCAACATGTTCAATATCGGGTGCTGTAGGAACTTATGCAAATATTAATCCTAATGTAGAAAAATATGTAGCAAAAAAACTTCGTTTAAAAGTTGAACCAATTTCAACGCAAGTGATACCAAGAGATCGTCATGCTTTTTATTTTTCGGTACTTGCAATTATTGCAGGATCAGTTGAAAGAGTTGCTATTGAGATAAGACATTTACAAAGAACAGAAGTTTATGAGTTACAGGAATATTTCTCTAAAGATCAAAAAGGATCTTCAGCAATGCCTCATAAAAAAAATCCAATATTAAGTGAAAACATAACTGGACTTGCAAGAATGGTAAGAAGTGCTGTTATACCTGCTTTAGAAAATATAGCTCTATGGCATGAAAGAGATATTTCGCATTCAAGTGTTGAAAGAAATATAGGACCTGATGCAAATATAACTTTAGATTTTGCACTAAATAGACTTGAAAATATTTTAGATAAAATGATCATATATCCAAAAAAAATGATTGAAAATTTAAATTTAACAAAAGGTTTAATTTTCTCCCAAGAAATTATGCTGGAATTAACAAAATCAGGTCTAAGTAGAGAACAATCCTATAAAATTGTTCAAAGCTATGCAAAAAAGTGTTTTGATGAAAATTTAAATCTATTTAATGTTATATCTAAAGATAAATTTATCATGACAAAAATTTCTACAAAAAAACTCAGAGCTATTTTTAACTATTCATCACATTTTAAGAATGTGGATTTAATTTTTAAAAGAGTATTTAAATAATGAAAAAAGGTAAAAAATTGTATGAAGGTAAAGCTAAAATAATTTATGCTACTTCTGATAAAAACTTAGTTATTCAATACTTTAAAGATGATGCAACAGCATTTAATAATTTAAAAAAATCTATAATTGAAGGAAAGGGGGTTCTAAATAATAGAATATCCGAACATATACTTAGTAACTTAAGCCAAATTGGTATCAAGAATCATTTAATAAAAAGATTAAATATGCGTGAACAAATAATCAAGTTTGTAGAAATTTTACCAATTGAATTTATAGTAAGAAATGTCGCTACCGGATCTATAACTAAAAGATTAGGAATTCAAGATGGTACTGTTTTAAAAAATCCTTTATTAGAGTTTTGTCTTAAAGACGATAATTTAGGTGACCCTTTAATAGCAGAAGAACATATTTTAGCTTTTGAATGGGCTACTAAAAAAGAATTAAAAATAGTAAAAAAAATGATTTTGAGAATTAATGACTTTATGGTTGGTATGTTTAGAGGTGTTGGAATAAAACTTATAGATTTTAAACTTGAATTTGGAAGATTTAAATCAGATGGAAAAACTGAAATAATCCTAGCTGATGAAATTAGTCCAGATACATGTAGATTGTGGGACTCGATAACGGATAAAAAGCTAGATAAAGATAGGTTTAGAAAGGATTTGGGAGATTTAATACCCGCATACACTGAAGTTGCTAAAAGATTAGGTATACTTCATGAACAATCCAATGTCAGTGCTGTCAATATTACAAAATTAACGCCCATAAAAAAAATATGATGAAAATATCACTAATAATAACTCTTAAAAAAGATGTTCTAGATCCACAAGGTAAGGTTATCCATCAAGCTTTAGATGCCCTGGGATTCAACAATATCAATGAAATAAGACAAGGAAAGTACTTTGAAATTAACACAAGCGAAAATGATAAAAAAAAAGCTGAAGAAAAAGCTGAAGATATGTGCAAAAAACTTTTAGCAAACCTGGTAATTGAAGATTATAAAATTATTGGATCTCAATAATAAACAATGAACTCGTCAGTAATAACTTTTCCAGGATCTAATTGTGATAGAGATATGGATGTTGCATTAAAAAAATTTGGTTTTAAAAATAAAATGGTTTGGCACGACGACATTGAACTTCCAAAAAGTGATTTGGTAGTTTTACCTGGTGGATTTTCTTATGGCGATTACCTCAGATGTGGAAGTATGGCTTCTAAATCTAAAATTATGCATTCTGTTATTAATTTTGCAAAATCTGGTGGTAAAGTTATGGGTATTTGTAATGGATTCCAAATTTTAGTAGAAACTGGATTACTTCCTGGTGTTTTGTTAAGAAACAAATATTTAGAATTTATTTGTATGAATGTTTTTGTAAAAATTAATAATAAAGATAATTCTTATTTCAAAAATATTAAGAAAGATACTCTTGAACTACATATAGCACACAATGAAGGAAATTACTTTTGTACTGAGGCTCAAATTAAAGAAATTAATGATTATAATCAGATAGCACTATATTATTCAAATTTAGAGGGTAAAGTTGATGAAACTAATAACCCAAATGGATCTACTAAAAATATTGCTGGAATATTTAATAAAGAAAAAAATGTATTAGGAATGATGCCACATCCTGAACGAATGATTGACCAAGTACTTTCTGGTGAAGATGGTTCAATTTTTTTTGAAAATTTAATTAATAATTTAAGATAATGATTGTTAATGAACAAATGGCCGTAGATCATGGTTTAAAAAAAGATGAATATAAAAAAATCTGTGAATTGTTAAAAAGAATACCAAATATAACAGAACTTGGAATTTTTTCTGCAATGTGGAATGAACATTGTTCTTATAAATCATCAAGACTACATCTTAAAAATTTACCCTCAAAAGGAAAAAATGTAATTCAAGGACCGGGTGAAAATGCTGGAGTTATTGATATTGGAGATGGTGATGCAATTGTTTTTAAAATAGAAAGTCATAATCACCCATCTTTTATTGAACCTTATCAAGGTGCTGCAACTGGCGTAGGTGGAATTATGAGAGATGTCTTTACAATGGGTGCTAGACCGATTGCAAACCTTAACTCTATTCATTTTGGTTCTCCTCAACACAAAAAAACTAAAAACTTACTTAGAGGAGTTGTTCGCGGAATAGGTGGCTATGGAAATTGTATGGGTGTACCAACTATCGCAGGACAAACAAGTTTTGACGAGTCTTACAATGGTAATATTTTAGTAAATGCTATGACCTTAGGTTTGGTTAAAAAAAATAAAATTTTTTATTCAAAAGCAGCTGGGTTAGGAAAACCAGTTATTTACGTTGGTTCTAAAACCGGTAGAGATGGAATACACGGTGCAAGCATGGCTTCAGCTGTGTTTGATGAAAAAATAGAAGAAAAAAAACCTACTGTTCAAGTTGGAGATCCTTTTACAGAAAAACTTTTATTAGAAGCATGTTTAGAATTAATGGCAGGTGACTCAATAATTGCTATTCAAGACATGGGTGCCGCGGGATTAACCTCATCAAGCATTGAAATGGCATCAAAAGGAAATCTTGGTATTGAAATAAATTTGAATAAAGTTCCTTGCAGAGAAAAAGGGATGACGCCTTATGAAATTATGCTTTCTGAAAGCCAAGAAAGAATGTTGATTGTTTTAGAAAATGGAAAAGAAGACTTAGCAAAAAAAATATTTGATAAATGGAATTTAGATTTTGCTGTAATTGGCAAGACAACTAAAAGTAAAAAAATTGAACTTTATTTTAATGAAGAAAAAGTTGCTAATATTCCAGTTAACACATTAGTTGAATACTCACCTATGTATGATCGTAAATGGAAAAAAACTAAAATTCCAAAAAAAATAAAAATAGAAAAAGAACAATTTAAAAAATTAAAGATTATTAATGTTTTAAATAAAATTTTATCTAATCCAAATGTATGTAGTAAAGAATGGATATGGAAACAGTATGATCATACAATTATGGGAGATACTATTCAAAAACCTGGTGGTGATTCTGGTGTAGTAAGAGTGCACAACACTCGTAAAGCTATTGCAGCTTCCGTTGATTCTTCAGCAATATATTGTTGGGCTCACCCCTTAAGTGGTGGAAAACAAATAGTATGTGAAAGTTGGAGAAACTTAATTTCTGTAGGTGCTAAACCAATTGCTATAACTAATTGTTTAAATTTTGGTAGTCCAGAAAATGAAAACAATATGGGTGAGTTTGTAGAATGTGTTCAAGGTTTAAGTGATGCAAGTAAATATTTAGATTTTCCTGTTGTTTCTGGAAATGTGTCTTTTTACAATCAAACAAAAAACATTGGTATTAAACCTACACCAGCAATTGGTGGAATTGGTTTAATAAAAGATTATAAGAATATGGTCACTATGGATCTAAAAGAGATTGACAATATAATCTTAGTTGTTGGTAAAACTGAAGGACATTTAGACCAAAGTATATTTGCAAGAGATATTTTAAATGAAAAAAATGGCCCTCCGCCTGAAATTAATTTATTTAATGAAAAAAATAATGGTGAAACTTTATTAAAGCTTATTGATAAAAATTTTATAAAGGCTGCTCATGATGTTTCTTTGGGCGGTGTTATTACCGCACTATCTAAAATGTGCATTAAAGGAAAGAAAGGGGTACTTCTTAAAAAACCTAAGAATTTAATAAATGAATTTGAATATTTTTTTGGTGAGGATCAAGGAAGATATATAATTGAAATTAAAAAAGATGATTTTAAAAATGTTACTGGAATCCTTGAAAAAAACTCAGTACATTATGATCATCTTGGAACTATAAATGAAAATGAGCTAATTATTGACGAAAGGTCAAAAGTAACAATTGACGAATTAATTAAATCTCATACAACTTGGTTAACAAACTATATAAGTAAATAATGGCAATGGATTTAAAAGAAATTGAAAAGCATATTAAAGATGCTCTGCCTGATGCAGTAGTCGAAATTCAAGATTTGGCTGGTGATGGAAATCATTACTCTGCTACTGTAACTTCATCTGAGTTTTCAGGGAAAAGTAAAATTGAACAACATAAAATAGTATATAATTCATTAAAAGGTAAAATGGGTAATGAATTGCATGCTTTAGCAATTAAAACAAAGGAGTAAAAATGGATCAACAAACAAAAGAATTAATTGAAAATGAAATAAACAATAATGAAGTTTGTTTATTTATGAAAGGAACACCTGATGCACCACAATGTGGATTTTCAATGGCTGTATCAAATATGTTAAAAATTTTAGAAGTAAATTATAAAGGAATAAATGTTCTTGAAAACCAATCTTTAAGAGAAGGTGTAAAGGAATATAGTGAATGGCCTACTATTCCTCAATTGTATATTAAAAAAGAATTTGTCGGAGGATGTGACATCGTAAAAGAAATGTACGAAAATGGTGAATTAAAAAAAATTTTAGAAAATAAAGAAATTACCTTTAAAAAATAGTTTTTATTATCTAGAATAATATTCGATTACTAGATTTGGCTCCATAACAACTGGGTATGGAACTTCTTCAAACTTGGGAGTTCTAACTAATTTTACTTTTTTGTTTTTTTCATCAACTTGTAAATATTCAGGAACTTCTCTCTCTTTATTCGCTAACGCAACATCAATGAAAACAAGTTGTTTTGATTTATCTCTTATTTCAATAGTTTCTTCTTCTTTCAATTGATAGCTTGAAATATTAACTTTTTTACCATTAACTTTTACATGACCATGGTTAATAAGTTGTCTTGCTGAAAATATTGTAGTAGATAGTTTGGCTCTATACACTACAGCATCTAATCTTCTTTCCAACAAACCAATTAAATTTTCTGAAGTATCGCCTTTTAACATTGAAGCTTTTTTATAAAGGTTTCTAAATTGTCTCTCATTAATATTTCCATAATAAGCTTTTAATTTTTGCTTAGCTTGTAACTGAATTCCGTAATCAGATTTTTTCTTTTTGGATGTTGTTTGACCATGTTGTCCTGGGCCATAAGCTCTAGTGTTAAATGGACTTTTGGGTCTACCCCACAGATTAACTTTTAATCTTCTATCTATTTTATGTTTAGATTTAAGTCTTTTTGTCATTTAATAAAGGGGGTTATAAACTCACTTGTCATTTTGTCAATCAACCTTTTTAGCTAAACTAGCAAATACACTTGATAAAATGCGAGTTTCTTTTTTAGATAGCTCCATTTTATAAAAAATACTTCTTAAGTTTTCTAACATTATAGCTTTCTTATCTAGTGGCTTAAAAAAATTTTTTTCATGGAGTTTTCCAATACATAAGTTGGCAACTGCATAGATGTCTTTTTTACTAGCGGATACAACTTTTGTTGACTTTGAATATTTTGAATTTTTTAACTTCATTAAATTAGCAATTACTTGGGCTATAATTATGACGCTATGAGATAAGTTTAAAGATTTGAATTCTGGGTTAGTTGGAATTTGTAAAGCATAATTAGCATAACTCACTTCGTTATTAGATAAACCTGAGGCTTCTGAACCAAATAAAAAAGCAACTTTTTTATTAAAATTAATTTTATTAAGATCATTTAATTTAATATGTTTAATATTTTTATTTCTAAACCTTGATGTTGTTGCAATGATATAATCAACTTTTTTAACAGCTTCTTCTAATGTTTCGTAAACTTTTGAAGTTTTAATAATATCTTTAGCACCAACTGAAGTTGCTAAAATCTTATCATTAGGAAAAATAGGTTTAGGTTTTATAATAATTAATTTTTTAAAATTAAAATTTTTAATTGCTCTTGCACAAGCACCAATATTTTCTGATAATTGAGGTTGATGTAAAATAAATGAAATATTATTAAATGACATTAATGACTGGCTGGAGCTTTATCTTTAAATAATTTGTAATCTAAACTATCAACTAATGCTTTGAATGATGCATCAATAATATTTGCAGAAACTCCAATAGTAAACCAGTTTATTCCTTTTGAATCTGTACTTTCTATAGAAACTCTTGTTACAGCTTCGGTACCAGTATTTAAAATTCTAACTTTGTAATCAACTAATTTAAGATCTTTTAAGTATTTGGAATATTTGGCTAGTCGATCAACATTTTGTCTAATAGCATTATCAAGCGCATTGACAGGACCGTTACCCTCACCTTCGCAAATAATTTTTTCACCATCAACTTCTAATTGGGCTTTTGCTGTTGAAATAATTTTTCCAGATGAATTTTTTTTAACCGAAACGTCATATTCTTTAATCAAAATATATCTTGGTATCTCACCAATTATTCTTCTTGCCAATAATTCAAATGAAGCATCAGCACCATCGTAACTATAACCTATAAATTCTCTATCTTTAACTTCATCTAAAAGTTTTTTAATTTTTGGATCATTTTCTTTAATATTTATGCCAATAGTTTTTAATCTTGATGTAATATTTGATTTTCCAGCTTGGTCAGAAATAACAATATTTCTTAAGTTACCTACTTCCTCAGGATTGATGTGTTCATATGTTTTTGGGTTTTTTTGAACAGCCGAAACATGAAGTCCACCTTTATGAGAAAATGCAGCAGCACCAACGTACGGCAAATGTTTATTAGGTTTTCTATTTAATATTTCATCTAAAAGTCTTGAACATTGAGTTAAATTTTTAATATTATCAGGCTTTATATTTATTTGGAATTTTGAAGAAAATTCATCTTTTAAAAAAAATGTTGGAATTAATGACATTAAGTTAGCATTTCCACATCTCTCGCCAATACCATTGATGGTACCTTGAACTTGTCTAACGCCCGCAAAAACTGCTGCTAAAGAATTAGCAACTGCATTTCCAGTATCATTATGAGCGTGTATCCCCAAATTGTTTCCAGGAATATGTTTTGAAACTTCATTGACAATTTTTGACACTTCATGAGGTAAAGTTCCTCCGTTTGTATCACATAAAATTATCCATCTTGCTCCTTGATCGAAGGCAGATTTAAGACAAGATAATGCGTATTGAGGATTAGCTTTATATCCATCAAAAAAATGTTCCGCGTCAAACATAAATTCTTTTTTTTCTTTAATAAAATGTTTCGCACTTTCAGCAATATTCTCTAAATTTTCTTCATTAGATATTCCAAGAGCTACATCAACATGAAAATCCCAGGATTTACCCACTAAACAAACTGATGAAGTATTAGAATTCATAAGAGCAGATAAACCAGGATCGTTGTCAGCACTACGACCTGTTCTTTTTGTCATTCCAAATGAAGTTAACTTAGCATTTTTAAAGTTATGTTTTTTTTGAAAAAACTCTGTATCTGTTGGATTGGCTCCAGGCCATCCTCCCTCAATATAATCTACACCTAGGTTATCTAAAGCTATTGCAATTTTTTCTTTATCTTCTACAGAAAAATCTACTCCTTGAGTTTGCGCTCCATCTCTAAGTGTCGTATCAAATATATAAAGTCTTTCTTTGCTCATTTAATTTTCCATGATGTTTTACCATTTTTATCTTCGATTAAAACTCCTTTATCTAAAAGTTCGCTTCTAATTTTATCAGCTTCATTATAATCCTTATTTTCTCTAGCTTTATTTCTCAATTCAATTTTTTTAAGAATATCTTTTTCTGATATTAAAGATTTTTTCTTTTTAAAGTCTAGCCATTCCTCTTTTGACTGATTAAGAATTCCAATAAAATTACAAGCAGAAATAAATATTCTTTTATCATTATCATCACCATTGTTTGCCTTATCAAAAAGTTTATGAAGATTGGCAATATAACCAGGTGTATTCAAATCATCATACAGTGGTAAGAGAATATCATTAGGAATTTTAGATCGAGTATTTAAAGGTTGGTAAACATTATACCATTTTTCAATAGTATTTTTAGAATCTTTTAAAAGTTTGTCATTCCAGTCGAGTGGTTGTTTATAATGTGCGCTCATAAGAGCAAGTCGTAAAACTTGTCCATTAACTTTAACTCTAAAACCTTTTATCTTTAAAATATTACCCTGCGATTTTGCCATTTTTTCATTTGATAGTGTAATAAAAGCATTGTGAATCCAATAATTGGCAAATACCTTAGTGTTGTTTGCGCATCTTGATTGAGCTATTTCATTTTCGTGGTGCGGAAAAAGTAGATCTATTCCTCCACCATGAATATCAAATTCATTTCCTAAAAATTTTTTAGACATTGCAGAACATTCTAAATGCCAACCTGGTCTACCTTTTCCCCAAGGAGAATCCCAAAACGGCTCTCTATCAGCAGAAGGCTTCCATAAAACAAAATCTTCAGGGTTTTTTTTATTTTCTGAAATTTCAACTCTTGAACCAGCTATAAGGTCATCTAATTTTTTATTTGATAATTTTCCATAATCATTAAATTTTTTAACCTCAAAGTAAACATGCTTTTTATTTTCATATGCAAAACCTTTACGCATAAGTTCAGATATCATTATTATCATCAAATCAATATGATCTGTAGCTCGTGGTTGTTCTGATGGTGTTTCACAATTTAGAAAATTACAATCATCACTAAAATTTTTGATTATCTTTTTGGTTAAATCTGAAATTGAAATATTATTTTCTTGAGCTGACTTTATAATTTTATCATCTACATCAGTAATATTTCTTACATAGGTAACTGAATTTTTACCATATTTACATTTTAACACCTTAAAAAGTATGTCAAAAATTACTAGTGGTCTAGCATTTCCAATATGTGGATCATCATAAACAGTAGGACCACATACATACATCCCAATTTTTTTTTCATCTATAGGAACAAATTTTTCTTTTTTGTTACTTAGATTGTTTGTTAAAAAAATATCTTTATTCATTATTCTAGAAATATACTTTAATTTTAGATTTGTGAATCTAATTGATTAGTTGGGAATCTTACAAACTGGAATTGGCTCCATTTTATGTAAGTTTAATTTTCTTATTTTCTCATATTTCTCACGATTAAGAGAATTGGCATTATTCATAGCTTCTTCTAAATCTTTATATGATAAACCAAGCTGCTCTTCGTCAGTTCTTCCATCGTTCCAAAGTCCATCGGTTGGAGGAGCCTCAATTATTTCTTTTAATATATTTAACTCTCTGCCCATTTCCCATACTTCTGATTTATTACAATCAGCAATTGGAGAAATATCAACTCCACCATCACCATACTTTGTATAAAATCCTACACCAAAATCTTCAATTTTATTACCTGTCCCAACAACAATACCCTTGTTTGCGGCTGCTACTTGATAAAGGGTTGTCATCCTAAGTCTTGCTCTTGAGTTTGCCATACCCAGTTCATTATTAAATTTTGATAAACTTGATTCAAAATTTTTGAATAATGCATCTAAATTTATTGTGTGAGCTTCTACATTTTTAAAATTTTTAATTAACCAATCCTGATGTTTAAGACTTAAATTATATTGAGTTGATTTTTGTTTAATTGGTATTGATAAAACAATTGTTTTTAATCCTGTCATTGCACTTAATGTGCTCGAAACAGACGAGTCTATTCCACCTGAAATCCCTATTATTAAAGATCGTGCTTTGCTTGGCGTCTGCTCAACGTAATTCTTAATCCAATTACTTATGTAGGTTATTTTTTCAGGAACTTTCATATCTTTTAAATTAAACAAAATTGTATTTAATACAATTGTTTATGATGCCGCTTTAATATTATTTTTTGAATATAGGCCATTTTTCTTAATCTCATCAGAGATTAAAAATGCTAATTCTAATGCTTGATTTGCGTTAAGTCTTGGATCACAGTGAGTATGATATCTGTGTGATAAATCTTGGTCTGATATTTTTTGTGCACCACCTGTACATTCAGTCACATCTTGACCAGTCATCTCAATATGTAACCCGCCTACATAACTACCTTCACTTTGATGACAAGCAAAAACATTTTTAACTTCTTTAACAACATTATTAAAAGGACGAGTTTTATAACCTGAAGTAGCTTTAATCGTATTACCATGCATTGGGTCACACGACCAAATTACGTTTAATCCTTCTTTTTTAATTGCTCTAATTAACTTAGGTAAAAATTTTCCTACACTATCATGACCAAACCTAGAAATTAATGTAATTTTACCTTTTTCATTTTTAGGATTAATTCTATTACATAAATTGATTAGGTCTTCACTTTTTAATGTAGGACCACATTTAATTCCAATTGGATTTTCAATACCTCTGCAAAACTCAACGTGTCCACCATCTAACTGTCTAGTTCTATCACCTATCCAAACAAAATGAGCGGATGTGTCATGGTATTCACCAGTTGTAGAATCTATTCTTGTCATTGATTGTTCGAATGGCAATAGTAATGCCTCATGAGATGTCCAAAAATTTACCGTTTTTAATCTTCTATTAAAATCAGAATTAATTCCACATGCATCCATAAAAGCTAATGCATCTGATATTTTATCTTCCAATTCTTTAAATTTTTTTGCTTCTGGACTTTTTTTAATAAATCCTAAGTTCCAGGTATGAACCATTTTTAAATCTGCAAAACCACCATTGGCAAAAGCTCTTATAAGATTAAGAGTTGATGCTGATTGGGAATATGCTTTAAATAATCTTTTTGGATCTGGATTTCTTGCCTTCTCGTTAAATTCTATACCATTTATATTGTCACCTAAATAACTAGGTAATTCTATATCACCTTGTCTTTCCGTTGGTGCACTTCTTGGTTTGGAAAATTGTCCAGCAATTCTTCCTAATTTAATAACTGGTAAAGATGCAGAATATGTTAGCACCAATGACATTTGTAAAATTAATTTAAATGTATCTCTGATATTGTCTGGATGAAATTCTGCAAAACTTTCGGCACAATCACCACCTTGTAATAAAAATGCTTTACCATCAACCACATCAGCTAATTGTTCTTTTAAATGTCTTGTTTCACCTGCAAAAACTAATGGTGGAAAATCTTTAATCTTGTTAAGGACTCCATCCAACTCTTTTTTGTCTGGATACTCAGGTATGTGTTTTACAGGATAATTGCTCCAGCTATTTATTTTCCAATTTTTCATATTCAACCTAGGAGTGTTCTAGCAGAGTTTGGTAATTATTCAACAGTAACAGATTTAGCTAAATTTCTTGGTTTGTCTATGTCGTACCCTTTTTTTAATGCTGTGTAATAAGCTAATTTTTGCATGGGGATAGTTAATAAAAATGGAAGCAAATCATCATTAATATTTTCTACTTCAATAGTTTCCCAAATATTTTCTGAAACAACTTCATCATTACTTTTATTTGTTATTAATAAAACTTTTGCACCTCTGGCTATAACTTCTTGCATATTAGAAATTATTTTTGAATAGTATTTGTCTCTTGGAGCCAAAACAACAACTGGCATTCCATTTTCTATTAGAGCTAAAGGACCGTGTTTCATCTCTCCTGCTGGATACCCTTCTGCATGAGTATAAGAAAGTTCTTTAAGTTTTAAAGCGCCTTCTAAAGCAATTGGATATGACATGCCTCTACCAAGAAACATTGAGCCTTTTGCTTCAGCAAATGTATTTGCAGCAGACTGAATTTTATTTTCACTTAATAATGTTTCCTCAACAAGTTTAGGGAGTTTTTTTAGATCTTTAATTTTTTGAATATAATTATCTTTTGTTATATTTTTTTTTAAAAAAGATATTTTTAATGCCATTATATAAAGTACAAGCAACTGTCCCAGAAAAGCTTTGGTTGATGCAACTCCTATTTCGGGTCCACAATGAATTGGTAAAATAAAATTTGAGTCTCTTGCTATAGAACTTTCAATAACATTAACAATACATGCTGTTTTCATATTATTTTTATTACACAAATCTAAAGCAGCATGAGTATCAGCTGTTTCTCCAGACTGTGAAACAAAAATAAATAAAGTGTCCTTTTTAAATCTATTTTTCCGATATCTAAACTCTGATGCTACATCAACACTTACATCTAAAGTTGTTAGTTCTTCAAACCAATATTTTGCTGTTAAACAAGAATTATAAGCTGTTCCACAGCCTATTAATGTTACAGAACTAATTTCATTTAATTTCCATGGAAAATTATAAATATTGATATCATTATTAATATTATCAATATATTCTTTAACACAATTTTTTAGTGTTATAGGTTGTTCTTCAATTTCTTTAGCCATAAAATGTTTAAAGTCACCTTTATCATAATTTTCTTCATTTAAAGATAGTTCTAAAATTTCTTTATTTACTTTTTTTCCAATCTCGTCAAAAAACTCGATTTGATTTTTTTTGATAATGCAAAACTCTCCATCATTTAGATATGATATTTTATTTGTCATGGATTTAAGTACATAAGAATCTGATCCTAAATAATTTTCATTTGGACCATAGCCTACTGCAAGAGGCGCGCCTCTTCTTGCACCAACAATTAAATCTGGATGATCTTTAAAAATTATACCTAAAGCAAAACTTCCTTTAAGCAGTTTAAGCACTTTCAATATTGAATTTTGCAAATCATTTTCTTTTAAGTATTCGGTAATTAAATGAACAATTACTTCAGTATCTGTTTGTGATTTAAATTTATGTCCTTTGCTAATTAAGTCTTTTTTTAAAATTGTTGAGTTTTCTATAATTCCATTATGAACAACAGAAACTGTTTTTGATGAATGAGGGTGTGCATTTATAGTATTAGGTATACCATGTGTTGCCCATCTAACGTGGCCAATTCCTACAGCACCAATCATTTTTTTGATAGCTGAATTTTTTTCTAAATTATCAACTCTACCTTCAGACTTTACTTCATTAATAAAGCCATCAGACAAAGTTGCTATACCAGCAGAATCATAACCTCTGTATTCTAATTTTCTTAAAGAATTAATTATAGTTGAAGAAACTGGTTTATTACTAGTAATTCCTATAATTCCGCACATAATTTATTTTTTTTTATAATTCTTGATTTCAGTTTGTAAAGATCTTGTTAATGCTAAAGATTTTTTTTTAACATTTTTAGTTATTACCGACCCTGCTCCTATTAAACTATTTTCATTTATTGTAACGGGAGCAACTAAAGATGAATTCGATCCTATAAAAACATTATTTTTAATTTTGGTTTTGTTTTTTTTAACACCATCATAATTACAAGTTATAGTGCCCGCACCTATATTAACTGATCTTCCAATATCACTATCTCCAATATAGGACAAATGATTCACTTTTGATTTTTTTCCAATAATGCTTTTTTTAATTTCTACAAAATTGCCAACTTTGGAGCCTTCTTTTAAAACTGTACCTGGTCTAATTCTTGCATATGGTCCTATGTCAACTTTATTTTCAATTTTACAATTTTCTAAATGAGAAAATGAACTAATCATTACATTGTTGCCAATTTTAACCTTTGCGCCAATAACAACGTAGGGTTCAATAATAACATTTTTTCCAATCTTGGTATCATTTGAGAAAAATATTGTTTCCGGGCCAATCATTTTAACTCCAAATTTAATAAATTTATTTCTAAGTTTATTCTGAATTTTTTGTGAATTTATTTGTTTCATCTTATAAAATCTTTATAGTAAGTTTAAAGTTATCTTAATTCACAAATTGTTTCTTAAAAATACTTTATAAATGACTCAAAAATATACAATTTTATTTGATCTAGATGGGACATTGGTTGATACAGCGCCAGATTTAATGAATGCACATAATCATGTTATGAAAAAATATGGTTTCCCTACCAAATCAACACAAGAAATAAGAAACTTGATCGGTCAAGGTGCGGGTGCGTTAATTGGAAGATCTATCTGGGGTCAAGCAAAAAAAGAATTTCATAGTGTAGAAGACAAAGAGATTAAAGATCAAATGTCCAAAGACTTTGTTAATTTTTATGGAAAAAATATTATTAATGAAAGTACTCTCATTGAAGGTGTTAAAGAATTTTTGAAATGGTGTAAAACACAAAATATTTCTATGGCAGTATGCACAAACAAACAAGAATACTTAGCAATTGATCTTCTAAAAAAAATTGGGATTTATGACTATTTTGAATATGTCGCTGGATCAAACACTTTTGATTATTGCAAACCAGATCCAAGACACCTTACTAGTGTGATTGAAATTCTTGGTGGAAACTTAAAAAAATCATTAATGATTGGTGATAGTGAAACAGATGCTAATGCAGCAAAAGCAGCTTCCTTACCTGTAATATTGCTTGAAAATGGTTATACAGAAAAAAATACTAATGAAATTTACCATAATCATTTGATAAAAGACTTTATTGATATTGAAAAAATAGTTTCTAAATATCTTTAAGATTGATTTAATTTTTTTTGTTATTATTAATATATTAAAAAATTTTAAGGAGAAGTTTTGATCAAACATAAAGTAAAAGTTTACCCATCTAAAATTCACTTACCTAAAAAAAATCAATTAGCATGGAAAATTGCTGAGATTGCTTCAGACAGTGCCAAGTTGGATAAAAAAGCAATTGAGATGGTTATTAATAGAATAATTGATAATGCTTCTGTGGCTATAGCGTCACTTAATAGAAAAGCAGTTATTTCATCAAGAGAAATGGCTTTAAAACATCCGAGAAAAAAAGGTGCAACTTTATTTGGAATAGATTCAAATTTTAAATTTGATTGTGAATGGGCGGCTTGGTCAAATGGAACTGCTGTAAGAGAACTTGATTTTCATGATACTTTTTTAGCTGCTGATTACAGTCATCCAGGAGATAACATTCCTCCTCTTTTAAGTGTTGCTCAACAAAGTAAAAAAAGTGGATTAGATCTTTTAAAGGGAATAATTACAGCCTACGAAGTACAGGTTAATCTGGTAAAAGGTATTTGTCTGCATAAACATAAAATTGATCATATAGCTCATTTAGGTCCAAGTGTTGCAGCAGGTTTAGGAACGATGTTAAAATTAAATACAGAAACAATTTATCAAGCTGTTCAACAAGCGCTACACACTACAGTGTCAACAAGACAATCTAGAAAAGGAGAAATTTCTAGTTGGAAAGCTTTTGCTCCAGCACATGCGAGTAAACTTGCAATTGAAGCTGTCGATAGAGCAATGCGTGGTGAAGGGGCTCCTAGCCCCATATATGAAGGTGAAGATAGTGTTATTGCAAGAATACTAGATGGCAAAAAAGCTTTGTATAATGTGCAATTGCCAAAGAAAGGTGAAAGCAAAAAAGCTATTCTTGAAACTTATACTAAAGAATATTCGGCCGAATACCAAGCTCAAGCACTTATAGATATTGCAAAAAAATTAAATAAAAAAATATCTAACCTTAACCAAATTAAGAAAATTGATTTATATACAAGTCATCATACTCATTACGTAATTGGCACTGGTGCAAACGATCCACAAAAAATGGATCCCAATGCAAGCAGAGAAACTTTAGACCATTCTATTATGTATATTTTTGCTGTAGCTTTAGAGGATGCTGATTGGCATCATATTAAATCTTATAGCAAACAAAGAGCTAATAAAAAAAGTACTATTAAAATTTGGAAATCAATTGTTACACATGAAGATAAAAAATGGACTAAAAAATACCATGATTCTAATCCAAAAAATAAATCGTTTGGAGCTAAAGTTGTTGTTACAATGAATAATGGTGAGAAGATAGTGGAGCAACTTGATAGGGCTGATGCACACCCCTATGGTGCGCGTCCATTTAAAAGACAAAACTATATCCAAAAATTTTTAACATTAACTGATGGTATTTTAGATAAAAAAGAGAGTTCTATATTTTTAAAAACAGTTCAAAACCTAAAAAACTTAAAATCAGGTGATTTGAACAAATTAAATATTCTAGTAAAAAGAAGTCAAATAAAGAAAAATACAAAAAAAGGAATTTTTTAGTGCACTTTATAGATAAAGAACCCAGTCAAAAAAGATTAGATTTTATAAATAAATTAAAAAAAAATAAAATTCTAAGAGTCCCTGGTGCATATAATCCGTTAACAGCAAAATTAATTGAAGAAATTGGCTATGATGCTGTTTACGTGTCAGGTGGAGTTATGGCTAATGATTTGGGGTTTCCAGACATAGGATTAACAACGCTACAAGATGTAAGTACAAGATCATATCTAATATCAAGAGTAACAAATCTGCCCACTATAGTTGACATAGATACAGGTTTTAAATCTTGCGATGAAACAATAAAAGTATTTGAAGAATTTGGAATAACTGCAGTTCATTTGGAAGATCAAGTAGAGCGTAAAAGATGTGGTCACCTAGACAATAAAGAATTAATTTCTACTAATGAAATGGTCAAAAAAATTAAGGAATGTGTTGCTGCAAAAAAAGATGAAAACTTTAAAATTATAGCAAGATCCGATGCTAAAGATGTTGAGGGTATAGATAAAATGATTGATAGATGTAAAGCATATATTGATGCAGGTGCTGAAATTATTTTCCCAGAAGCCCTTCAAGATGAAAAAGATTTTGAAAAAGTTAGAAAAGAGCTTTCATGTTATTTATTAGCTAATATGACTGAATTTGGTAAATCAAAGTTATTCAACTATAAAGAGTTGGAAAATTTTGGCTATAATATTGTTATATATCCAGTAACTACTCAAAGATTAGCAATGAAAAATGTAGAAGATGGCTTGCGAGACATTTATATGAATGGACATCAAAATAATATTATTGATAAAATGCAAACCAGAAAAAGATTATATGAGTTGGTTGAGTATGAAAAATATAACTTATTAGATGAAAAAATTTATAATTTTAGTACAGATGGGCATGAATAATGAGTGAAGATATAAAAAAAGGTCTAATGGGAGTAACAGTTGATGAAACTGAAATTTCAAAAGTTATGCCTGAAATTAATTCTCTAACTTATAGAGGTTATGCGGCTCAAGATTTATGTGCCAAATGTAAGTTTGAAGAAGTTGCTTACTTAATATTAAATGGAGAACTTCCAAACAACAAGCAGCTCAAACAATTTGTAAAGGAAGAATCTCGAGAAAGAACTCTTTCAAAAAATCTTATTAATATAATTAAACAAATACCAAAAAAATCTCACCCAATGGATGTAGTAAGGACGGCTGTCAGTGTAATGGGCCTAGAAGATAAAGAAACAAATAGTAATTCTAAAAAAGCTAATTTAAGAAAAGCAATGCGAATATTTGCAAAAACTCCTACTGCATTAGCTGCTTTTTATAGATTAAGAAAAGGAAAAAAAATTATTATACCAAAAAAACAATTAACATTTGCTGAAAATTTTTTTCATATGTGTTTTGGAAAAGTTCCAAATAAAGATATCGTTAAAGCATTTGATGTGTCACTAATCTTATACGCAGAACATAGCTTTAATGTTTCAACATTTACCGCAAGAACTATAACTAGTAGCTTATCAGATATTCATGGAGCCATCACAGGAGCAATAGCTAGTTTAAAAGGTCCTTTACATGGTGGTGCAAATGAAGAAGTAATGCATATGATGAAAAAAATTAAAAAACCTGAAAATGCATTAAATTGGATTAATAAAGCTTTGGATAATAAAGATGTAGTTATGGGTTTTGGTCATAGAGTTTATAAAAGTGGAGACTCAAGAGTTCCCACTATGAGAGAGTACTTTGGAAAAGTTGCAAAAATTAAAAAAGATAAAATATTTGAAAAAATATATGACATTGTTGAAAAAGTTATGATTGAAAGAAAGAATATACACCCAAACGTTGATTATCCTACTGGACCTACTTACCACTTAATGGGATTTGATACTGATTTTTTTACACCAATATTTGTAATATCTAGAATTACTGGTTGGTCAGCTCACATTATGGAACAGTATTCATCTAACAAATTAATTAGACCTTTGGCAAGTTACAAAGGTAGTAAACACAGACAAGTTATTCAATTAAATCAAAGATAAGATTTATTTTTTTCCAATTTTAGCAAATCTATAATTAAATAAAATTTCACATTTAAAATTATTTTTAATCACAAATTCATCAATTGCTTGTTTTACTCCTGGTGCATATGATAAATTGTAATCATCACACAAAATAGTTCCATTATTTTCAATAACAGCTTTACAATTAATTAAATCATTTTTTACTGTTTCATAACGATGTCCGCCATCTAAAAAAACATAATCTATTTTTGACATATCTATCTTTTTTAAAATAACATTTGAATTTCCTTTAATTAAATAAATATTTTTTTTAAATTTTTTTAAAAGATCAGATACAGCTTCAATACTATATGGATCTTGTTTTTTTATTATATTAAAATAAATTTTTTTTATTGGGTTTGAAAAATTTGTACTTGGAATTGTTTCATCATGATTCTCGTTACTAACGTCAAATAAATCTAAACCAATATATTTGAATTCATCCTTGTGGATATTGTACAATAATTCACAAACATTTCTTGCTGTTACACCATGAAAAACACCTATCTCTAAAAAATTTTTAGGTTTTTTAGAACTCACTTCTTTTAAAAAAAATTCACCTATACCTTTTTGTTTCAAGCTAGTTTTTCTGAAGTATTTTTTATATTTCATTTCCTATTTTGTTTTTTAAATAATGAAATACCATTTTCTATTTTATTTTTATAAGATTCTTTAAAACTCTCTAATTGCCAACCATTTAATCTTTTTTGAATCTTTGCAAGATTTTGATTTTTCCACTCATTTGTAGTATCTTCTAATTTCCAATTTTTTTTTTCCTCATTATTGCGCCCACACCCATAACAATAACCTGATACTGGATCTGTTTTACAGATACTTATGCACGGAGAAATTATCATTTACCCATATTAAATAATTTATAAATGAGTTCTACAAGATTCCTTTAAAATATTAACTAAAAGCTTCTGTCCAAGTACCTTGTGTAGAGGCTTTAGAATATTCAGTCGCACGCCCTTCAAAAAAGTTCATGTGCTCAACAGCATTTAACATGGTGTCTAACCATCCTAAAGGATTTTTATCCACTTTATAGATTGGTTCTAAACCTAGCTGAGATAATCTTCTATTTCCAATAAATCTAATATAAGCTTTAACATCCTTTGCACTTAAACCTTCCATTGGACCCATTTCAAAGGCCAAATCGATAAAGGCATCTTCATGCTCTATAATTGTTCTACAAGCTGTATAAATTTCTTTTTTTAATTCTGGTGTCCAGATTTTAGGGTTCTCATGAATAAATTCTTTAAACAGTCTAATCATAGAATTACAATGCAATGTTTCATCTCTTACTGACCAAGTAACAATCTGACCCATACCTTTCATTTTATTATGTCTTGGGAAGTTAAGTAAGATTGCGAAGCTTGCAAACAATTGTAAGCCTTCTGTGAATGCACTAAACACAGCAACTGTTAATGCTATATCTTTTTTTGATTTCATATCAAAATTTTGCATATAATCATATTTGTCTTTCATCTCTTTATATTTCATAAAAGCTGAATATTCTGATTCAGGCATTCCAATTGTATCAAGAAGATGTGAGTAAGCTGCTATATGAACTGTTTCCATTGAAGCAAAAGCTGTCATCATCATTAATACTTCTGTTGGTTTAAATACAGTTGTATAATGTCTCAAGTAACAATTTTGTACTTCAACATCAGCTTGAGTAAAAAACCTAAAAATTTGAGTTAATAAGTTTTTTTCAGATTTCGTTAAATTTTTTTGCCAATCTCTAACATCGTCTCCTAGTGGCACTTCTTCTGGAAGCCAATGAATTCTTTGTTGAGTTAACCATGCATCATAACACCACGGGTATCTAAATGGTTTATAAACTGGATTTTCAACTAGCAATCCCATTTTTTGTTGTTGAATGATTTCTTTTTTTTTAGGTTGAATAATTTCTGACTTAATTTTTTCTGCTACTGACATGATAAACATTCCTCGTATTCTGGTTGCTCATTTTTTTGTTCTTTTGCTTTGTAGACGTTAATCTTAACATCTGTTGCTGAGGTATCATTAACATTTTCCGCACGTTGAATTGATTTAGATCTACAATAATAAAGGCTCTTTAAGCCCTTTTTCCAAGCATCAAAATGTATTTGATGTAACTCTTTTTTATGCACATCAGCAGGTAAAAATAAGTTAATTGATTGAGCTTGAGAAATGTATGGAGTTCTATCTCCACTTAATTCAATTATCCATTTTTGATCTAGCTCAAAAGCAGTTTTAAATACATCTTTTTCTATATCTGTTAAAAAATCTAAATGAGACACAGACCCTTCATTTGTTGTAATACCAGACCATACCTCATCTGTATTTTTTTTATATTTTTCTAAAAGTTTAACTAAATATCTATTTCTAACATTAAAAGATCCGGAAAGAGTTTTGTGAGTATAGCTGTTTGCAGCGACAGGTTCTACTCCCGGTGAAGCTCCACCACATATTACTGAGATTGAAGCAGTTGGGGCAATTGCAGTTTTATTTGAAAATCTTTCTTTGAAACCATAGTCTGCAGCATCAGGACAGGCACCTCTTTCATCAGCTAATTTTTTAGATGATTGATCAACTTGTTCTTGAATATGTTTAAATATTTTTTTATTCCAAACTTTACTCATCACAGACTCAAGTGGTATATTATTTTTTTGTAGATAAGAATGAAAGCCCATAACACCAAGACCTACACTTCTTTCTTTTTCTGCTGAGTATTTTGCATCAGCAAATTGATCTGGGGCTCTATTTATAAAATCAGATAGGACATTATCTAAAAATCTCATAACATCACTAATAATATTTTTATCATCTTTCCATTCATCATATTTTTCTAGGTTTAAAGAAGATAAGCAGCACACAGCTGTTCTGTCTCTTCCCTCTTTATCTATACCTGTTGGTAAAGTAATTTCACTACATAGGTTAGAAGTTTTAACAGTTAAGTTTGCAAGTTTATGGTGTTGAGGAATTTGTCTATTAACTGTATCAATAAAAATTATATATGGCTCACCTGTTTCAATTCTTGCAGTCAGTAATCTAATCCACAAATTTCTTGCAGAAATAGTTTGTTGTATAGTTCCATCAGCTGGACTTTTTAATGCCCATTGTTCATCTTTTTCTACCGCTCTCATAAATGCATCTGAAATTAAAATACCATGATGAAGGTTTAATGATTTTCTATTTGGGTCACCACCAGTTGGTCTTCTCATTTCAATAAATTCTTCTATCTCTGGATGATCAATTGGAAGATAACAAGCGGCAGATCCTCTCCTTAGTGAACCTTGGCTAATCGCCATAGTTAAAGAATCCATAACTTTAATAAAAGGAATTATTCCAGAAGTTTTTCCAACTTTACCAATTTTTTCCCCAATAGATCTAAGGTTTCCCCAATAACTTCCAATTCCACCTCCCTTTGCTGCTAACCAAACATTCTCACTCCATAAATCAAGTATTCCACCTAAGCTATCTGAGGCTTCATTTAAAAAACAAGAAATTGGTAACCCTCTTTTTGTTCCACCATTTGAAAGAACAGGTGTTGCTGGCATAAACCAAAGATTACTAATATAGTTATAAAGTCTTTGCGCATGTAAATTATCATCGGCATATGTACTTGCAACTCTTGCAAATAAGTCTTGAAAAGATTCATTTGGTCCTAAATATCTATCTGTTAAAGTTGCTTTTCCAAAGTCTGTTAAGTTTTTATCTTTTGATCTATCAATCTTGATTATAATTCCTTTATCATTTTGAAATAACTCAGTTTCATTACTTAAAGAAAACAAATCAGGTCTATTTTCTTTTTTTGAATCTATTACATTGGGGTTAAATTCGGAGACAGCTTTCTTTAGTGCCAGTGATAGTATTTTGTTCATATTTTTAAGTTCTTGAATGTTATTTTAAACAAAACAACTACATGTTGTATGCTAATAGTGTTGATATACTATATAAATTATAAATCAATAGAACATTTATAGAACATTAAAAAAATATATCAAGAAAAAAACATAATAAAAGGTAAGAAACAATAGCTAATGACTAATGAATTAAAAATAAATCCCTATGGTTTCAGAGAATATGACGCGAGATGGCTGTATGAGAAGGATATAAATTTAGAAGGAATTAAGAATCTTGGTAAAGGATTAGGAACTCAGATTATAAATCATACAAAAAAAAACAATCCAAGAGTAATAGTGGGTCATGATTATAGATCATACAGTGAAGAAATTAAATCAGCTTTAAAAAAGGGGTTAATTTCAACAGGATGTTTTGTTGAAGATGTGGGTTTGTCATTGTCACCTATGGTTTATTTTGCACAGTTTAATTTAGATGCCGATGCTGTTGCAATGGTAACAGCTAGTCATAACGAAAATGGCTGGACTGGAGTTAAAATGGGTATCAAAAAAGGCTTAACTCACGCACCAGAAGAAATGAAGGAACTAAAAGAAATTACATTAAACAAAAAGTTTGTCGAAGGATTGGGTAATGAAAAAAAAATAGATAACTTTCAACAGGTTTATAAGAATAATTTGATAAACAAAAATAGGATAAATAAAAAAATTAAAGCTATTGTTGCATGTGGTAATGGAACAGCAGGAATATTTGCTCCTGATATTTTAAGAGGCATTGGTTGCGAAGTAATAGAACTTGATTGTAAATTAGATTGGTCTTTTCCTAAATACAATCCAAATCCTGAAGATTTAAAGATGCTACACGCAATATCAAAATCTGTAAAAGATAATAATGCAGATATTGGTTTTGGGTTTGATGGAGATGGTGATCGTGTTGGTGTAATAGATAATGAAGGTAAAGAAATTTTTTCAGATAAAATCGGATTATTAATTGCACGTAACTTATCTACTAGTCATAAAGGATCTAAATTTGTTGTTGATGTTAAATCAACTGGACTATATTCAAAAGATAAAGTTCTTTTACAAAATAATTGTGAAACTATTTATTGGAAAACTGGACACTCACATATTAAAAGAAAAGTTAATACTGAAAAAGCCTTAGCTGGTTTTGAAAAAAGTGGTCACTTCTTTTTTAATAAACCATTGGGTTATGGGTATGACGATGGAATTAATTCAGCTATTCAAGTTTGTCATCTTTTAGATAATCAAAATAAAACGATAAGTAAAATAATAAATGAGTTACCAAACACTTTTCAAACTCCGACGATGGCACCTTTTTGTAAAGATGAAGAAAAATATCAAGTAGTTGAAGATTTGGTTAAAAAAATCAAAGAAATAAAAATTAATAAAACTAAAATAGATAATCAGACAATCTCCGAAATACTAACTGTAAATGGTGTAAGATTTTCATTTAATGATGGCTCTTGGGGTTTAATAAGAGCTTCATCAAATAAACCTTCGTTAGTTGTAGTTACTGAAAGCCCCACTTCAGATATAAGAAAAAAAAAAATATTTGATTTTATTGATAATTTACTTCAAAAAACTGGAAAAATAGGTAAATACGATCA
>Ga0209709_10000745_pt1 | contig 30697 bp, 32 predicted proteins | sample ArcticOcean_MG_C_2_FD_187435 | JGI IMG/M metagenome (GOLD analysis project Ga0209709, IMG submission 187435) | Marine microbial communities from western Arctic Ocean - ArcticOcean_MG_CB4_136 (SPAdes) (version 2) | ecosystem: Environmental > Aquatic > Marine > Oceanic | place: Arctic Ocean... | reverse complement strand
CATGTTATCAAACCACAAATCGAAGCATTTAACAAAGCTGCTTATGGTGAAATGGAAATTGAACTGTATTATGCAGATCAATTAGTTCCTACAGATGAGTTATTTAGAGCTATGCAGGCTGGTACACTTGATGCCGTGCAAAGTGATGATGCTACGATGGGATCACCAGTTGATATCTCTGTATTTGGAGGATATTTTCCATTTGCAACTAGATACAGTTTAGACGTTCCAGCTTTATTTAAATATTATGGTTTAAATGAAATTTGGGATGAGGCATACAGTGAAGTTAAAGGTGTTAAATGGTTAAGTACAAGTGCTTGGGACCCATGCCATCTTTTCACTGTAAACAAAAAAGTTACTTCTCTTGCAGACATGAAGGGCCTAAGGGTTTTTGGTGTTCCTACTGCTGGAAAATTCTTAGCTCAATATGGTCTAATACCAGTTACGGTTCCTTGGGATGATGTTGAAGTTGCTATGCAAACTGGAGAGCTAGATGGTGTTGCTTGGTGCGGATTTACTGAGGCATATGAAGTGGGTTGGGCTGATATCTGCAAATATGCATTAACTAACTCTGTTACAGGAGCGTGGTTTGGATCATACTTTGCTAACCAAAAAGCTTGGGACAAATTAAGTCCAAAACTTCAGGCACTTTACAGAATGTCTATTAATGACTCACATTATTATAGACAAGTTTGGTATTGGGGTGGTGAAGCTGATCTACGTGTTAATGGGAAGAAAATGGAACTAACAAGTCTTCCTGATAATGAATGGTCTAAAGTTGTAAATGACTCTAAAGCATTCTGGGATGACACTTCTAAGATTAGTCCAAGAGCTAAAAAAGTTGTAGATGCATTTAAGTTGTATGCTGAAACAATGGATAAAGCTGGATATCCTTACAGATAAGAATATTTTTTTAGGCGCTTCTAGGAAAAAAGAAGCGCCTAAATTTAAATCTACGGTTTAGCCGTAATACCACCGTCAACAACAATCTCAGTTCCCGTGATGTAACTTGCTTGCTCACTAAGCAGAAACATTATTGAATTTGATATATCTGTTGGCTTGCCTACTCTTTTAAGAGGAATTGCTTTTTCTAAATTTTTTTTCGACGATGGTTTCTTTTTCCATCTTTTTTGCATACCTGTTTCAATAGCACCAGGTAATATAATATTTGATCTAATATTATTTGAAGCAAACTGAATAGCAAATGATTTTGAAAGTCTAATCATGGCAGCTTTAGAAGCTCCATATGCATCTTGAGGCTTATCATCACCAGTTAAAGCATCGATAGAAGATATATGAACCATAGAACCAAATTTATTTTTTTTCATTTTAGGAACTATAATTTTTGATAAATACATCATTGATTTCAAATTAATTTCAAAAACTTTATCCCAAATATTTGAATTGATATCTACAGCAGAAACATCCTTGTTAAACCACAAAACACCAGTAGTGTTTACTAAATAATCAATACTACTATGTTTTTTATAAAATGTATCAATGTGAGATTTCATTTTGTTAAAATTGGTAACATCAACTTTTTTAAACTGACAGTTTTTATTTTTATTTAAAAAATCCTTGCTAGGGCTTTGAAGATCTAACATTAAAACTGAAATGTTATTTTGAGACAACTTTTTTGATATTTCCAAACCCATTCCACCACTTGCTCCTGTAATGACAGCAGATTTTCCTTTGTAACTTAATTTCATTATTGTTCTTTTCTTAAATGGAAACTTTTTGGAGCTGTTAATTTTTCATAAGCTATTTCAGATAACGAACATCCTTTCCCAGTTTCTTTGACACCAGTCCAAGATAATGCTGGATCTAAATAATCACATCTATTCATATAAAAGGTCCCAGTTTGAACTTGATTACCTATTTTTTCCGCAATTTCTAAATCTTTAGTCCAAATAGATGCTGTTAACCCATAGGGGCTATCGTTCATTAATTTTATAGCTTCATTTTCATCTTTAACTTTCATAATACCAACACAAGGTCCAAATGTTTCTTCAGTCATAAAGTCCATGTCATGATTAACATTAGTTAAAACTTGAGGTATTAAATAATTTTTATGTTCTTTTGGAAAATTAAATTTTTTTTCATCAATCATCTTTTTTGCACCTTTATCTATTGCGCTATTGATTTGATTAAGAATAAAATTAGCTGCAGATAATTTAACTACAGGACCTAAATTGGTTTCTTTTTCTAAAGGATTACCAAGTTTATAATTGTATGTTTTTGAAACAAACAGTTCTATGAAGTTATTATAAATTTTTTCATCAACATAGATTCTTTCAATTCCACAACAAGATTGACCAGAATTAAAAAAAGATCCATCAACTAAATTTTCAACTGTTTTTTCTAAATCACAATCATGTCTTGCATAAGCAGGATCTTTACCACCTAGTTCTAAAGTCATATCAATAAATTTTGTATGAGTTGCTTTTTGAACATCATAACCAGCTTTAACTGAACCTGTAAAAGAGACAAAGTTAATACGTTTATCAGACACAACTTTTAATCCATCTTCATGATTTAAATGAAGATAGTTAAAAACATCCTTAGGCAATGTCTTTTTTGCAGATTGGAAAAGCTGTTCTGCACACAAAGGTGTTTGTGCTGAATGTTTTAAAATAACTGTATTTCCAGCAGCCATCGCAGGAATTATTGAATTAACTGCAACAAGATAGGGATAGTTCCAAGGTGCTATTACAAAAACAATTCCAAGAGGTCTTCTTTTAATAAAACTTTTAAAATTACTATCTTTAGCAACATCAATGTTTGCTAATTTTTTTTCTGCAATTGATAGCATGTAGTCAGCTCTTTCTTTAAAACCTTCTAATTCACCAGCTGCTTGAGAAATGGGTCTACCTATCTGTCTACTAAGCTCTTCTCCAATAACATCACCTCTAGACAAAAAATCTTCTACAAAGTTTTTAAGAAGCTTGACTCTTTCGTTAACATTTAAATTAGACCAGTCTTTCTGAGCTTTCATTGAATTGTCAATAGTCTGTTCAATTTTTACAGAGTGGTACTCTCTTTCAACATAAACAGTATTATCTATAGGTGTAATAGTTTTTTGCATAAATATTTTAGTTAAAATTGATTTAGAAAATGATATACAACATTTAACTTCATACAACATTTATTATTATTATGGAAAAATATAACTGGAATTATCCTACAACAATGTGGGTAGGTGAAAATAGAATTAAAGATATTGCAGAAGCCTGTAAAAATTTAGGAATTATTAATCCATTACTCGTAACCGACAAAGGTTTAGCTGAAACAGATATTGTAAAAAATACCTTATCAATATTAGATAATAATAAAGTGTCCGCTAAATTATATTCAAACGTTGTTGGTAATCCAACTGGCAAAAATGTTAATGAAGGTGTTGAGGCTTATAAAAAAAATAATTGTGATGGTGTCATTGCTTTTGGTGGGGGGAGTGGACTAGATGTTGGAAAGGCGGTAGCTTTTATGTCGGGTCAAACTTTACCAATCTGGGACTTTGAAGATGTTGGTGATAACTGGACAAAAGCTAATTCTGAAAAAATTGCTCCAATTATTGCAGTTCCAACAACAGCTGGTACAGGCTCTGAAACTGGTAGGGCATCTGTGATTTTAAATGAAGAAACAGGTGTTAAAAATATTATTTTTCATCCAAAGTTTTTACCTTCAATTGTAATTTTAGATCCAGTTTTAACAGTTGGACTGCCTCCTAAGATGACTGCAGCAACTGGAATGGATGCTTTAGCACATAACCTAGAAGCATATTGTGCGTCAGGTTTTCATCCAATGGCCGATGGAATTGCACTGGAGGGTATGAGATTAATCAACAAATGGTTGTTAGAAGCAGTTAATAATGGATCAAACATAGAAGCAAGAATGAATATGATTACTGCTGCTAGTATGGGGTCAACTGCATTTCAAAAAGGTTTAGGCGCCATTCATTCACTAAGCCATCCAGTAAATGCAGTAAATAATATTCATCATGGCTTATCGAATGCAATCTTCATGCCTTATGTATTAACTTTCAATAAAGATGTAATTGAAGATAAAATAATTAAAATTTGTGATTATCTAGAATTAAAAGATAGATCATTTGATGGATTTATTAATTGGGTTTTAGACTTAAGAAAAAAATTAAATATGCCTCATAAATTATCGGAAGTAATTGAGGAAAAAGATTTCCAATTAGATCGATTATCAAAAATGGCATTGGAAGACCCTTCTACTGGGGGAAATCCAAAAAAACTGACTGAAGCCGATATGAAGATTATGTATCAACATAGTATGTCAGGCACTTTATTTTAATGAGTTTGAATATTTTAATAGTAGAGGGGAATATTCCTGAAGATTCCGAGGTTTTTATAAAAGCAGCAGGTGCAACAGCTGCTGATAATTTAAAAAATCTTGTTTTAAAACTAGAACCTAATTCAAATATAAAAATAATTAATCCTGGAAAAGATGAGGAAACAAAAGAAGCACTTCAAAATATGCATAAATTTGATGGAATAATTTTTACGGGTGGAGCATTGAGATTAAATGATATGACTGATGAAATCAAAAAACACATTAATTTCGCATCAAACTGTTTTAAGCAAAATAAAAAAATTTTAGCTATTTGTTGGGGCTTACAAGTTTGCTCAACTGCGGCAGGGGGAAAGGTTGCACCTGGAAAAAGCGGCGCCCATATAGGCATAGCCTCAGATGTTGAAATAAACAACGAAGGTCAAAAAAATTTAATTTATAAAAATAAGGAAAAAAAATTTACAACACCTGCTTTTAACTTTGATGAAGTTTGCAAAATTCCAAAAGGAGCCACTTTATTATCTAGTGATAAAGTTAATAGAGTAATGGGAATATATTTTACATCAGGTCGTTCCGAGATATGGGGATTGCAATATCATCCTGATTATGAGTATAACCAAATGGTTAATTTATCTAATGAGAGAAAAGATAGAATGATTACCAATAAAAACTTCCAAGATGAAGACGATTTTGAAAACCACATGAATTATATCAAAGATGAGGATAAAAAATTAGATTTTGAAAATAGAACCTGTGAAGTAAGAAACTGGTTAGATTTTATTAAAAAAGAAGTTAACTAAATTTCTTTATTATTAACTAATTATATGAGTCTTAAATACGATGTAATTATTATTGGTGCAGGTGCAGCAGGAATGATGTGTGCCATTGAAGCTGGAAAAAGAGGACGAAAAGTCCTTCTAATTGAACACTCAAAAAAAATTGGTGAAAAGATTAGAATTTCTGGTGGTGGAAGGTGCAATTTTACAAACCTTCATACCAATCCAAGTAAATTTATTTCTAATAACCCTAAGTTTGTTAAATCGGCATTAAGTCAATACACTCAAAATGATTTCATAGATCTTATTAAAAAACACGAAATTAAATTCCATGAAAAAAAATTAGGACAATTATTTTGTGATCAGGGTGCTCAACAAATAATAGACATGTTACTATTAGAATGCGAAAAGGCTAATGTTACAATTAAGAAAGAATTTATTGTAGATGAAGTTAATAAAAATGATGATCAATATACTATTTTATCGGAAGAGAGTAATTTTTCATCTGAATCATTGATCATTGCGACTGGGGGATTATCAGTACCTAAAATTGGAGCAAGTGCTTTTGGTTATGATGTCGCTAAGAAATTTGATTTAGATATTATAGAAACTTTGCCAGCATTAGTTCCCCTTACTTTTAATGAGAAGATACTAGAAATGTGTAAAGAATTAACTGGTATATCTGTTGAAGCTATTGTTTCGTTTAATAAAGTTTTATTCCAAGAAGGAATGCTTTTTACTCACAGAGGTTTGAGTGGTCCTTCTATTTTACAAATTTCCTCATATTGGAAATTAGGAGATAATATTAAGATTAACCTCTCCCCAAAAGAAAATGTATTTAAACTCCTAGAAAATAAAAAAAATTTAAATCCAAAAGAAGAAATTACAAATATTATTGAAAATATTTTACCAAGAAGATTAGCTCAAATCATTTGTAACGAAAACAAGGTAAGTGGAAATATTTGTGAGATATCGAATAAAATTTTAATACAATTAAGTGACTCAATTAATGCTTGGGTAATAAATCCAATAGGTTCAGAAGGATATCGTACTGCAGAAGTTACATTGGGTGGTGTTAATACAAACGAATTATCTTCTAAAACTATGATGTCTAATAAGCACAAAGGTTTATTTTTTATTGGAGAGGTAGTTGATGTGACAGGACACTTAGGTGGATATAATTTTCAGTGGGCATGGTCTTCAGGCTACGTGGCTGGCCAATATGCCTAGAAATCATCATATCGACTTAACACCTTGTATTTGCTAAAATAAAAAAATGTGTGGAAGATATGTAGTAAAAAACCCTGTTACCAAAACAAGTAAATTGGTTAAATCAGCAATTCAAGTAGAGGATAGTGAAAATTATAACGCTCACCCCAATCAAAAATTACCAGTTATCAAAAAATATAAAAATGGAAACACGCTGGAATCTCTTAAATGGGGTTTATTTCCTAGCTGGGCAAAAGAAAAAGATTTTAAAGCTTTAATAAATGCAAGATTAGAAACTATTGATGAAAAAGTTTCATTTAAAAAATTAATTAAGAGCAATCGATGTGTTGCTGTTGCAGATGGTTTTTATGAGTGGAAGAGAGAAGGGAAAGAAAAAACCCCTCATTATTTTTTTAGAAAAGATAGTAAACCAATATTTTTTGCAGGTATTTATGAAGAAGATCAATTCTGTTTGATAACGGAAGAAGCCAAAGAAAATATAAGTGGAATTCATCACCGACAACCAGTGATTATTAGTCAGACAGATATTAATCGATATTTAAATATAGAGTTACAAGGTTCTGCTTTTTTAAAAGAATGCCATAAACCTGATCTTATGTTTTATGAAGTTTCTAAAGATGTCAATAAACCAACAAACAATACAGCCTCGTTAATTCAAAAGTATCTAGTTAATTAACTTTTCTTTTTAAATTTATTAAATGAGAAACTTTTAGCTCGTTTTCTATTTTTAAATTTTTTTTTAACACTAAAAGAGGGTTTTTTTTTATCTAAATCCGCAGTTGTATCAGTTGATTTTGTGCCAAAAAATTTAGGATTATTTGTATAACCAAAAGGTTTTTTCTTACCTTTGAAATCAGAATTTCTACTATCATCTTTTTTAAAGAATGTTTTCTTACCTTTGAAATCAGAATTTCTACTATCATCTTTTTTAAAGAATGTTTTCTTACCTTTGAAATCAGAATTTCTACTATCATCTTTTTTAAAGAATGTTTTCTTACCTTTGAAATCAGAATTTCTACTATCATCTTTTTTAAAGAATGTTTTCTTACCTTTGAAATCAGAATTTCTACTATCATCTTTTTTAAAGAATTTTTTCTTACCTTTGAAATCAGAATTTCTACTATCATCTTTTTTAAAGAATTTTTTCTTACCTTTGAAATCAGAATTTCTACTATCATCTTTTTTAAAGAATTTTTTCTTATCATTAAAATTTGTTTTTTTCTCATCTCTAAAATTTCTTTTTTTATTAAATGAAGTTTTACTTTTTCTATTTCCTTTAAAATTTCCTTTTGATGAGCTTTTTGCTGGTTTAAAATTTGGATCAATTAATCTACTAATAGAATTCCACATTGATCTATCACTTGGTGTAAGGAACGTTAAAGCCGAACCCTCTTTTCCCGCACGTCCTGTTCTACCAATTCTATGAACATAATCCTCAGGTACCTGTGGTAAATCATAATTAATTACATGTTGAATTAATGGAATATCTAATCCACGTGCCGCAACATCAGTTGCAATTAAAATTCTAGTATTTCCATTTCTAAATCCGGTAATTACTCGGTCTCTTTTACTTTGTCTCAAGTTCCCATGAATTGCATCAGCCTTGTGTCCGTCATCTTTTAATCGTTTAACAATTTTATCAGCACCATGTTTTGTTTTAACAAAAACTAAAATAGATCCACTTCTTTCAACTAATTGATTTATTAATTCACTATATTTTTTATCCTGAGTTACTTCAAAGGTTTCTTGTTTAATTTTTTCAATTGGACTTGATAGTGATCCAACAGATATTCTCTCAGGGTTATTTAAATATTTTTGAGATATTCTTAAAATATTATCTGGTAATGTTGCTGAAAATAATAAAGTTTGATGCTCTTTTGGAATAAATTTTAAGATTAATTCTATTTGAGGTGTAAAACCCATATCTAACATTCTATCTGTCTCATCAAGTACTAAATAGTTTACTTTTGATAGATTTAAGCTTTTTCTTTGTAAGTGATCATTAATTCTTCCTGGAGTACCAACTATAATTCTTGCTCGATTATTTAATTTTCTTAGTTGTTTTTGCATGCTTTCTCCACCTATAAGAAGAGCATTTCCAATTCCAATTTCTCTAACATTTAATTTTAAAACAGCTTGCATTACTTGAGTTGCTAGCTCCCTTGTTGGACAAACTATTAGAGCCATTGCTTGTTTGTCTTTAATTAGTTTGTTAATCATTGGAATAGTAAAAGCTAAAGTTTTACCAGTCCCTGTTTGAGCAGTACCTAGAATATCCCTACCAGCTAAACTTACTGGTATAGATTGACTCTGAATTGGAGTGGGTGTTTTAAAATCAGCAAATTTAATTGATTTTTTAAGCTTATTTTCAATTAAAAGATCATCAAAGTTATTCATTTTGGATATATTTATCTAGAATTTGAGAGATCGATATAGGTTTTCTCAACAAATACAACCAATGTTTACATTAAGATATTGAGTGTATATTTAAAATCAGATAAATATGGAGATAATGCTATCATATATACTGCCTTTTATAGTTCTAATTTTAGTAGTGGTTTTTATCCATGAATATGGCCACTATTATTTTGCAAAACGTTACGGAGTTGGAGTTACTGATTTTTCTATTGGTTTTGGTAAAGAAATTTTTGGTTGGAACGATAAGTCGGGAACACGCTGGAAAATATGCTGGATACCGCTTGGGGGATATGTAAAATTTTTTGGTGATAGAAACGTATACTCACAGGCAGATCATAAAGAAATATTAGAAAAATATAGTAAAGATGAGCAAGAAAAATTATTTACTTTAAAACCTTTATACCAAAGAACTTTAATTGTATTTGGTGGCCCTTTAGCTAACTTTTTATTGGCATTAGTGATATTTTTTTCAATTTATACATTTATTGGAAAGGATTTTACCCAAGCTATTATTAGTGAAGTTCAAAAAAACAGTCCTGCAATGGTTGGTGGTCTTAAAAAAAGTGATATTATTTTAGAAATTGATGGAAATGAAGTTGAAAGCATCATGGATGTTTCAAAATTTATCACAATGTCTACTGATGAAATTATAGATTTTAAAGTTAAGCGTTCTTATGATGAAATTCTATTAAAGATTAAACCTGATATGCTTCTGAGCGAGGATAATCTTGGAAATAAAGTTAATAAAAGAATGGTAGGCATCAAGCTTGGTGTTTTCAACAATGAAATAAACCACGTAAAATTGGGTCCAGCCCAGGCATTATTGCATGCCACTAATGAGGTTTATTATGTGAGTATTTCTAGCTTAAAATATATTGGTGCTATGATTGCAGGTAAAGCCGACACTTCACAATTGGGTGGTCCAATTAGAATAGCTAAGATTTCAGGACAAGTCGCCGATATAGGTTTATTGGCTTTTATTAGCATGATGGCGTACATTTCAATAAGTCTTGGATTAGTTAACTTATTTCCAATTCCAATGTTGGATGGTGGTCATTTAATGTTTTATGCTTTTGAGAAAGTTTTAGGTCGCCCATTATCTCAACAAACTCAAGAAGGTTTTTTTCGAATCGGTATGTTTTTATTGATATCTTTGATGTTTTTTACTACTTTTAATGACCTAAAAGACCTTGGTTTATTTAGATAATTTAATTTAGTTAAAATTAAAAAAACCAATAAAATCAACAATAATTTAATGTTATACAACATATTGTGTAATTTAATTTTAAACCTACTAAAAAAAAGCTTGATTTATATAAGTTATTTTGAAAGATAGAAAATAACCAATAAAACCGGAGCTAAAATGAACAAAAAACAACTAATTGTTAAACTTTCAGGGTCATTAAACTTAAGTAAAGCTGATGCTGAAAGAACTTTTGATACTATTACCAACACTATTTTAGATGCTTTGAAAGGCGACGATTCAGTAAAAATTGCTGGGTTTGGTACATATAAAGTAGCTAAAAGAAAAGCTAGAGTTGGAAGAAACCCAAGAACTGGAGAGCAAATTCAAATTGGTGCTTCTCAAAAAGTAAAGTTTTTACCAGCAAAAGCTTTAAAAGAAGTATTTAATAAATAACATTTTTTTAACAGCCTTAATGTTTTTAAAACAAGCATTAAGGCTGTTTCTATATGCAAATATTGCATAACTAATTTTCATAATTAGTGTTAGTTTTTAAATTTAGTTAAATTTATAAGTCATCCTATTAAAAGGAGGTCTTATGACTAAAATAATTAAATTAATATCAGCAGCATTAATCTCATTTATTATGTTAATGAGTTTTACAAGTGCTGGATATGCTGAAACAACTGTCTCAGCAGAAGTTGGGTTTATTTTTAATACTCTATTATTTTTAATATGTGGTTTCCTCGTCATGTTCATGGCGGCAGGTTTTGCAATGTTAGAATCTGGCATGGTAACTTCAAAAAGTGTATCTGTAATTTGTGCAAAAAATATAGGTTTATTTTCGATTGCTGGAATAATGTTCTGGTTAGTAGGTTATAATTTAGCTTATGGTATTCCAGAAGGTGGTTATATAGGTAGTTTTATACCTTGGTCAGATTCAAGTGCAATTGAAACAGGTTATTCAGATGGGTCAGACTGGTATTTCCAAATGGTATTTTGTGCAACAACAGTTTCTATTGTATCAGGAGCAATGGCTGAAAGAATTAAATTGTGGCCATTCTTTTTGTTTGCAGCAATTCTATCAGGAATTTTATATCCAATAGTTATGGGTTGGCAATGGGGAGGAGGCTGGTTAGCTGAAATTGGATTTTCTGATTTTGCTGGATCAACTTTAGTACACTCAACTGGTGGTGCGGCAGCATTAGCAGGAGCAATTATAATTGGACCAAGACTTGGTAGATTTACAAAATCAGGCACACCTGCTCCAATTAAACCTTTTGCGGCCTCATCAATCCCACTAGTTACAATTGGTGTATTTATTTTATGGTTAGGTTGGTTTGGTTTTAATGGTGGTTCACAACTAGCCATGGGAACAGCAACTGATGCTATTGCAGTATCAACAATATTTATCAATACATTTTTAGCAGGTGCAGGCGGCGTAATGGCTGCAGCAATAGTTACAAGGTTAGGATTTGGAAAAACTGATGTTATTCAAATGTTAAATGGGTGCATTGGCGGACTAGTAGCAATTACCGCAGAACCATTAATGCCATCTCCATTGGCAGCTATTTTAATTGGAGGTGTAGGTGGTGTAATTGTTGTTTATGGAACAAAGTTATTATTCTCATTTAAAATAGATGATGTGGTGGGTGCTATACCAGCTCACTTATTTGCAGGGATCTGGGGGACACTAATTGTACCAGCAACAAATCTAAACGCCTCATTTAGTATTCAATTAATTGGAGTGCTAGCAGTAAACATATTTATTTTCATTTCTGCCTACATTGTATGGAAAATTATGAAAGCAACTGTTGGTCTAAGATTAAGTAAAGAAGCTGAGACTAAAGGAACTGATGTTTCTGAAACAGGTGTTATTGCTTATGCGATCAGAGATTAGTTGTACAACAAGGTGTTCTTCGTTCCCTTAAACTCATTTCGGAGAACTCCTAAAACTTAACTGATTTCCCTCTAGCATTTAGTTAAAATTAGGCCCCTAGCAGGGGCCTTTTTAATATTCGTTTTCTTCCCAAAGTTTTTTAAAATTTATAAATGGTGACAAACCGTAGCTAGAATTTACATTTGTTAGATGTAAAGAAAGACTTTTTAAAGGAGAAATACAAAATTCTTTTGTATAGATTTCATTTAGATATTTTTCAAAAGGTTCATTTCTATCCAAGCAATTGTTATAAAAATTATCCCAATATTTGTCTATTAATGACTTTGTAGTCATGAAAGTACATAGAGTTTGGTTAATTGTTCTCCAGTGTCTTTTATTTCCAATTAAAATATTAGTTTTTTCATTGCTCATGTAAAGATATGGATAATCAGCTGGACACATAAAAATATCCTTATTAACCTGGGAAGCTATACGCTCGTATGATGCAATCATTTCTTCCATCATAGGCTCAAAGTGTAGATAATCATCCTCTACAAAGAAAACTAAATCTTTACCATGCTCTTTTCCTAATTCAAAAGATTGAAGTAAACTTGCTAAATTTGAAAAAGTTTGATTATTTTTTTGTTGCTTAATCTTATCTTTATATTTTTCATGGTTTAAAAGATTAATACTTATATCTAAACCACTTCCATTTATTAGTTTCTTTAGTTTATTTAAATTTTCTTCTTTAGATTTATCATCAACAATTATGGTCTTAAATTTAATATTTGGGTATTTAGTTTTAGAAAAAGTAATTGATTTGATAAGTGAATTTAATGCTCTTAAAGAATACTCAATTTTTGGTTTTTCAAACAATCTTTTTTTATTTTGATCCCATATATCTACATCCGTATTAGTTCTAAATATAATCAGTACTGATTTAATTTTTTTGGTAATTTTTACTTCACCTAATGGCAAAACAATTGATTTTTGATTTATGATTGAAAGATCTTCATTTAATTCTTTTTTTAAAGTTGGTGACACAAATCTATTTTGATCAATCAATTCATAGCCTAATAATTTTATTAATTTTATAAATACTTTTTTCATTATTTGTATTTTGTTATTCGTGAAGACTTATTTTTTTTGCATAAAAAATTTTGATAATCCAATAAAAAAATAAACCAATTGGCCCTATTAAATAGATAACAATTAAAGGGAGTGCTAAAAGATATTTATTCATAAAAAATCTTTGTGAGTCTTTTAAAACCCAGCCACCTGTAAATAAATTTATAGATATAAAATGTATCCAAAATAACAGTAAATAGGAATTATCATCAAATAAATCAGATAAATAATTTATCCCCATGTATAAATTAAAATTCCCTAAAAAATTATATGAATTAAGATAAGACTTATATAGAACAAAAAAGTAAACAGCACCCAGTAAAAATATTGGGAATATGGAGGTTGCTATATATTTACAGAGTTGTGATTGAGGAAAAAATATAATTAAGAGCCATAATGGTAACACTCCAATGTTCACCCACAAGTAAAGCGTCTCAATTGTAAAATAATTATAAATTTGTTCGATCATTCTTAAATATATTATATTAGATCTTGTTATGATTCCTATAAGAAACAAAAAAAAAACATTACAGGTAACTGTTGAAGAAATGCGTAATTTTGCATTCGCTTATATAGAAAAATATGCACCGTCTAAACAACAGCTTAAAACCTACCTTTTAAAAAAATATTTAAAAACATCAGTGCCAAATGTTAAGAAGCAGGACGTTACTAACTTAATTGATATTGTTTTGGTTGATCTAGAAAAAAGTAAATTTATAAATGATAAGTTTTACTCTGAGAGTAAAGCAAAAAGCATGATTCAAAGAGGTAGCTCAATTAATAAAATAAGAAGTTACTTATTTGGAAAAGGAATTAATAATGAATTTATTAAAGAAACTGTAGACAAAATTCGTGATGAAAATTCAGACCAAGATTTTTTTTCTGCGATCAAATTATGCAAAAAGAAAAGAATAGGCCCAGCGAGAGCAGAAGATAATAGACCTTTATTTTATAAAAAAGACATTTCATTATTAGCGAGAAATGGTTTTGATTTTGAGAACTCTAAAAAAGTAATGGATATTGAAAAAGAAGATTATCTAAAAATAATAAATTTACTTTAATTTTTTATTTTTTTCGTCAACCAAATTATCAATTTTATTTCTTATATAATTTCTTACAAAGACAAATGTTAATAATCCAAAAATAGAAACTGAAACAATAATAATTAATATTATTCTTAATTGATCATCCATTAGATTAGGTTTTTAGTTTTTAAGATTAAACTCGGATTTTTAAAATCTTTTTTCCCATACAAAATTTCTTTATTTTCAAAATTTGTTATTGAGCCTCCGGAGTGTTTTAAAATGGCATGACCAGCAGCAATATCCCATTCAGATGCCCTAGGTTCGGCTACATAGCCATCATATTCACCAGTTGCAACTACACAAAATTTTAAAGAGCTTTTCATCCTAGTATGCTCTTTAACATCTAGCTTTTTGTAAATTTCATCAATTTCAGGTTTTATTTTATTTGAATAAGAAACAAATTTAATTTGATTTTTATTAAAATTTTTTGATCCTTCTAATTTTACTATCTTACCATTAGTTGCTTCAAATGCTTGATTATCGTCATAAGAATAAAACATCCTTTTTTTTGCAGGCGCATATATTAATCCAGCAGCTGGTTTTCTATCTAAAATTAATCCTGCATTGATAGTAAATTCATCAAGGTTGTTTATATAATCATAAGTCCCGTCTATTGGGTCCACTAACCAGAAATCTTTAAGATTCTCTTTAAATTTATTTTCAGTGGACTCTTCCGATACAATAAGGATTTCAGGCGTTAGTTCTTTTAATTTTTTTGTTATTATTTTGTTAACTTCTAAGTCTCCATTGCTAACAGGTGTATTGTCAGATTTTATTTCTTTAGTAAGACCATCCTTTCTTAAATTGATAGATATTTCTCCTGCTCTTAAAAATGTATCAATTAAATTTTCTACAATCTCTTTTATTTTAGCTTTGGTCATACATCTTTTTTAATTCTATATTATTTGAGTTAATTACTTTCTTTCCAGCGTTCTGAAAATTTACAGTAACTTTCTCTTTAATTATTGATTGAACTTGCCCGATACCCCATTCTTTATTAGTTGGGTTATAAACTTTATCACCAGGCTCAAAATCTAATATCATTTATTTAAATTATAGTGGATTAAAAATTAATTTTTTTCCATAAAAAAAAAGTAAGAAGATAATAAAAACTTAAAAATAAGAAGTAATTCCATTCAATTATGTAATCCAACTCCCTAGGTAGATTTAAAAAAACCATTAAAAGTGTCACCAGTAATGTTAAAAATAAAAAAAATATAACAAAATACAATTTTATCTGAAGTATAAAATAATTTATAAGATTATTTATAATTTTTTTTATACTATATAATTTTTTAATTAAAAAAAATTGGGCTGATAATTCAAATAAAATAAAAAAAGCTATAAAATATTTTTTTAATTTAACAAAAATTTCATTTTGGATTTCAGATCCTAAAAATAATACGTGAAAAAATAAAAAAATCCCAGAGAGTATTCCAAATACATAATACAATTCTTTTTTTTCACTTTTATTGATTGAGTGAATAATTTTTTTTGTATAGAGCCAGTAAAATATCATAAGTAGTGATGCTGTAAATAAAAATGGCTTGAAGATTAAATATAAAGGATATCTTTTAGCTATATTGCTAATTGAAGTTTCCCCATAAACAAATGGATTTATTGATTTGCGAGTTGCGTCAAAATATTTTGGATCAAGTTTAATATTTGCTATTAAAGGATAAAATTTTGGAACAATTTTATGTAATGTATAAATTATAGGGTAATTTTTGATACACCTCACATTTTTTTCATTGCTGTGTTCAAATGAAATAAATATATTAGATCTTTTATATTCTAGTTTGATCTTCTTATTTTTATTAAATAATAAATTTTTAAATTTATCCCATTCACCTTTCTGAATAATTATATTATCGATGTTGTATGTTTCTAATTTTATATATTCAGTACATTGTTCCAAATTTTTAGTTTTTCCCTTCCAAACATTGGCACAATAATTGTTACTTTCATTACAATCAATTTTCTCCAACCCTTCACCACTTAAAAGAACACTATCATAGGTAATATAAGTGTTTGTTAAAAAATTTTGTGCAAAAAGTGTCCCAAAGAGTGCAATGTTCGTAAATAAAAATAAATATAAGCTAATTTTTCTAAGCCTTCCAATTGAAGTTTTTAACGTATAATCCATTATAAGAAGTTTAAGTTAGTGCAATTATTTCTTTTTATTTTTTCTTTTAGCTCTTCTCTTTTTGGACCCTTGTTTTCTTCGACCTCTATGTTTTTTTGGGTAACCCATCTTATCCTTTAATTATAATTTAATTGAAATTATTAGCGGGATATAGCATTGTAACATACAGTAATCAAATTTTTTTATGACAAATTCTTTTAAAACTTTTTTAAAACATACGGCAAAAGACTTTCATAATCAGTCAGTAAATCCTCCAGTTGTAAGAGCTTCAACAATTATTTTTAAATCAATGGAGCATATTAGGAAAACACAAGCTAAAGCTAAAAAAAACCCCACAGGTGGTCACTATGATTATGGCAGACAAGGAACATCAACTACACATATTTTACAAAAAATTTTAACAAAACTTGAAGAAAGCTATCACGTATTTACAACTCCAACTGGCTTTGGATCTGTTTTTTTAGCGATATTCAGTATAGTGAGACCTGGTGATGAAATAATAGTAGCAGACCCTGTTTACCACCCAACAAGACTCCTAACTCAAGATTATCTCAAAGACTTTAACATAAAAACAGTTTTTTATGATCCTCACAATCTCAAAACTTTAGAAAAAAATATTACAAAAAAAACAAAATTAATTTTTGTTGAAAACCCAGGTAGTAATTCTTTTGAATTTCAAGATTTAGGAAAAATCATATCAATTGCAAAAAAAAATAAAATTTTAACAGCAATTGATAATACTTGGGCAACACCTTATTATTTTAAACCAATTAAATTTGGTTTTGACATGTCAATAGTATCTGCAACTAAATATTATTCAGGTCACTCTGATGTTATGGGTGGAAGTTTGGCTGTTAATAAAAAAGTTTTCAATAAAGTAAATACAGCTGAAAAAATTACAGGTTTAAGATTAGGGCCTGATGATGCATATTTAATTACAAGAGGCTTAAGAACCCTTGATGTAAGATTAGACAGACATAGAGAAAATGCAAAAAAAATTGCTGGTTTTTTATCTAAATATAAAAAATTTACATTGCTATACCCTTATAAAAAAGATTCTTATAATTTTAGAATGTGGAAAAAATATTATTCTGGTGCCTCAGGTTTGATGGGTCTAAAAATAAAATCTAAAAATATTAAATCAGTTAGGAAATTTGTAAATTCACTTAAGTTGTTTGGGTATGGTTATAGTTGGGGTGGTTTTGAAAGTTTAGTACTACATCAAGAGTTTAGAGAAACGGGAAATAGAAAATATATGAATTTAGCAAAAGATGAACACCTTGTAAGATTCCATATAGGCTTAGAAGATCCAAATGATTTAATTGCTGATATAAAACAAGCATTAAGATATTTAAAATAGTTTAAGATGACATCTGAAAAATTTATTAGAAACAAAACTGCATTAATTACTTTAATTGCAGCTTGCTTAGTAGTTCTTATATCATTGGGAGTCAGACAAACATTTGGTTTGTTTTTCACGGACTTTAAAAATGATTTAGGAATTTCGTTAACACAAGCTGGTTTATCAATAGGTTTACAAATGCTAATGTGGGGGTTAACTGGCCCTATATTTGGTGCTATAGCAGATAAATATGGTGGACATAAAGCAGTCGCATTAGCTTTTTTATTTTTTATAGCAGGGATTTATTTTTTATATACCGGCCCAAATACAGGAATATTTTTTCAAATCGATATGGGACTTTTAATTGGAATTGGCTTGGGCGGTACAGCAATTAGTATTCCAATGTCTGTAGTTGGAAAACATTTTCCACTTTCTAATAGAACCATAGCAATGAGTATAGTGACAGCAGTTGGTTCATTTGGATATTTTATTTCACCTTTGTATACCTCTTATTCGTTGGAAAATAATGGCTGGGTTTATACTCTGTTTGTTTTTCTAATAGTGCTAATTATAGGTTTTTTTGTATCGTGGTTTGTTAGGTCTCCCTCTTTAGAACAAAGTATTGAAAAGCCCAACACTCAAGGATTATCTGAAGCACTTAAGGAAGCTTTTAAATCAAAAAGTTATATGCTTTTGGTTGCTGGTTTTTTTGTGTGTGGGTTTCATATTACTTTAGTTGGTACCCATGTTCCAACCTATGTAATTGACCGAGGTTTAGAAAGCTGGACTGCTGCTGCCATTTTATCATTAATAGGATTATTTAATATTTTTGGCTCACTCTTTAGTGGATATCTTTCAACTAAAATGAGTAAAAAAATTATATTAAGTGCTATTTATTCACTAAGAGGAATTTCAATTATTTTATTTATATTCTTACCAGCAAGTAATATTAATGCCTTTATATTTGGAGCAAGTTTTGGCTTCTTATGGCTATCAACAGTACCTGCAACCAGTGGAATAGTTGCGCATATATTTGGTACAAAATATTTAGGATTATTATATGGAATAGTTTTTTTAAGTCATCAAATCGGTTCATTCTTTGGTGCTTATTTAGGGGGATTGTTTCATGACCTTTATGGTTCGTATGACTATGCGTGGTATTTAGCAATTGCTTTATCTGTTTTTGCAGCATTAATTCACCTACCAATTAAAGAGCAACCAGTTTCGAGATTAATAACAGAATAAGTTGAAAACAAATAATATTTTAAAAGAAATTAATACATCAGGGAAACCTTATGTAATTTACAAAACACCCAAAGGTTTTGATCTTTTTACAAATTTTTCAAAAAAAATTATTTTATCAAGAAATAATATTGTTAATTTTCTTAAAAAAAATAACTCAAATAAAAAAAAATTAAAAAAAACTGACCTACACATAGGTTTTTTTGGTTATGAGCTTTTAAATAATCTAATAAATATAAACCTTCCAAAACAAAAAAGTAATAATTTTCCTAAAGGAATTTTTTATAAACCCGAAACCTTAATAAGCCTAAATAAAAACCTACTATATCAGCCTCAAATAACTGAGAGAAAGATAAGTAAATTTAAAATCAATATTAATAAAAAAATATACACCAGAATATTCGATAAATTTAAAGAAAAAATAAAAGAAGGTGAGACTTATCAAATTAAGATTTGTACAAAATATAAAAATCAATCAAAAATTGATCCTTTAGATTTTTTTTGTAGATTGACCAAATCTAATTTAGCGCCAGAAGCTTTTTTGATAAAAGATAAGGATTACTCAATAATTAGTTGTTCACCAGAAACTTTAATATTAAAAAAAGGAAGATCGATTTCAACTAAACCAATAGCCGGTACACTTAAAAAAAATAAACTGCTAAATAAAAAAAAAGCTTTAGAATATTTTAAGAAAAATATTAAAGAAACAAAAGAACACAATATGATTGTTGACATGGAAAGAAATGATCTATCGCGCATATGTGTTCCTGGATCTGTTAAGATAGAAAAAGAAAAAAAAGTAGAGGAATATAAAGACCTTTTTCACTATGTAAGCTTAATTAAAGGTAAGTTAAAAAACAATATAAAGACTATTGATATTATGAAATCAATGATGCCTGGTGGTTCAGTTATAGGTTGCCCCAAGATAAGCACGCTTGATCTTTTAAATAATCAAGAAAAAGAAAATAGAAATATATATACGGGAAGCTTTGGTTATATTAAATTTAATGGTGACATGAGATTTAATATAATCATTAGGTCTATACTTAATTACAAGGATATTTCAGAAATTTCAGTCGCATCTGGGGTTGTAATAGATAGTAATTCTAACCATGAATTTAATGAAAACTTTATAAAAGCCAAAGCGTTAATAGATTTATATAAATGATTTATGTTATTGATCATAAAGATTCATTCACTCATAATGTAGTACATCAACTTTCTTTATTTGATAGAGTAGAGTGTGCAAATTTTGATGAAATTAATTACTCAAAATTAAAAAAAGCATCAACTATAGTTTTATCCCCTGGACCAGGTGCCCCTAAAGATTATCCTAAAACAAATAAAATTTACAAGGAATTCAAAGGAAAAAAAAAAATAATTGGAATTTGCTTAGGATTCCAGCAAATACTTTATGCAGAAGGTGCAAAAATTATTAGACAAAAGAAAATATATCATGGTTTTCAATCTCAAATTCAAGTTATTAGTAGAAATTCAATTTTTAAGAATAATTTAAAGTTTAAAGTTGGTCGGTATCATTCATTAAAACTGAAAGAACCTTTTTATGCGGAAAATTTTGACATAACGATGAGATGTGTTATTTCAGGATCTGCAATGTCATTTGAAAATAAGATTGATAAAATTTATGGATTTCAATTTCACCCAGAGTCGTTCTTAACTATAAATGGTAACTTACTTATTAAAAAAATCATATCGGCTTAAAGATCTTAAAGAAATAAAATTTAAAGATCTTTGGGGAGACCATGGAATATTCACAACAATGTGGATTTATGGCTCTCCACCTAAAATTCTTTTTTTTAAAGATCATATTAATAATTTAATTAAATCTACTAAAGCTTACTCTATTTTAAAATCATCTATTAGATACGATATTAAAAAAATCCTAAAAAAAAATATTGATACAAAAAAAAAATACAACCATCTCCTTCGAGTTGCTGTTAATAAAAATACTCTTTCAATTTCACTAAGAAAAAAAATTAGACCTAGTCTTAATTTAAATTTAAAACTAGTTAATCTAAAACGTCAAAAACCTGAATTTAAAAATTTGAAATATAAAGAAATTTTAAAACATCTGTCAAAACTTGATAATTCAAAATCAGATATTGGTTTATGCGTTAACAAAAAAATTTTTGAATCAGGAACTTCAAATATACTTTTCATAAAAAAAAATAAAGTTTTTTCACCTGTTAATAAATTTTACAAAGGAATCACATATAAGTTTTTTAAATCAAAAATTAAAAAAATTATTAACAAAGATATACTTATTAATTCTCTAAAAGAATTTGATGAAATTATTCTAATAGGCTCTGGAAAAGGAGTTGCATCTGTTAATCGAATAGAGCAAATCATGTGGAAAAGGAAAAGTTTAAAATTTTATAAAAAATTATCCAGATATTACTTATCTGCAACTAACAATAGTTTAGAATACAAATAATCAATGAGAAATCCTAATAATCCCTGTCTTTTTTGTAATTCAGAAAAAAGTGGAATAAATCATGAAAACAACTTGGCATATGCAAGTTATGATACTTATCCTGTATCAGATTATCATTGCTTAATTATTCCAAAGAGACACGTTGGAGATTATTTTGAACTGACAAATGAAGAATTAATTGCCTGTAATGATTTAGTTAAAATTGTTAAAGAAGAAATTATTAATAAAGATAATAGTGTTAAAGCATTTAATATTGGTGTGAACGTAGGCAAAATCTCCGGACAATCAATTATGCATTGTCATATGCATCTGATTCCAAGACGAGAGGGGGATGTTGAAAATCCGCAAGGTGGAGTAAGATCTGTGATTCCCAATAAACAACACTATAAACGCAAACTATAAGTTGTTATTAACGACAAATTGACCAATAGTTAGGGTTGAACTATATAATCAACTAGATTAAAAAACTTCTTAAGAAATTCAAAAATTTTAACACAAAGGTATAATGTTAGAAATAAATCCTTTTTCTATTTTAGCAGAAACTGTTTCTCCATTAGCTATTCAGTTTTTTATTTTAGCAATGTTGTCATTAATTATCATTGGAACAGTTGTTCAAATGATACATCATAAAAATGTTACTTATTTTTTCAATAATGCAAAAAAAGCAAAATTAGCTGCTGAAAGAGAGCTCGGCGTTGGTGAAAAAACATCAGTTATCCTAAAAACTGTAGTGCATGATATTGCAACTACTGCAGAGTTAGGTGCTGGTAAAAGAAGAATTGCCCATGTCATGGGAATGTATGGAACTATTTTATTTTGGTTAGCCTCTATCGTATTGGTTTTTGTTTATACAGGAGCAGGAAAAGCTGTATCAACTATTTGGCCCATCATTTGGCATGTTGGAGCAATTATGACTTGCGTTGGTGGATACTGGTTTTGGCTCTTTTTAAGAGTTGATGTGTTAGCTGAAGCTCACCCATGGTACAGAATTATAAAAGCAGACTTATTTGTTCTTGCACTTCTTGCATGCGCAACAACTGGTCTTGCTTGGTCGTATTTTCAATCTTCAGGATCAACCGGACTGGGATATTTATTTTTAGTTTTATTTATTACTTCAAACATTGTTTTATTTGGGGGAGTTTATTGGTCAAAATTTGCACACATGATTTATAAGCCTGGTGCAGCAATCCAAAAAAACTTGGCAGAAGCAGATGGTTCTAGAGATAATCTTCCTCCATTAGCTGATGCACCAAAACAATTTGGACTAGGAATTAAAAGAGAACAACCAAAACACTATTAAAGAGAGAGAGGTAATATAGTATGTCAACTTTTGTATACATGACGAGATGTGATGGATGTGGTCACTGCGTAGATATTTGTCCATCAGATATTATGCACATTGATGAAAACATCAGAAGAGCAGTTAATATTGAGCCCAACTTTTGCTGGGAATGTTATTCTTGTGTAAAAGCTTGTCCTAACCATGCAATTGATGTTCGTGGTTATGCTGATTTTGCTCCAATGGGTCACAGTGTTAGAGTTAGACGTGAAGAAGAAAAAGGAACTATTTCTTGGAAAATTAAATTTAGAAATGGAACAACAAAAGATTTTGTTTCACCGATTACAACAAAACCATGGGGAGAATTTATTCCTAAATTAGCTGAAGGTGATAAACCTGACCAAGGCGAGATTAATTCTCAAATGCTTTATACCGAACCTAATGGTTTAAATATTGATGGTAAATTACCATCTGTACCAAAAGATACCTTTAAAAAAGGGGTTTATTACTAATGGCTAAACATAAAACACATTACGAAGATTGTGATGTTTTAGTTGTTGGTGGTGGTATGGCTGGAACTGGTGCTACTTTTGAAGCTAGACACTGGGGAAGAGACATGAAAATCATTTGTGTTGAAAAAGCTAACATAGATAGAAGTGGAGCAGTTGCTCAAGGTCTGTACGCTATTAATTGTTATATGGGTATGCAATGGGGTGAAAATCAACCAGAAGATCACGTAAGATACGCACGTAATGACTTAATGGGAATGGTTAGAGAAGATTTAGGTTATGACATGGCTCGTCACGTTGACTCAACAGTTCACATGTTTGATGAATGGGGTTTACCGATGATGAAAAATGAAAAAACTGGTCGCTATCTTAGAGAAGGTAAGTGGCAAATCATGATTCATGGAGAAAGTTATAAACCAATTGTTGCAGAAGCTGCAAAGAAATCAGCAGATAAAATTTATAATAGAATAATGATTACTCATCTTTTAATGGATGAAGCTCAAGAAAGTAGAGTAGGTGGAGCTGTGGGCTTTAATATGAGAACTGGTGATTTCCATGTATTTAGATCAAAAACTGTAATTGTTGCAGCAGGAGGAGCATCTCATATTTTTAAACCAAGAGCTGTTGGCGAAGGAATGGGTAGAACTTGGTATGCACCTTGGAGTAACGGATCTGCTTATGCGCTACCTATTGCTGTTGGAGCTAAAATGACACAAATGGAAAACAGAATTGTATTGTGTAGATTTAAAGATGGATATGGTCCTGTCGGAGCATATTTTTTGCACCTTAAAACTTATACTCAAAATGCAAATGGAGAGAATTATGAAAAGAAATGGTATGATCAAACTAAAGAGTTAGTTGGTGAATATATTGACCATCATCCAACTCCTACATGTTTGAGAAATCATGCGTTTATCCAAGAAACTATTGCAGGTGGTGGACCAATTCACATGGTTACTACTGAAGCTTTTCAAGACCCACACTTAGAAACGGTTGGCTGGGAAAATTTCTTAGGTATGACAGTTGGTCAGGCAGTTGTCTGGGCTTCGCAAAACATTGATCCTAAATATACAAATCCTGAATTAACTACATCAGAACCATATGTTATGGGCTCTCATGCAACATGTTCTGGAGCTTGGGTTAGTGGACCTGAAGATTTATCTCCACCAGAGTATTTCTGGGGTTATAACAGAATGTTAACTATCGATGGACTCTTTGGTGCAGGTGATACTGTGGGTGGAAGTGCTCACAAGTTTTCATCTGGATCATTTACTGAAGGACGTTTAGCTGCAAAAGCAGCAGTTAAATATATTGAAGATCAAAAAGCAGAAGGCATTAAAATTACAGACAAACAGTGTGAAGACTTTAAAACTGCAATATTTAAACCTCTTGAGACTTACCAGGTAGCTCAAAACGAAATCACAGGTGGAACCGTTTCACCAAGTTATATTTCTCCTATTCAAGGACTTCAACGTCTACAAAGAATTATGGACGAATATGTTGGTGGAATTGCAACTAACTATATGACCAATGGTAATATGCTTAAAAGAGGTTTGGAGCTTTTAGCTTGGTTGGAAGAAGATTTAGAAAAAGTAGGTGCCGAAGATCTACACCAATTAATGAGAGCTTGGGAGCTGAAGCATAGAGCGTTAACTTCTCAGTGTGTAACTGAACATACCATGTTCCGTGAGGAAACTCGATGGCCTGGTTATTACTATAGAGGTGACCACATGAAGTTGGATGATGATAACTGGCACTGTTTGACAGTTTCAAAACGTGATCCTAAAACTGGAAAATTTAGCTTAGAAAAAGTTCCAGTTTACCATATAGTTGATGCAAACGAGAAGAAAAAAGCTTCTTAAAAATAACTAAACATAAGTATGAACATTTTAGATAAGCCTGATGATGAAATTATAGCTATTGCTAAACCTATTTGGGATAACCTCGTCAGAACATCAAATATGAAAGATTACGGTGGTTTTACCAAGGATTTTGGAACTCAAATGTTATTTGGAGCGAATGAAGTTGAGCTTGGTAAGCAGTGGTCAAACAACAAGCTCTTGACCAGTCTTTCAGAAGATTATGAGGCCTTTGGATGTCTTAGAAGGGGCCAGAATATTACTGTATTATTTAAACAAAAGAGTAAGGAAATACAGGGAGAGTTTTTAGGAAGATTAGTTTTAGGGGTTGAAGGCGAGGAGGTTAAAGTTTTTGGTGCTACCATCTACTAGTAAAAAAAATTTATCAAAATTTAAATATTTATTTGACAAATATTTAACTGGGTGTATTCACGGTTGTAATGCTGTTTTCTAACAAAAAGTTTATAACCAAACTTTCAAACCTTAAAGCTTCTTTTATCAAAACAGGTATATTTGTTAGCCTGGCTGCTTATTGGGGTATAATTTTAGTTGGAACTTTTATTACATTTAACTAAGTTGATTTTTTTCAACTTTTAAATTTTTTATGGAAGTATTTTTACCGATAGCTCAAGTATTTGTTAATCCTATCGAAATTCTTTTATTAAGTGCTATCGTTGGAGTTCTTTCAGGCTTGTTTGGTGTTGGGGGAGGATTTTTGATGACACCATTTTTAATTTTCTTAGGTGTACCTCCAGCATATGCGGTTGCGAATGAAGCTAATAATATTCTTGCAACATCAGTTTCCGGATCAACAACTCATTATTTAAAAAATACTTTAGATTACAAAATGGGTTTTATGATCGTAATTGGAGGAACGGTAGGAACAACCATAGGCATATTAACCTTTACATACTTTCAAGACTTAGGAAAAATAGATACCGTTATATCTTTAGCCTACATGTATATACTTGCAATAATTGGTACACTGATGCTGGTTGAAAGTCTTGGAGAAATAGACAGGGTAAAAAGAAACCTTGTCACTAAAAAAAAACTACATGTTCACTATTGGATACATGGTTTACCTTTTAGAATGAGGTTTCCAAAATCAAAATTGTATGAAAGTATATTTACGCCAATTTTGATTGGTTTAATGGTAGGCTTTATTGCGGCTATTATGGGGATAGGTGGTGCTTTTATTTTAGTACCTGCAATGATTTATATAATTAAGATGCCGACAAGATTAGTTCCGGGAACCTCTTTATTCGTAACTATTTTTGTTAGTGTCATAGTTACTTTTTTGCATTCATTTAATTTTGGTTCAATAGATTTAATGCTAGTTTTTATGTTAGTTATCGGTTCTATAATAGGAGTCCAGATTGGGCAAAAATTTGGAGAAAAAATTGATAGTTCTGGACTAAGAGCATTATTGGCAATCTTATTATTAATTGTTGGTATAGCTATCGCATATGATACTTTTTTTGCAGAACAAATTCAAAAAGAAACAATTAATGTATTAAGTAAAGATCTAAATTTTTTCTCAAAATTTATTCTAGAATTTTCTAATGATATGCCATTTTTTTATGGATTATTTTCAATTATGTTTGCTATTTTACTAGGTGTTGGAGCTGCATTAATTAGAAGGTTTTTTTCAAACTTTAAAAAAAAAATGTTAAAGAAATCTTAAATTTAAAAATTTATTAAATAAATTTTGTAAAAGTTTCTATATAAACAAGACTTATAATTCCAACTGTTACTGCTGCAATTAGACCAACAAGAAAAGGTTTATAGCCCATTGATTTTAGATCACCTAAATTAATTGAAATACCTACTGCAGCCATTGCCATTGTTAAAGATACTGTAGTTAAGATTTTAATATATCCAATAAAATTTTTCCAAATTTCATAAACTTCAAAATTTGAATTTTCTATCGAAAAAATTTGATCTCCAACATTTCTTACAATTATCATTCCTATAAAGCCGAGTACAAAATAAGGAAAAATACTTAATATTGAGTAGTTTTTTTCTTTAATTTCTCCTCTATTATAAAGAAATGCAAATAAAGGTATTAAAATAACGAGAAAAGTATTTCTTATTAGTTTTGTAACAGTTGCAACATTCAATGTTTCTGGACTATTAAATTGCTGATCATAAATTAATCCAGCCGCTGCTACTTGCGAGGTTTCATGTATCGCGGTACCTAAAAACAAACCTACCTGCAAAGCATCACCATCAAAATACCATTCTGCAAAATAAGGGTAAACAAGCATGGCAATAACTCCAAACAAAGTAATATTAGCTATTGCATAGGCAACCTCAGACTTCTTTGCGTTTATAACAGGAGCTGTTGCTACAATTGCTGTCGCCCCACAAACACTTGTACCAATAGCTATGAGATAAGACATCTTTGATGAAATAGGTACTTTTTTAATAAGTAATTTTACAAGAATTAATACACCCACAATACAAAAAATAATTAGAGGTATAGCAATTGATCCAAATTTAATTAATTCTTCAAAACTTAATCTTATTCCTAAAAAAATTATTCCTAATTTTAAGATATATTGTTGTGTAAAATCTAAACCAGTCATCATACCTGGTCTTGGTGTAAACGCATTTCCCATTACAATTCCCAACAAAATTGCAATCAGAACTGTTGATATTGGACTTTTAGGTGTTCCAAAAATTTCTATAGCTAATAAATTATTTATTCCTTGAGAAAATAAACAAAATATTAGTGCCAAAACTATACCAGGAAAAATAGCTTTTAAGTATTGGAGTTTTATTAGCACAGGAATAGTTATTAAGCACTTCTGTAAAGTTTAGTCATCACAAATTCTTTATGACCTAAAGCCTCAGCACAAGTTAATCTTCCATTTGCTACCCTTAAAGTTATTTTAATCAATTCATCTCCAGCTTGAGACATATTCATTTCACGAGTTAAAATTTTTGAAACATCACAATCAATATGCTCTCCCATTCCTTTAACAGTCAAAGGATTTGCAGTTAATTTAACAACTGGCTCAATTGGGTTTCCAACAATATTACCTTGTCCAGTTGGAAACAGATGAATATTAAAACCTGCTGCTGCTTGAAGTGTTACACACTCTGCAGCTGCTGAAGATGTATCCATAAAGTATAAGCCTTTTCCTTTTTTTGGTTCTTCTGCTGGTTCAAGAACATCAATAAATTTACAATTTCCTATTTTTTGGAAGTTTCCAAACGCTTTTTCTTCAATTGTGGTTAGACCACCTGCAATATTACCAGCTGTCGGTTGACTATCCGAAAGATCATCTGTTGCTTCCTTTAAAATAAAATCATTATAATCATTCCAAGTTTTCATAAACTTATCTGAAGCTTCTTTTGTTGCACCTCTCGTAGCACAGACTTTTTCAGCACCAGTTAATTCAGAAGTTTCACCAAAGCATAAATGAACACCCATTGGTTCTAATTTATCCATTAAATTACCAACCGTCGGGTTTGCGGCTAATCCAGAAGTGGTGTCTGACTCTCCACATTTGACCGAAATCCAAAGATCACTCATTGGGCATTCTTCTCTTTGTTTTTCAGAGGCCCACATTACAAATTCTTGCGCTTTTTTAGATGCCTTCATAGCGGTACCAATATCTCCAGTACGCTCTATGTGAAAGCCTTCAACAGGCTTCCCAGTTTTAGCTATGCCATCAACTATCTTCTTTGTCCATTTAGGTTCAATACCAATAACTATCACTGCAGCAACATTAGGGTTACTACCAGTTCCAATCATAGTTCTAAAATGAAGATCTAAGTCAGCACCAAATTGAAGTCTTCCATAAGAATGGGGAAGAGCCATAGTACCTTTGATGTTATTAGCAACTGCTTCAGCACATGCATTTGAAATATCATCAACCGGAAGAATAATTACATGGTTTCTTGTACCAGCTCTGCCATTTTCTCTTTTATAACCTAAAAAACTTTTTGGAATTTCCATATTATTACCACTTCTTTGTTTTTACATTATGAACATGTACGTGCTCACCTTTTTTGATAGATTTAACCACTTTACCTATGTCATGACCATATTTAAGAATTGTGTCTCCCTCATTTAGGTCGGTCATTGCAATTTTGTGGCCTAATTGTATTTCATCTACAGATTGAATTTTTGTAGAACTGTCATCTTCCATTATCCAGCAATCACAGTCCTGTTTTGGGGTGATTTTTTCAATAACAACTACTCCTACATTGTCTTTTTTGTCATGAATTATGATATCAGTTGCCATATTTATTGTGTCGATTTGTTTGTTTGAAATTTTTTAAATCTTATATATTAATCGAAAAAATTAACAATTAATTTTTTAAAGTTTGTTTCATACACTAATTTAGAAAGGTTCTATTAATGACTAAAATGACAACAGAAGAAGCTTTTGTAAAAGTTTTACAAATGCATGGGATAGAAAATGCGTTTGGAATTATCGGCTCCGCTTTTATGCCAATTTCAGATATTTTTCCTGATGCTGGAATTACTTTTTGGGATGTTGCTCATGAAACAAATGGTGGATTAATTGCAGACGGTTACACAAGAGCCACAGGAAAAATGTCAATGGTTATTGCACAAAACGGTCCAGGAATTACAGGACTGGTTACCCCTATTAAAACTGCCTATTGGAATCACACACCACTATTATTAGTATCACCTCAGGCTGCAAATAAAACTATGGGTCAAGGTGGTTTTCAAGAAGTAGAACAAATGAATTTATTTAAAGACATGGTTTGTTATCAAGAAGAGGTTAGAGACCCTTCAAGAATGGCAGAAGTATTAAATAGAGTTATCGAAAAAGCTATTAGAGGGTCGGCACCTGCACAAATAAATGTACCTAGAGATTATTGGACACAAGTAATTGATATAGATTTACCACCAATAGTTAGACTTGAAAGACAAGCAGGTGGTGTTGAGGCAATTAAAAAAGCAGCTGACTTATTATCAAACGCTAAGTTTCCAGTAATATTATCTGGTGCGGGTGTTGTAATTGGTGGAGCGATTGAAGATTGTAAAAAATTAGCTGAAAAACTAGATGCCCCAGTTTGTTCAGGGTATCAACATAATGATAGTTTCCCAGGAAGTCATCCATTAGCTGCTGGACCATTAGGATACAATGGATCTAAAGCAGGTATGGAATTAATTAAGAAAGCCGATGTTGTTCTTGCACTTGGCACAAGATTAAATCCTTTCTCAACTTTACCTGGTTACGGAATGGATTACTGGCCTAAAGATGCAAGTATCATTCAAGTTGATATGAATTCAGATAGAATTGGTTTAACTAAAAAAGTATCAGTTGGTATTTGTGGTGATGCAAAATTAGTGTCTCAACAAATTTTAGCTCAACTTTCTCCAACAGCAGGTGATACAAATAGAGAAGAGAGAAAAAATACAATTCACCAAACTAAATCTGCTTGGTTACAAGAGTTATCAAGTTTAGATCATGAAGATGATGATGAAGGTACAGTTTGGAATGCGGAAGCTAGAAAAAGAGATGCAGACAGAATGTCTCCTAGAGAAGCTTGGAGAGGAATTCAAGCAGGTATGCCTGATGACGTAATTATTTCAAGTGACATTGGCAATAATTGTGCGATTGGAAATGCTTATCCTACTTTTGAAAAAGGTAGAAAATATTTAGCCCCAGGATTATTTGGTCCATGTGGTTACGGTTTTCCAGCAATTCTTGGAGCAAAAATTGGATGTCCTGATACACCAGTAATTGGTTTTGCGGGTGATGGTGCATTCGGTATTAGTATGAACGAAATGAGTTCAGTAGCAAGACCAGAATGGCCAGCAATTTCAATGGTAATTTTTAGAAACTACCAATGGGGTGCTG
>Ga0209709_10000741_pt1 | contig 30815 bp, 33 predicted proteins | sample ArcticOcean_MG_C_2_FD_187435 | JGI IMG/M metagenome (GOLD analysis project Ga0209709, IMG submission 187435) | Marine microbial communities from western Arctic Ocean - ArcticOcean_MG_CB4_136 (SPAdes) (version 2) | ecosystem: Environmental > Aquatic > Marine > Oceanic | place: Arctic Ocean... | reverse complement strand
TTGCTTCAACAAAAGAATCATCAAGCTTGTTAGTAGTTTTTTTTGCTATTTCTTTTAAACGTTTAATTATAACTTTACTTATGAATCCTCTAAAAAGTAAAAAGATTAAAAAAATTCCTAGACCAATTATGATTTGGAATATATCTACTCCCAAAATTCCCTTTTTCCATACCTCAAGAAACAAAGCTGAAAAATTTTCAAATATATTCATAATTATTTAATTTTACTTAACAAAAATTCTTCTTCTCCTGGATTAAAAATAGTTACTGTTTTCCATTTAATCTCTTTTAATACAAAAAATACCTTCTCGCTTATACACATAAGATTAGAGTGAGTCACTACGTTTAAAAGTGAATATTTATTTATCAGATTAAATAAGTTTTTTGCACTCTTTGAAGAATAAATAAATAAAACGTCTGGAGGGGTTTTTTTTATAAAATTTAATGTTACTTCATCGATTTCTTCTATTGGCAGTGTGGTATAATTTGAAACTCTATCAACCGAATACCCTGCATTAATTAAATCTATATCTAAATCTTTTGATATAAACTCACTGCTTAAATATAATAATTTTCCTAGTTTAGAACTCAAAGTTCTTAAAATTAATTCAATAAGAGAATCTACCGTTCCTCCGGATGAGTAGGTATTAATAAACCCAGCTTGTCTGGCTGCAAATTCTGTTGTATTGCCTACACAAAAACATTTTATTTTGGAATTAAATTTTTTTATATTCATAAAACGAATTGCATTTGAACTAGTAAAGATTACGGCATTATAATCTAGTAAATTTATTATTTTTGTCTCTAATTTTTCAATTCTAATTACAGGAAAATGTGTCACTTGATGGCCAGCTTTTATTATATTTTTAATAAGATGAAACGAATCTTCTATGGGTCTTGTTATGATAATATGCACTATTAACTTCCTTGTGTTGTAAAATCTGATCCAGCCTTTTTTAATAACTCTCTACCAACTTTATAACCTATTTCTTTGGCTTCTTTAAAGTGACCAAAACTTCGAGCTACAAATTTTATTTTACCGTTGTTTGAAAATAATTCACTTTTTAAAGTTATTTTACCATTTGATATTTTTGCTAAGCCACCGATAGCTGTATCACAATCACCTCCTATTGCTTCTAGTAGAGCCCGTTCCGCCTCTATACAATAATAAGTTTCTTTATCATTAACTGTTTGCAAAAGATGTAATATGTTTTTATCACTTTTCTTACATTGTAAAGCAATCGCACCTTGACCTATTGCTGGCAGCAGTTGATCGGTGGTAAAAATTTCTTTAACTTCATTTTCTAAACCTAGCATTTGAATTCCAGCTAAAGATAAAACTATAGCATCAAAATCATTATTTTTTAATTTATTAATTCTTGTGTCTATGTTTCCTCTCATTGGAATAATCTCAATATCATTTCTTAATTGTTTTAGCTGTGCTTCACGTCTAAAAGAACTAGTGCCAATTCTTGATTGTGGTTTTAAATCAGCAAAAGATTTATTAGATAAACTCAAAAAGGCATCTCTTGGGTCATTTCTTTTAATTATCGCATTTACACATAAACCATCAGTCATTTTGGTTGGTAGATCTTTTAATGAATGAACAGCCAAGTCTATTTTAGAATCCAACAACTCCTCCTCAATTTGTTTTGAAAAAACTCCCTTACCACCAATATCTGATATACTTTTATTTTGAAATATATCTCCTGATGTTTTTATTATTTTAATTTCTATTGATTTATCGTTAAGTTTTGAATTAAATTTTAAGAGCAATTTCTTAGCGTAATTTGAATAAACTAAAGAAAGCTTGCTACCACGAGATCCTATTATAATTTTTTTATCTGTCATTATTATTAAATGTTAATTATGTTATATTATTATTTTATAAATATAGACAGACATTGAAATATGAAAAAAGAGCTTACTTTTTTGGGAATCGAAACGAGCTGCGACGAAACTGCTGCATCTGTCGTAAGAGAAAATTCTGATGGCACAGGAAAAATTCTATCAAACATTGTTTCTAGCCAAGTTGAGGAGCATAAAGAATTTGGAGGTGTGGTTCCTGAAGTTGCAGCAAGAGCTCATGTGGAAAAAATAGAATTTATAATTAGAAAAGCTCTTAAAAAAAGTATTTTAAGTCTAAAAGAAATAGATGGTATAGCAGCTACAGCGGGGCCAGGTTTATTAGTTTGTCTTACAGTAGGATTAAATATTGGCAAAGCTATTGCTGGTTCGCTAGATAAGCCTTTTGTAGCTGTAAATCATTTAGAAGGCCATGCGCTAAGTCCAAAAATTAATAAAAAAATAAATTTTCCCTATTTGTTATTGCTTATTTCTGGGGGTCATACGCAGTTTTTAGAAGTAAAGGGTGTTAATAATTACAAAAGACTTGGAACTACAATTGACGATGCATTAGGTGAAGCATTCGATAAAACCGCTAAACTCCTAGGTATAGAATTTCCTGGCGGACCAATTATTGAAGAATGGGCAAAAAAAGGTGATGAAAATTATTTTAAATTACCAAAACCAATTCTTAAGCGAGGTGGTTGTAATTTGTCTTTTTCTGGCCTTAAGACTGCTGTACTTAAAATATCTAAAGAACTAAAAAATAAAAATGAGAAACAACATTTAGCTGCATCATTTCAAAAAACTATTAATGAAATTTTGTATGAGAAAACAAGAGTAGCTATGGAACAATTTTCGCAGGGTAAAAAAAATAAAAAAAATACTTTTGTTATTGCTGGTGGAGTAGCATCAAATATTTCTATAAGAAAAAATTTAACTGAATTGTCTAAAGAAAAAGAATTTATTCCTATTTTTCCACCAATCAACTTGTGCAGCGATAATGCAGCAATGATCGCATGGGCTGGAATTGAACGTTATAAAATTAATTTAATAAATAATTTAGAATTTCCCGCAAAAGCAAGATGGCCGCTTGATAACGCCGCTCCTTTTTTAAAAGGCTCTGGATTAAAATTCTAAATTTAATTTTTTATTCAATATAAAGATTGCTATCGATATCACTGTCGATTCCTTGGGGGTCTAATAATCCATTATATAATGTATTTGATATAGATTCATCAGAACTCCAAGAAGCAAAATTAATAGACTTATTAAATAATTTGGAAAAAATATTACTAAAATTTTTATCTCGACTTATCGCCCAAACTAAATCTATATTATTATTTATTGACCAATTTAAAATTAAAATTAAAAGCTCATCTTTTTCTGATTGATCATTTGAATAGGTATATAAAATGTTTAATTTTTTTATACTATTGCTAGTAAAAATATGGACAATAACAAAACTATTTTTAGTTTCAAAAAAAAATATGTCTTTTTTATAAGGGCACTCAATTAATCTCCAATGTAACCACTCTTCATCTCTAACAATTTGTGCATAATTTTTATTTTTTAGTATTTTTTGGATTTTGAATGAGTCTTTTATAATTCCAAAATTTTCTTCTACTTTGTAAGGATTAATTGATATATTTTTTTTATATTTTTTTTTAATAAAATATCTTAATGACTTATTTAAAAAATTAAATTTAAATCTATTTGTTATTGGTAGAATTTTCAAAGCATTTATTGGTTTTGCTAATCTATTTACTGATAAATTATTTTTCCATCCAAATTTTTTAAAAACCCTTAAAGATAGGTTGTTACAAAAAGTAATTTGATTTGGGCAAATTTTCATCCACTCCTTTGTCAAAATTTTTCCATAACCTTTTCCTTGAAATTCTGGAAGAATTGCAAAGTCAATAAACCAAATTGCTGGGATTTTTTTATCTAAAATATTTAAATCTACTGGTAGCAAACCTGCTTGCCCAATTACTTTTTTATCAATTGAAAGTATTAATGGTTCAAATTTGTTATATCCTGCTCTATACCACCATTTCCAATTGTGGGTTAAACTCCTGTATCTTCTATAATAAACTTTTTTATAAAAATCTAATAATTCAGTTGTTTCAATTGATGAAATTTTATTAATTTTATATCTTAGCATTTAATATTTTTTAGGTTAATGTTTGTTAACTTTGTCAAAATGAAAAACTATATAATAGATAATACAGGAATTCTAATTCGTCTTGATGATATAGCTGAAAATATGAACTGGGATTTCATGAATAAATTAGAATTATTATTTGATAAATATAAAATAAAGCCAGTTTTAGGAGTTATACCCAAAAATAAAGATGAAGAACTTTTGTCATATCCGAAAATAGACTATTTTTGGGACAAAGTTAGATCCTGGAAAAGTAAAAATTGGGAAATTGCAATGCACGGTTATACGCATGTATATGACAAAAACTCTTTAAGTGATGACCACTTTAAATATGGGGGAGGATCAGAATTTTTTGGTCATTCACTCGATGCCCAAACAACAAAAATAAAAAATGGTTTAAAAAAATTTGATGATGAAAAGATAAAAATAAGAACTTTTTTTGCTCCAAATCACACTTATGATAACAATACATTTATTGCATTAAAAAATTGTGGAATTAATGAAATAATAGATGGTTATGGACTTATGCCTTATGAAGAAAATAATATTAAATTTATACCACAATTATTTTATAAAATTTTCCTACTTCCATTTGGAATACAATCCACTCAAATTCATTTGAATTATTGGAAACAGCAAGATTTTGATAATTTTCAGAAATTTATAGAAAAAAATCATATGAAGATTATTACTTATGAGCAGGCTATAAACAAAATTAATAATAGTCTTTTTTATAAAGTTATTAACGTCTTTTTGAGAAAAATACTTATTTTTAAACGTATCTTAAAAAAATAAAATTGTTTGAAAAAAAATTTTAATCCTCTTTATCCTTAAAGGTACTTGATTCAATATTTGATGCACTTAAAATACTATTAAGATTATCTAAAGCTTTTTTTAACTCTTTTTTATTATTTTCATTTATTACTAATTGATTTTTAGTATTTTCTAATTTTCTTTGCACAACACTTTTATCAATAGTAATTTTTGCATTTTCTTCTCTAAAAAAATTTATTTTTTCATTTAATTCTTGATTGCTTGCATTATCTATTGAAACTGGCTTTTCAATATTACTATCTTTTTTCTTTTCAATATTTAAACTCATTTCTATTTCTGATATTTGCAATCTTAGTTTGGTTTCATTTTTAGTAAGATCAAATATTTTTTTTCTTAAGGTTGCATTGTCCGCTTGATATAATTTTATTTTTGAATCAAGACTAGAATATCTTTTATTTTCAGAAAATTGTTTTACTACTAAATTTAAATCTTTAATTTCTTCTTCTAGTTTTAAACTTTTTGAATTTAATATATGATTATTTTCTATAAGATCATCATTTTCTTCTACAAGATCATCTAGGGCATCATCCTTATAAAGAAAGGATTCTTTTATATCGTCTTTGCTTTTCTCTACCGTATATTCTTTATTTAAAACGAGTGGCTCTAATGCATTTGAAGCTAAAGATTCATTTTCATTTTTTTCCAATAAATTTTTAGATGTATTTTTTTTTATATTGTCTGTCTCAAAAGTTTCTTCATTTTCTAATATTAAAGGTTTGCTAAATTTAATATCTATTTTTTCTCCATTATCTATCCCAGAGACTTTTTTATTCTTAGCATCTAGTATTTTTTCAGCATCAACTATAATTTTTTCTGTTACCCAATTGTCTAAACCTACAGTCTTGTTATTAAGTTTTTTTGCTCTATCTATAATTTTGTTACTTTTATACATAGCAGGCTTATTATCAGAGACTATAGTGTCAACAGACTTTAGAATTTCAGCTATGTTAAAATTTTTCATCATATTTTTAAATAAATTTATTTAAACTAAAAATACTTAATGACATGTGTGCTACTTAGTCTAATTTAAATTTACTTTTATAATCTTCTTTTAAACTTTTTTTTTGTTCATTTTTATATAAAATAAAGTTTCCACAAACTAACATGTCTAAGTCTGTACCCATAAAACATCTAAATGCATCTTTTACTGTACAAACTATAGGTTCGCCCCTAACATTAAAAGAAGTATTTACAAGTATTGGGCATTTTGTAATTTCTTTGAAATTTTTTAGTAATTTATAATATTTAGGATTAGTATCTTTGTGAACTGTTTGGATTCTTGCTGAATAATCAACATGAGTAATTGCAGGCACTTCAGACCTTTTAATATTCAATTTATCAATGCCGAAAAGTTTATTTTCTTCCGAAGTCATCTCTCTTCTTAAAGATTTATTAATTGCAGCAACTAAAAGCATATATGGACTATCCTTATCGAGTTCAAACCAATCTGATAAATCTTCTTTTAATATGGATGGAGCAAACGGTCTAAAACTTTCTCTGAATTTAACTTTAAGATTAAGATTTTTTTGCATTTTACTAGATCTGGGGTCTGCAATAATAGATCTCGCACCTAGAGCTCTTGGTCCAAATTCCATTCTTCCTTGAAACCATCCTACGGTATTTTCTTTTGATAACTCCTTTGCAGTTAACTTTAACATCTCTTCCTCTGAAAGTTTTTTATACTTAGCGCCTAAATTATTTAGAATTTTTTCAATTTCATCTTCATTAAAACTAGGTCCTAAATATGAACCTTGCATTTGATCTTTAATAGGAGATAACCGTTCATTATCTAATTCTTTATACCATATAGCTAAAGCTGCCCCCAACGCTCCACCAGCATCGCCAGCAGCAGGTTGGATCCAAATATTTTCAAAAATTTTTTCTTTAAAAATTTTACCATTGGCAACACAGTTTAACGCAACACCTCCTGCCATACATAAATTCTTACTTTCGTATTCTTTAGCTAGAGATTTGGCCAAGCGTAAAACAATTTCTTCTGTAACAAATTGGATTGATGAAGCTATGTCCATGTGAAATTGTGTAAGTAGGTCATCTTCTGAATTTCTGGTAGGGTTATTAAATAATTTTTCAAATTTTTGATTTATCATTTTTAAACCAGTTGCGTAGTCAAAATATTCCATGTTCAATCTAAAAGTGCCATCCTCTTTTAAATCAATTAATTTATCAAAAATAATATTCTTAAATTTTGGTTGTCCGTAAGGGGCCAGCCCCATAACTTTATATTCACCACTATTTACTTTAAAACCCGCATAATGAGTAAAAGCAGAATAAAGCAAGCCAATTGAATGAGGAAAGTGTATTTCTTTTGTCATTTCAAGATTGTTGTTTTTTCCAGTTGCTACCGTAGTGGTAGCCCATTCGCCAACACCATCTAAGGTTAAAATAGTGGCGTCTTTAAAGGGAGAGGGATAAAAAGCGCTAGCTGCATGGCTAAGATGATGTTCTGAAAAATAAATTTTATCCATATTTTTAAAATTATCATCATGCTTTCTTAATTCATTAAATAACACTTTCTTTTGAAAAAGTTTATCTTTTAACCATATTGGCATCGACATACAAAAAGATTGAAATCCTTTAGGGGCAAAAGCAACATATGTTTCTAACAATCTTTCGAATTTTAAAAATGGTTTTTCATAAAATACTATATAATCTACATCGCTTAATTTTATTTTTGCTTCTTTTAAAACATATTCAACAGAGTGAAAGGGGTACCCTGAATCATGTTTTTTTCTAGAAAATCTTTCTTCCTGAGCAGCGGCAACTATTTTTCCATCTTTTATTAACGCTGAAGCACTATCGTGATAAAATGCTGATATTCCTAAAATATAAGTCACTTTAAAATATAGTATAGATAAAAGGAGCTATCGCTGAACCTTGGCTTAATATTATTAGCCCCCCAAAAAGTGCAAGAACTAAAAGTATTGGCACTAACCAAAATTTTTTTCTTACTTTTAAAAAATCCCAAAATTCCTTTAAAAACCACATATCTAAAATTGTTTTTTCATTGAATGAGTTTCCTTTGTGCGGTTAATCCAATATGAATTTTTACTTTTATCAAATTTACTATCTAACAATTTTTTCCCAAACATTTTCATTATAAGACCAGTGGGCGTCACGATAAAGAAAAACACAATACCCATTACAATTGGGGCCATAATAGAACCAATGGCAATTCCAAATTTAAACCATAATAAATTTAATGGATTTAATAATTTTGAATTTAATAAACCTAAAATTAGAAAAGGCATTGACAAAAAAATAAAGTATATTCTTATATCTCCACTATTTTTCAGTGGCCACAATCCAATTGTCATTAAAACAAAGAAAAAAACTATACCAAAGTTCTTGTTTGAACCCATTTTAATTTTAGATTTTTCTTGCATACAGTATTATTAAGCTTTTTTTAGAACAATTTCTAGCTATATATTTCTTCTATCACTTAAATCTGATGAAAAAAAAAATTCATAAAAAGCAACTAGATTATTTTTATTATTTATTTCTAATAATTTTTTCTACATTTTTTAAATCTTTGATGGTGTCAACTGCATAACTGCCAGCACTTAGTTTAACCATTTGAATCTTTTGTGCAGATTCTAAAAATCTTATAATTTCTATATCTTCTATAGATTCTAAAACAGATTTACGATTAGAATAAAATTCTTTTAATTCACTTCTGTTAAATGCATAAATACAAACTTGTTTTAAAAAATTATATCCATAAATTTTTGATGTTTTTGAAGCGGGTAATGCTACACGAGATATATAAATCAGTTCTTCTTGTTTGTTTAAAATTACTTTAGGTATATTTGTATTTTTTTCACTTTCACTGTTGCTAATTAAGGTATATCCACAGATAACCTTTTTAAAATTTTTTTTTTTTGCTTTAATTATTTTCATAATATCTTTTGATTTTATTAAAGGCTCATCCCCTTGAACATTTACATAAATATCAGCATTAATTTTTTTTGAAACTTCAGCTACTCTATCAGTTCCTGTCAGACACTTTGTCGAAGTCATTATAGAATTAAAATTATTTTTTTTTACAAAATTGAATATTTTTTTACTATCAGTTGCTACTATTAGTTTTATATTATTATTTAAAATTTTTTTGCAAACATCTAGCACCCAAAGTATCATTTCTTTATTATTAATCTTTTTTAATGGTTTCCCGGGAAACCTCGATGATTGATATCTAGCAGGTACTACTATTAAAGTTTTCATTTAGATTTTTAAAAATGGAATATTATGACTAGTTTTTGTTATTGTTCTAAATAAAAATTTTTTATTTTTATTTTTAAATTTATTAATCAAAAAACTTGTTTCATCCTCACTTGGATTGGGGTCATCTTTCTTTAAACCATCAAAGCCTGCTAAAAAAACTTTTTTTGCTTTTCCAGATACCGCAATTGACAAAGAATAAATTATAACCAATGGTTTAGGAGAAGCACAAAAGTTTTTAAAAATATTAATTTCTTTTTTTTTGTGTATTTTAAGACCAAAGTCAAAAATAATTTTATTGTCGTGTTTAAAAAAAAATTTTAATTGATTGGGCATCATTGATCTGGGCATAGAGATATTTGTTCTTAATTTATTGTGGAACGAAGCATCAGCTACTATTCTTTTTGGATGACAAACGGTTCTTAAATTAATTAAATTTTCCGAAATTGAACTAGTTGTATTTACTGCTATTACAAATAAATTATTAGATTTTATAAATTTTTCAATTTTTGATTTATAACGAAACGCAGATTTACCTGGCCCAATGATTAAAATATTTTTTTGTCCCAGGTCGTTTTGTGGAAACCAGCTGCCACTTGGCTTGCCAGCGTAGATATTATCTGGTGCAAATAATTTTGAAGGATCATATTTTTTTGCATCAGCTTTTGCCAAATTTGTTATTGTATTATTATAACTTTTTGAACCATAACGCTCGTCTGATAGCATTTCTTGAATATATGTTGGGTGTATTTTCTTTTTTGCTGCTATCTCGTAATATTTATTAGGCCCCCACTGATATTTTTTTTTTAGTTTTTTAAAATATTTTATTTTTAGTTTATTAATATTTGAATTATTTTTATTATCTATTAATTTTAAAATATCTTCAGTTAAAAGATTGCCTGGACCTCTGCCCATTCCAAGTATAGTGCTATCAATCCATTGAAAACCATTTTTAACCGCAGTTAAAGAATTAATTAAAGCTAAATTCAAATTATTATGTGCATGAATGCCCATTGGGCTCTTCCAATACTTTTCAAAACTTCTTATTATTTTTACTAAAGAATTTGGGTTAAGCGATCCAAGGCTGTCTGCAATGTAAAGAGCTTTAATTTTTTTATTTTTTAAAAATAAAGATACTTTTTTAATTTGTTTAATTTTAATCTCAGAAGATTGCATAATATTAACAAAAACTTCTATTTTATTTTTTTTAAGCCAGGAAATAGAATCATTTAAAAGAAAAACTTCCTCAAAATGACAGGCAAATCTTACAAACTTAATTTTCTTATTAATTGTGGGAAATAATTTTTTTAGTTGATTTAAAGGGCTTGAACTAGTCTTTGTCAACTCACTAACATTGATCATTACTCCGATATTCAATTTTTCCGGAATGGTAAGAGAATTTATTAATTTATCGTTAGTGTATGCTGTTAAACCTACTGAATAATTTCTTTGAAAAAATCTAAAACCTAATTCTATATACCTAATATTAGTCTTACTAATTTCGTGGATATAGTTTTGTATTAAGTCTTTTGAAAAATTCCAGTTATTGTAATATCCTCCATCTCTTAATGTGCAGTCTAAAATATTAATATTTTTTTTAATTGCAGAATTCATTTATTTTAACCATATAGAAATACCTTTTTTAATCAATATTAAAATTTTAATAATAAAATAATTATAATATTTTTATATAAATTTTATAGGTGATTTTCTTTAATTAAAGATATTGTAAGTCCTCTTCTTTCTACAGATGAGAAAATTTTTCCTGGATAATGATCGAAGCATGTCTTAATATTTTTTCCAATAGCATAAATCCTATTGGTCATCATTATATAATCATACTTTTCATCTGGAGTGACCACTTTAACATTTTTAAAATTAAATTTTTTTAAATAATATTTTGTTCTTTCTCTTGGCATTCCACAAATTGCTAATTTTACTTGCTCATCATTTTTAAAGTCCGTTTTTTTAAGAAGTTCTTTTATGGATGTTGCCCAATAGTCACTTTCAAATTTATCATATGATTTAGAAAATTTTCCATTCAAAAAGTTTAAGTACGTATATTGATATGGAGTAAGTGAAAAAAAACTATATAAGTTGTACGTAAAAAGCAAAGCTATAATTACACCTAGAACACTATTCAACTTTAATTTGAAATTTTCTAATAAAAAATAAATAGCTAATCCTGGTATTAAAGTTAAATACGGAATTAAAAATAAAAATAATCTCAAATTATCATAAACAGGAAATGGAGAGATTATTAAGAGAAAATTGGGGAAAACTATAATTAATATTATCAAGATTAATTTATAATAAAAATTACTAAACTTTCTTATGAAGAATAAGGAATTTTTTAAAATAATAAAAATAAATAAAACGTAACTAAAAATAATATATTCAGGTAATTTAAAAAATAATAGAGATAAAATATAATTTTTTGGAGGATTGCCCGTATAAAAAATTTCACCATTAATTATTCCATTAGGAACAGTATTTTGAAGAATGATTGTTAAAGTTTCATTGAAAAAAGTAAAAGGTAGGATAAATATATTTGGATATACTTCTGGCCAAAAAATTATTATAGTAAAGTAAGCAATAAATAATGATAAAATAATATCCTTTAATAACTTTGTAATTTTTATATTTTTTGTACAAATTTTTTTAAAAATTAAAGAATCTACTATTAAAAAAATAAATATTGGAATTAAAGTTGCGGCAAATGATAGCCTACAACTCGACCCTAGGCCTAGTAATAATCCTAAGGTTATTACAAATTTACTTCTTTTTTCTTTTATATAATGATATTTAAAGTACTTAATTAATCCATAGCTTATCCATATGTTACAAAAAGCAATAACGAGATCTCTCTCGTTCATTGAAATATGTCCAAAAAATACGGGGTTGAAAAAACTTGCTACAAAAACAATATATCCAACTTTTTTATTAAAAAGCTCTTTAGCTATTTTTGAAATACCAAAAATTGCACTTATTCCTATCAATGAATTCAAGATATGCAAAACCTCAATTTCATAACTTTTATGAAAAAGTTGTGTAATAAAAACTGCAATTACAGAATAAGTTCCTGGATAGAGTTTAGCAAACCATAATGGTTCATATGTAGAACTGCCAAAAGAAAATAAATACTTGAGACGTGACTTTGCTATTGTGATTACAGCACCTTCATCCCAGGAAAATCCAATAGATATAGCTGAATATATTGAAAATATGAAAACAAAGTATAAAAAAGCGTTAATATAAATTTTTTTCATTTTGCACTTTGAACAATTTCTTAAAGCTTGTTTTTGTCCAAATCTTTGAATTCTTCTTTAATTTTTAAATATAATTTATATAAAAGTATTTTATCTTCTTCATTAATAAGATTGTCTTTTTCCAGTACGTTTTCTATTTCTAATCTTAATTTATCTCTTATTGCAAACCTTGAATCTTCATCTGCAAAGTTTAAAATTTTGTCAATTTTTTCTAATCTATCTGCTAAAATTGTATTAAAGAGAAAGTTAATTATTAATATAATAGCCAATGAAATTGAAAATAATTTTATAAAGAATTTTTTAAGTTTCTTTTTAGACTTTTTTTTATTGTCTATTTCATCATCCATTCAACTATTTATATGTTAATTTCTGTAAAGTTGCAAAAAAATTAATATAAAGTAAGTTATATAAAATTATTTAAAATAAAATCAATATGTTTGTACTTTTAAAAAGAAAAAAAATTAACACAAGTAAGATAAACAAAATTTACTCTAATCATTTATATACTGGGCTTAATGGTTTATTAATGAGTCATTGCCATAAACAGCTAGAAAAAACTTTACCTTATGGAAATTATAAAAAAATTTTAGAAATTGGTGCTGGGAGTCACCCTCATTATAACTACTTAAAGGACAAACAATGTGAATATACAATTCTGGAGAAGAACATAAATAAAAAGCTCTCAAAAAAATTTAAATACAAAACTTCAAAAGTAAATAAAATACCATTCAAAAATAACTCATTTGATAGGATTATAATATCTCATACTCTTGAACATGTTCCTGACCCAGAAAAGTTTATTAAAGAGATGATGTTAAAACTAAAAAAAGGTGCAATATTATCAATTTCACTGCCTACTGACCCTGGTTTGCTCTGGAGAATGGGAAGGTTATTTAATAAAATATTTACTTTAAAAAAAGAATTTAAATTTTCTCCTATAGAATATGATTATATGAACGCTATTGAACATATTAATTCTATATTTAATTTAATTAATATTATTAGATACAATTATAAAGATAAAATAATTGAACAGTTTTTACCTTTTAGAATAAAAATATTAGACACAAACTTATTTTATAATGTGCATATAATAAAATAAATTTTTGAATTGTATTTAATTATTTGTATTTGAAATGGCGCTTTGAGCAAAAGGAAACATTTCATTCAAATCCACGGGTTCATAACTGACGTTATCAAGTTTTTTATAACCCTGTTTAAATAAAGATTAGGAGTTTGGGTTAATTGATAGTTCATTAACAATTGGGCTTTTGATTCTATTAATTTTTTTAAGAATTTTAGCTATTAAATCTGTAACTTTCATAAAAGATGACTATAAATATTAGTATATACACAACTTAATAACAAAAATACAAAGAAATAAAGTAACCATAACGACTAGAAGTTAAAAAGAATTGCTAAAATCTTTGATTATCTTTAAGTATAAATCAATTATATAAAATAAAAATGACAAACTTTAATAAAAAAAATTTTATAGAATTACTTAATTATACAAAAAAGTTTTTTTTCCAAAAATTAGGAGATAAAAATTCTAGAGTGTTAGAATTAAAATATAAAAATTATTTTAAATCAAAAATTGAAAAAAAAGCTATAAAATTAAAAATTGATAAAAAAAAAGAAATAATTTTTCCTTTTCATAAAATGGGTTTAAATACTACAGCAGATCTTTTTGGTTATTATGAAAATTTAATTTTTCTACTATATTATCTAAAAAAAAATAATTATAAAAAAAAAGTTGCAGATATAGGTTCTAATCTTGGGCTACATTCTTTAATACTATCTAACTTTGGTTATAAAGTAGATAGTTATGAGCCTGACCCAGAACATTTCAAATATCAAAAAAAAATATTGAAACAAAATAAATGTAAAAATGTAACTTTTATAAACAAGGCGGTTTATAATAGCAGTGGTTCTAAAAACCTTTATAGAGTTTTAGATAATCCATATGCAAATTATGTTGAGGGTGAGAAAAAAGGATATGGTAGATTAAAAAAAATTAAAATTAAAACAATAGATATAAAAAAAATAATTAAAAAATATGATTTGGTAAAGATTGACGCCGAAGGTTCAGAGGCCAAAATAATAACTCAATTAAAAAAAAATATTTTTTTAAAAACTGATTTTATTGTTGAAATATCTGGTGGCAAAAACGCAAAAAAAATATTATCTCATTGTAATAAGCATGAAATAAATATTTTTTCACATAAAAATAATTGGAAAAAAGTCAATAAGCTGCCACAAATGCCTAAGCATTCTACTGAAGGCTTAATTATAATTTCAAATGATAAAAATTATTTCCGTTTTTTGTCAAGAGGATAGTTTCTGGAATCTTATAAATTCAAAATAATAAATTTTTTTAAAATATTAAAAATAACAGGAAAATAATTAGATGCAGTATTGGTTAATGAAAAGTGAACCTGACGTTTGGTCTATTGATCAACAAAAAAAGGCTGGAGCTAAAGGCGCTCCCTGGGATGGAGTAAGAAATTACCAAGCAGCAAAAAATTTAAAAAGTATGAAAAAAGGAGATCTTTGTTTTTTTTATCATTCTAATATTGGTAAAGAAATTGTAGGTGTGGTCGAGGTCATCAAAACTGCCTTTATAGATAAAACTGATAAAGAAGCTAAATTTGTAGCTGTTAAAGTAAAGTTTAAAGAAAAACTAAAGAAAACTGTAACACTTGAAAATATTAAAAAAAATAAATCTCTTAATCACTTGGCTCTCATCAAGCAAAGCAGATTATCTGTAATGTCTGTGGATTTTAAAAGCTGGAAAATTATAAATAAGATGAGTAAAGTGTAATTAAAAAATTTATACTTTATTTATAAATAATGATTAAAAAAAAGAAAAAAATAAAGACTAGAAAAAAATTAAAAAAAACTAGAGTTAAAAAAAAACCAAAAAAAATTAAATATAAAAAAAAAATCAAAACATCCAAAGAATTAATTTTTAAAGTTACAAATAAGTGGTCAAAGAAAGCATACGTTGACAAAACTAAATATGAAAAAAAATATAAATTATCAATTAAAGAAAATGATAAATTTTGGAAAAAAGAGGGAAAAAGAATTGATTGGATAAAACCTTATACAAAAATAAAAGATGTAAAATATAGTAAAAGTGATGTTAGAATTAAATGGTACTATGATGGTACTCTAAATGCTTCTGCTAATTGTATTGATAGACATCTAGGTGATAAAAGTAAAAAAACTGCAATTATCTGGGTAGGTGATGATCCAAAAGATTCAAAGCAAATTAGTTATAAAGAGCTTCATAAAAATGTATGTAAGGCAGCAAATGCTTTAAAAGGTATTGGGGTAAAGAAAGGCGATAGAGTAACAATCTATTTAACCATGATACCTGAATTAGCATATACAATGTTGGCTTGTGCAAGAATTGGAGCTGTGCACTCCATAGTCTTTGGTGGATTTTCTCCTGCATCTATATCCGGTAGAATTAATGATTGCAAATCAGACTACATAATTACTGCGGACGAAGGAGTAAGAGGAGGAAAAATTATTCCACTTAAAAAAATGGTTGATGAAGCTTTAGCTGATTGTCCAAATATAAAAAAATGTGTTGTTATAAAACGTACTGGAAATAGTGTGAATTGGAATAATAACATAGATGTTTGGTACGATGACATAACAAGAACAGTTCCAAACACCTGCGAACCTGAAGAAATGAATGCTGAAGATCCTTTGTTCATCTTATATACATCTGGCTCAACTGGAAAGCCTAAAGGAGTTTTGCATACCACGGGCGGTTACATGGTCTATGCTTCAATGACTCATCAATATATTTTTGATTATAAAAAAAATGACATTTATTGGTGCACAGCAGATATTGGTTGGGTAACAGGACATAGCTATATTATATATGGCCCACTCGCTAACGGGGCAACAACAGTAATGTATGAAGGAGTTCCAACGTATCCAGATGTTTCGAGGTGGTGGAAAATTATTGATAAACATAAAGTAAATATTTTTTATACTGCGCCTACAGCACTAAGAGCTTTAATGAGAGAAGGGGATGACCCAGTTAAAAAAACAAGCAGAAAATCATTAAAACTTTTGGGATCTGTCGGTGAACCAATTAACCCTGAGGCCTGGCTTTGGTATTATAAAACTGTAGGAGACTCTAGGTGTCCTATAGTTGATACCTGGTGGCAAACTGAAACAGGTGGAATATTAATATCACCCCAGCCTGGGGCAATGGATCTTAAACCTGGATCTGCAACTAAACCTTTCTACGGAATTAAACCAGTTATTGTTGATGAATCAGGGAAAATATTACATGGAACTTGTTCAGGAAAATTATGTATAACTCAATCTTGGCCTGGACAAATGCGAACTGTGTATGGAGATCACCCAAGATTTATTGATACTTATTTTTCACAATTTGATGGGAAGTATTTTACTGGAGACGGATGTAAAAGAGATGAAGATGGTTATTATTGGATAACAGGAAGAGTCGATGACGTGATAATAGTATCCGGCCATAATCTTGGTTCTGCTGAAATAGAAAGTTCTTTTGTATCTCATCCTAAAGTCGCAGAATCTGCGGTAGTAGGATATCCACATGATATTAAAGGTAATGGTCTCTATTGCTATGTAACGTTAAATGTAAATGAACAACCAAGTGGTGAATTAGAGAGGGATTTAAAACTTTGGGTGAGAAAACAGATCGGCGCTATAGCAACACCAGATTTAATCCAATTTTCAACTAGTTTACCTAAAACAAGATCTGGTAAAATTATGAGAAGAATATTAAGAAAAATAGCTGCTAATGAACATGATCAATTGGGTGACACCTCTACATTGGCTGACCCATCTGTAGTTAAAAGCTTGATAGAAAATAGAAAAAATAAGTAATAAATGAATGGTTTGTTGAAAACATTAATCAAACCTGACTGGGACAGCAATCCAAAAAGATCTGAAATTATTCAAGCTGCAAATCTAATTCAAATAGGTGAATTTCAATTAATTCAATTAGCTTACAATGCTTGGTATGAAGAAGATCTTCCAGAAAATAAAATAAATATTATATTTAATGAATACATGGTTACTGGAATCATACCTATATGGGTTACATACTATGCTAAAGATATTATAAAATTAGATACAGCGAATGTTCTAGATAGTTATAATAAAAAATATCATATTTATGATCACGAATTTGGCCTACATATAAGTGATGAAAAGCAAAGAAAAAGTAGAGGAATATTCTATACAATTTTGATTGGAATTTTGATTGTGGGAACTCATTATATGACAATTAATAATGTGGAAGAAGCAGCTGGTTTTTATCCCCCATATATTGAAAAAAAAATTATTTATCCAGAATTGGAAAAAATTAAAAAATAATGTTTGATTTTATACCTCAAGAGTATGAAAAAATAGTAAATATTATTTTCTTAATAGCTACAGCTTTAATTGCTCATCATGCACTTACTTATAAAGATGCAGAAGGTAAGAAAGATTTTGTGCGACTTTTTTTTGGTTGTATAGCAGCTGTTTATTTTATTTTGGTTCTTTTGAAAAATGTTTTAGGACTTCACTTGCCAGGTTTAGGTAATTAGATTTTTCCAGGCTTGTGCATAACTTGGCCTTCATCCAATTCGTTAATACTCAAAACTCTTTCTTCTTCTGGAAGTTGAAGTTGTTCATTTAAGTATAAAGCACGTTCCTTTACAGATGAAGATTTAAATTTATAATTAAGAATAATTGTACCAAGACCAGGACCAGCAACAGCTTCATGGTCAATACCAAGAGCTTTTATATAGTCTTTTAATGCCCCCTTATAAGATCCATTTCTATCTTTTATAATTCCACGATTTGCATACGCGGCTGCCAATGTGCCTTTTCCTGTTTTGTCATCATCTTCAAGGTTATTTTCTAAAAAATTTATTAAATAATTAAGCTCTGTATTAGCCTGCATATACTTTTTTTCGGATATAAAAACTAGAGCTTTACACATAATTGCCCCTCTGTGATTTGGTGTTTTTCCTAAAGCAATATTTGCGGCAGTTAATGCCTGGTCATATTTTTTGTCTTTTAAACGATTATCACAAACTTCAGTTTCATAGTCTCCAGGCGGTCTATTCATAAATGATTTTACTAAAGCCCATATAGTAAACATGACAAAGGTTAATATTGCCATATAAATTACAAATCTTTTTAAAACGTTTGTGTTTCTATCCATTAGTTAAATACTTGATTTACGTACACATAACTAAAAACAATTGATAAAAAAATCGAAGTAAAAGTTGCTCTTTTTTTTAAAACTTTTTTTTCACTATCTGATACTGATTTATTTTTTTTTTGCTGTTTTCTTACATACAAAACCCATATTAGCTGTCTTATTGGAAAAAATAAAACTACTGTCAAAAGTATGATCCACAAAGGGTCATGGAATGATATATAATAGTCCACTAGTTTCATATTTTTTATATTTAAATTTATCCTAAAATAACACTCATAACATAATAATTTCAATTAATAGTTGTAAATATTTTTACTTTCTTCGGTAAAGTGGGTATTGCTTTGGACGGTCAATTGTGTTCAAATTTTTATATTGAGTGCTTAGATCTAAAATTCTAAGCATTTTGTGTTTTATAAAACAAGAAAAAGGGGGAACCTTTATGTCAGCAAAAATAATGTGGCTGATGGCTTTTGTACTGCTCTATTGGGGATATTGTATTTTCTGGGGTATTAAGGGAGCACAACAGGCGAAAACAGCTACGGATTATTTCATATCAGGAAGAAAACTTCCTATGTGGGTATTCGTGCTAGCCGCTACAGCTACTTCATTTTCTGGATGGACCTTTTTGGGTCACCCAGGATTAATTTATAGAGATGGTTTTCAGTATGCTTACGCATCTTTTTATGTAATCACAATTCCTTTTACAGGTGTGATGTTTTTAAAAAGACAATGGATACTTGGAAAACGTTTCGGTTACGTAACACCAGGAGAAATGCTAGCAGATTACTTTAAGGGTGATATGGTGCGTGTATTAACTGTTGTCGTGGCTTTATGTTTCTCAATTCCTTATTTGGGATTGCAATTAGCAGGATCTGGTAAATTATTTAATGTATTATCAGATGGTATGTGGGGCGTAACTACTGGTACTTGGGTACTAGCAGGTATCGTTGCACTTTACGTGGGATTAGGCGGATTAAAATCTGTTGCTTACGTGGATACTTTGCAAGCAGTTCTATTATGGTTTGGGATTATAGCAATTGGATTTATTGCATACGACCTCGTTGGAGGTTGGTCTGCGCTTAACGAAGGTTTAGGTAAAGTAGCTTTAGTAGAAGGCACTAAATGGGGGAGAACTGAAGAAGGTTACTCTGCCTACTTTGCTATACCGGGTGTCATACAATTTACTGCTGGTTTAGGAAAAGAAACTCCAGTAGGCGGATTGTGGACAGGAATGATGGTTTTGACGTATATGTTTGCTCTTATGGGGATTCACTCTTCACCAGCATTTTCAATGTGGGCTTTCTCTAACAAAGATCCAGAACCATTTGCACCACAACAAGTTTGGGCTTCTTCAGTAGGAATAGGTTTTGCTTTATTCTTCTTTACAGCAGCTCAAGGAATGGGAGCACACATATTAGGTGCTGACCCAATTGTGAATGCAGCGGGAGCAAATATTTCAAACGTTCTTCCAGAATCGATTGGTAAAGGTGGGCAAGGAAATCTTGTGCCATACTTTATTAATACGATCGGAGATGCGGCTCCTTGGTTTGTAGGTCTTTTAGCGGTATGTGCTTTGGCTGCAATGCAGTCAACAGGTGCTGCTTATATGTCTACTTGTTCATCAATGTTAACTAGAGATATTTACAAAAAATTCTTTAAACCAAAAATGAGCCACGGAGAGCAAAAGTTCTTTGGCCGTATAATGGTTGTTTTTGTAGTTGGTGCAGCTTTATTAGTTGCAACATTCTCGAAAGATGCATTGGTTCTACTAGGAGGATTAGCAGTTGCGTTTGGTTTCCAAATGTGGGTACCGTTAGCATCTGTATGTTATTTCCCTTGGATGACAAGAGAAGGTGTATCTTGGGGTCTATTAGCAGGAATCATAGGTGTAATGCTTACGGAAAGTATTGGTCAAAATTTATTTGGCGGTGCTCTTCCGTGGGGTAGATGGCCTTGGACAATGCACTCTGCATTCTGGGGTATGTTTGCTAACTTACTTGTAGCAATACCACTTTCTGCAATGACGCAAAACTCTAGAGATCGTGCGCACAGACAAAAATACCATGACTTTTTAGCAGATCATGCTGGTCTTCCAGCAAGCAAGCAAAGTCTCAAGCCAGCGGCTTGGATTATAACTATTGCTTGGTTGTTCTTCGGAATAGGCCCAGGAGCTGTTATAGGTAATGATATCTTTGGTTCTCCAAATGATATCAGTACATGGACTTTTGGAATTCCATCAATTTGGGCTTGGCAAATATTATTCTGGGTCTTAGGATGTGGAATGATGTGGTTCTTAGCTTACAAAATGGAAATGTCTACAATGCCAAGAAAATCTGTTAGTGCTTTAACGGAAGACATTGGAGACTCATCCAGAGCTTAAATACAAACGATTGATAAATTGTTCAAGAAGGGCGGGAATTTTCTCGCCCTTCTTTTTTTTTGACATACTAGTAATATAAAAATATAAATTTTCTTATGAGATCAATAAAAATTTCACCTTCTATTTTATCTGCTGATTTTAGTAAGCTTGGAAACGAAATTCAAGAACTTGAAAAAGCAAACGCAGACTTAATTCATATAGACGTAATGGATGGACATTTTGTTCCAAATATTACTATTGGACCAGAGGTAATAAGTAAACTACGAAAATATACAAAATTACCATTTGATGTTCATTTGATGATTTCGCCTGTAAACAATTTTATTAAAAATTTTGCAGAAGCGGGTGCTGATATTATTACTATTCATCCTGAAGCTACTACAGATATAATTGGATCAATAAATAAAATTAAATCATTTAATAAAAAAGTAGGAATATCTTTAAATCCCGAAACTTCATTAGACAAAGTTTTAGATATTTTACACTTGGTTGACCTAGTTTTAATTATGAGTGTAAACCCAGGATTTGGTGGTCAAAAATTTATGAAAGATAATTTAGAAAAGGTGAAAATACTAAGAAAAGAAATAGATTCAAAAAAAATTAATACAGAAATAGAAATAGATGGAGGAATTAACTTTGAAAATGCCAGATTAGCAATTAAAGCAGGCGTAGATATATTGGTTTCTGGTACAACAATTTTTAGAGAAAATAACGGAAACCTAAAAAAAAATATTCAATTACTAAGAACAAAATAAATATGGAAAGATTAAAAAGTATAAAAATATACTTTTTTTCTATTATAAAGTTATTTATTTTAAGCTTTAGGAATCTTTATTTTAAGAGTAATTTTTACAATCAAAAGCTAATTACTTTTATTCCTAATAAATTCTTTTACAATCCTAGTTACCATTTGAATGCTTCTCTTACACCAGCAAGTGCAGATTTCTATAAAATAACTAATATTGCCCCTGAATTGCTTTGGGAAACTAGTCCAAAAGAAAAACTTAAATTTGAAAATTTGCATAGTTTTCTTTGGTTAACAAAATTAGATAGAAAAAATAGTAAGCTTGCTACTCAAAATATAATTAAAAGTTGGATAAATAATTTTTTTAATTATGAACCACATACATGGGAAATAGATATTGCTGCAAAAAGAATTATTTCATGGTCATCAAATAATGATATTACTTTAGATGGAGCAGATTCAGTATATAAAGAAAATTTTTTTCTAAGTTTAATAAAGCAATCTAATTTTATTCTTAAAAATTTAAAAATTTTACCCTATGGTTCGAGAAGATTAGTTTGTTGTGGGTCAATAATATTGTCTGGACTTATGTTTAAGGAAAGCAATCTAAACTACAAAATAGGAGTTAAAGAACTAAAAAAAATTATAAAAAATTATTTTGATGAAAATGGCTTCCCAAAATCTCGCAATCCAGAAGATGTTTTTGTTTGCATTAAGTATTTAGTTTTAATTAGAGAATGGTTAAAAGAATCCCAAAAACTTATACCTGATTTTTTAAATGAAATTATTGTAAAATGTGGAAACTCATACGCTGGTCTTTCTAATGCCAATAAGCAGCTTCCTCTATTTAATGGTGCCACTGAAGTTAATCATAAAGATTATGATATTTTTCTAAAAAATCTAAAATATAAATTTGTTAACTCTAAATATGAAATTGGTGACTTAGTTAAAATTAAAAAAAGGAAGTTTGAATTTATAATTGATTGTGGCAACCCGGCTCCTAAAGCTTATTCAAAGTATTATCAATCAGGATGTTTATCTTTTGAGCTTAATTCTAATAAACAAAAGATTATATGTAATTCTGGATATGGAAAGTATTTATCACCAAAACTGGCATCAATTAGTAAATCAACAGCTGCTCAATCTACTTTATACTTAAACAATACTTCGATTGAAAAGCATAAAATTATCAGAAAAATTTATACTGAAGATAAGGATATGTATTCAATATTGGCTTCTCACAACGGGTATGAGAGAAAATTTGGATGTATACATACGCGATCTATTAAAATTTTAAAAAAGAGAGATATAATTTTTGGTCGTGATGAAATAAAAAATATGAAAAAAAAATCTAGTGAGCATGTTTATTTTATAAGATTTCATATCTACCCTAATATTAAAATTGTTAAAACAAAAGCTGGAAACTCAATATTAATTAGTTTATCAAATGGCGAGGGTTGGATATTGCGGAATAGAACAAATATATTTAAAGTAGAAAAAAATATTTTTTTTGGCAATAAAAATAAAATAATAAATAATGAATCTGTTTCTATTTCTGGAAATACAAAAAATGAAATAACTACAATAGATTGGAGTATTGAAAGAATAAGTTAAATTATGAGTCTAAAAAAAGTAAAAAGAGCAATTATTTCTGTTTCTGATAAATCAAATTTAAAAGATTTGTTATTTACTTTAAAAAAATTCAATATTGAAATTATAAGTTCTGGTGGAACTTTTAAAAAAATAAAAAAAATGAATTATAAAAGTATCGAGTTATCAAATTATACAGGATTCCCAGAAATGTTAAATGGTAGAGTAAAAACTTTACATCCAAAAATTCACGCAGGAATTCTTAATATTAGAAAAAATAAAAACCACCAAAAAGATCTTAAAAACCAATATATGAAAAATATTGATCTAGTTATTGTTGACCTTTATCCTTTTGAAGAGGCTCTTGAAAAAAATAAAAATTTTAAAGAGATAATTGAATGCATAGATATTGGAGGTTCAGCTTTAATAAGAGCGGCTGCGAAGAGCTTTGATGATGTGACTGTAATTTCTAATATTAATGATTATTCTCAGTTATTAAATGAGCTGAAAAATAATAACGGATCAACATCAATCGAATTTAGAAAATTGATGTCATCGAGAGCTTTTAGCCTAACTGCATATTATGATTCGGTAATTTCTAACTATTTTAATGAAAAATTAAATATTAATTTTCCAGAAAAAAAAACATTATACGGAAAATTAAATAAAAATCTTCGATATGGTGAAAATCCACATCAAAACGCAAGATTATATAAAACTCAAAAAAATTTAGATATTGAAAAAGTTCATGGTAAAGATCTTAGCTACAATAATTATAATGATATTTATTCTGCACTAGAGATTGTGAGTTCATTTAGAAAAAATGAAGGTGTGGTAATAATAAAACATGCAAATCCTTGTGGTGCTTCATCTGAAAAAAATCAACTTATATCATTTAAAAATGCATTTATGTGTGACCCAGTAAGTGCCTATGGCGGTGTAATAGCGATTAATTCAAAAGTATCAAAAAAACTAGCATACGAACTAAATAAAAAATTTTTTGAAGTTATAATCTCTAAAGGTTTTGAGGATGGTGCCCTAAAAATTTTAAAAAAGAAAAAAAATGTAAGACTAATTAATTCTAAAAAATATAAAAAAATTAATGACATTAGATATCTTTTGCTGGGAAGTTCTTTCATAGCTCAAAATTCAAATGATATTTTATTCACCAAAAAAATTAAAATAGTTACAAAAAGAAAACCTTCTATAAGTCAACTTAAGGCTTTAAAATTTGCATTTAATGTGTGCAAGTTTGTTAAATCTAATGCAATTGTAATTGTAAACAATAAATCAACTATAGGTATCGGTGCAGGTCAACCAAATAGATTGGATAGTTGTAAGATAGCTTCTGATAAAGCATCAAGATTCGCTCCTAAAAAAATAAAAAATTCTGTAGCAGCTTCGGACGCATTCTTCCCATTTGTGGATGGAATTAAAGAATTAATAAAACTTGGCGTTAGTGCAGTTATCCAACCGGGAGGATCTAAAAATGATCAAAAGGTTATAGACTCCGCGAATAAAGCTAAGATAGTTATGGCTTTTACTCAAACGCGACATTTTAAACATTAAAGTAAAATTTGATCAATTTTTGAAGCTAAAATAAAATCACTTTCCACAAGCCCTTTTATTTTATGAGTAAAAATTTTAATTTTTGCATAACCCCATCCAAAAACTATATCTGGATGGTGCCCTTCTTTTTCTGCAATATCACCAACATAATTTATAAATTTTTTACTTTCTAAAAAATTTTTAAATTCATAATTTTTTTCTATAAAATAAGATTCATTTTCATTTTTTTTAACATTCCATCCATCTACTTTTTTTAAATATTTATGGATTTCAGAAATATCAAAAGAAGGTACTCCGCCGCGACATGGAATGCATGTTTTGTTGTGTAAATCTGACATAAGTTTTAGTATAATATTATTATAACAAAATTTACTTTTAATTACAAAAAAAAAATGAAAAATGTAAGAGGTTACTTCTGGTATAAAAATTTTAATTATCTTTATAAATTTTACTTACTTTATATTAAACATAAAACTTTTCTTCCCAAAAAAACTTATTCCGAATGGGGGGAAGATTTATTCGTAACAAAATTTTTTAAAAATCATAGTAAAGGATTTTATGTAGATATAGGTGCTTACCATCCATTTTTTTTAAACAATACACAATTACTTTTTAAAAATAAGTGGGAAGGTATCAATGTTGATATAAACCAGGCATCAATAGAAATATTTAATAAAGCTAGGCCGAACGACTTTAATTTTAATGTAGCTATTTCAAATAAAAATAAAAAATATATTAATTACTACACCAAAAATATGATGAATATGCTGAGTACAACTATGATTAATTCGGCTAAAACTGCCTTTCTTAATAAGAGTTATATTAAACGAAGAGTTAAATGTAATAAACTAAACTATATAATATCTAAAACTAAATTTATAAATAGGAAAATTGATTTTCTAAATATTGATACTGAAAAAAGTGAAGTTGATGTTCTAAAATCTTTAGATTTTATTAAGTATAAACCAAAACTAATATGTGTTGAAATACACCTTACCGCTAAAAATAAAAAACGAATCCCGATGAAAACGCATCCTACATACCAATATTTAATTAAAAAAAAATATAAACTAGTATGGCAAAAGGGATATAGTTTTATTTTTTTAAGTCAAAAATTTTAAAAAATATTTTAGTAATATAACTTTTATAGATTGCAGCCACATAAACAACTTCCAATCAAACTGGGGAATGATAAAATCTTATTTATGGTAAGAAATTCTAAGAAATAATTTTTTTTATTAAAACTTGTGAGGAAACATAAACAATTTTTGTTTTTAACTTATTGTTTTTCAAAAAAAGATTTATTGCATTAATTGGATTTTTTTTACCTTTATAAAACTTCCAGTCATAATCATCAAACAACATGTATGCATTATAATTTAATGATTCATAACCAAGTTTAGCATCATTCAACACATCTTCATAATCGTGAGATCCATCTATATAAATAAAATCAAACTTTTTTTTATTATCTTTAAAAAAGATATTTGATGTCATTTTTTTTTTTATAATCCTATTTTTATATTCGCTGATATTATTATCAAAATTTTTTTCAACAATTTCCAAGTTAGGATTCTCCTCAACGAAATTTTCTTCCGACCCCCCCCATGTATCAACACAAGTTAATATGCTTTTATCAAAATACTTTAAAAAAAAGCAGGAACTCCTGCCTTCCCATGAACCAATCTCTAGAATTTCTTTAATTTTATCTTTATTTAAATTATCAAAATATTTTTTGAATATGGGAACTTTATGACTAAACCAATCTCCATGACTAAATGATTTTCCTAAAAAAAATTCTTGTCTATTAAAGCTAAATTTTTTGGAGTTAAAAAAACTAATTATAAACATTATTATTATTTTTAAATTGGTTCCGTTTATAATTAGGTGAACAATATCTTTTAGAAAATACTTAAAATTTCTTAATTTAATTTTAAAATTATATAAAAATGGAATTTTTTTAATTTTAGGAAAAAAAGACATATTTTTAAGTATTTATATTTTTAATTATTTTATAAAATTTTTTATTGTTATGGTTAAAACTCATTACTGGATCTATGTATTTTGGTTTTATTTTCTTCCATACATTTTTATTTGATTTTGTAACAAAATAAAAAATTCTTTTAACTTCACTATAACGAAATTTATTCATAGAAGACCAAAATGGACCACTTTTTTTTAAACCCTCAAACTGACCGTATCCTAACTTTAATACATCTCTTTGGTCTTTATTGGGTTTATAAAAAATCATACCAGTTTTTCCTCCTCTTGCTAAATTTTCTTTACCCATAGTAGTGAAGCCTGTAAAAACATAATCATATTTTTCCATAACTTTGTATGAATTTAGAAATTTACTTTTTGGAATATAATTATAATTTTCTCTCATAATATTAGAATAATATTTCTTTTCATCATTCTCATATGGCATTGAACGCCCTAAAATATTAAATTTTAAATTATTTTTTTTAGCAAGTGTGGATAAACTTTGTATAACCACTTCATCGCCAGCTAACCAGCTGTATAAAGATTTACCTCTAAATGTAGATAAATATAGTATCTCTTTTTTTTTATGTATATTTAATTTACCAAAATTATTAAAAAAAGAACCCAAAACTATTATTTTTCCTCTAACAAATTTGCTATAAAGTTTTTTAGTTTTTTCATTATGAACAAAAATATAATCTATATAAAAAAATTTTTTATTTTTACTATTATTAAATTCCTTATTAACCAAAATACTATTTAAACCCCACGTTTTTGAGCCCCACTGAAGCATTAAAGTTTTAATTTTTGTTAATTCACTTAATTTATAAAATATATTTATATGATCTAGGTTTGTAAGAATTAATTTTGGCTTGGAATAATGAATGTATTTTAAATAATAATTAGTTGATGTTAATTTAAGTTCAAAAAAACATTTTAAAAGAATTGGTAAATTTATTTTTTCACCTCTTCTGTACAATACGTTATAATCTTTTTTATTAAAAACAGCTAAAAAATTTGTATTAATTCCATCTATTATTAAATATTTCTTAGGTTTAGGAAGTGAATATTCCCACTGAAATTTAAAAAGAACTTTCAAAAGGAAAAATAGATAATTTTTATATTTATTCATCTTGTTATATGTATAAACTAAATATTATAATATTATTAAAAGTATTAAAAAATTTACAACAAGAAATTATAACAATGATTAAATCACCTTTTAGATCACGAAAGCCAGAAGATTTTAGGATTTTATTGTTTTATCCTAATCTTCATATGAGTGCATTAATGCCACAATCTATAGGAATATTTACCTCTATTTTAAAAAAAGAAGGTTACACATTGGATTTATTTGATTGCACTTATTACAAAGATATTGATTCTATTAATTTGGGAAAAAATGCCAATCAAGAAAGAATGGATAATAGAAATGCACCTATCTTTTCACAAAATGAACTTTCCCAAAAAGGTGTAAAACCTAAATGGAGTATTAGAGAGGATTTTATAAAAAAAATCCAAAATTTTAAACCTAATCTTATTTTGGGTTCAGTTTTAGAGAGCACATATTATCTTTCTCTGATGTTATTGGAATCTGTGCCACAAAAAGACAGAACATATGGCAAATATCTTCCTTGGTCAGATTTGCATTAATAATTTGATATGAATAATATTTTAGAAAATGAAATCCATAGCAAGGGGATAGTTAAAATTAAAAACTTTTTAAATGAAAATGAGGTAAACAATTTAAAAAAAATAATTAAATATTTTTCAGTGCCAAAAGGACATAAATATAGCTATGTATCTTTAAATTATTATCAGCTTTTTTTAAAAGTTCTTAAATTAAATTTTAAAAAAGTTGAGCACGATATAAAGATTTCAAAATTTAAAAGAGAAATAATGCAAGAAATATCTGATAAGTATTTCAAAAAAAAGTCTTTTCTAAGAGTCTCTGACGCATACTGTTCTCCCATCTCAGACAAAGATATATTATCATGGCATACAGATCAGGCTTATTCAGGAAGATTAGATGTAGAAAAAAATTCTCTAGTTGATCCTAATAAATTTTACTTAAAATTTATGATTTATTTGACTGATGTTGGTCCTAATAATGGCTGTACAAGTTATATTCCTAAATCGCATAAAATTACCTATTTAATTAGAAAAGGTATTTATGAAGAAAAATTGATTTACCAACCATATTGGACTTTAAAGCAATTAATAAATTTTATTAAAAAGGAAGAAAATTATCTTTATATAAAAGATAGACTCGATGATAAAAGTTTAATAGATGAATTTTTAAATTTTAAATTATATGAAACAGGTGATTCTAATACAGAAATAAAATCAATTTATAATAATGTTGATTTTTCTGAAGAAGATAAATCTAAATATGATTTTAAATTGAGTGCTGGAGATGCTATTGTTTTTGACGAAGGTGGAGTTCATAGAGGTTCAAAAACGTTAGAAAGCGAAAGAATAGTAATTCGGTATTTTTATTCAATTTAGTAAGGCGGCTTCGCCTCTCGGTCTCCACCGCCTACAGTCTGATAATATCTGATTCGTTATATAAATTATAGACTCGTTATAAGTGTGTTTGAGAGTTGCATTGCTATCTTCCATTTTATTCAGCGACTTATCCAAGAAATATTGAACGTGAATTTTTGGAGCGGGTCAAGGGAATCGAACCCTCTACCTAATCGTTGGCAACGATACCCACTCTTTCATAGCATTGTATTGCAACGTTTATTTTTAGTCATACACTCATAAGATCGCTCTCACTGTGACCGTAGTGTGATCAGATTCTTGACTCAAATCTTGTCACAAATTGTAGTAGGATTTAAGTATGAAAAAGCTTTTAGGGATCATAGTTCTGGGTTTGTTGTGGTGCAATGTTAGTGTTGCAAAGATTATAAAGTTTGAAAAATGTGGTTTTGGAAAAAAGAAGTTTGAAACAGAAAGATTTGAAAAGCATCAATATAAAATTGATACCTCAAAAAATAAGGTGAATTGGATTAGAATACATAAAGATAGTTTTTTAAAAAGTGAAGATGGTAAAGGAACACCAAAAGTTGAAATAACCACTTATGATATTAAATATTTTGATGATGAATATGTAGTAGCAGAAGGTGATACAATGAAAATAACTCTACTTCTTAAAACTCGATTAGTTCAAATAGAAGGAAGAGAATCTGCTTTTAATACACAACATAATTGCAATTAAATGAAAAAGCTTTTATTAATATTGATACTAGGATTTCTAACTTCCAACACCAGTTTCGCAGATAGTTTAAGAGTAGTAGATGGCGATACCATCGTTCTCAACGGTGAGAAGATACGCTTTTCAGGCATTGATACACCTGAATTAAAACAAACTTGTATGCAAGAAGATCAAGAAGTAGGCTGTGGCATGTCTGCAAAGATGCTGCTTGTTAAAAAGATCGGCAACAACACACCTAAATGCATCAGCGAAGGTAAAGATGTATACAAACGAACGTTAGCTGAATGCTTCGTGAACGGTGAAAGTTTATCAAAATTTCTAGTACGAAGTGGTTATGCTTTTGCCTATCGAAAATATTCAACAAAATTTGTTAAAGATGAAGAGTTTGCAAGAGCAAACAAACTAGGGATGTGGGCGATGATGTTTCAATATCCATGGGACTTTAGGAAGGCATCATGAAAAAAGTTTTAATGATCGTAGCTTTGTTTCTGATACTGCCTAACAATAGTTGGGCTGCCATGACTTTTTGGGAAGCACATGGATGCAAAGATAGACAAGAATGTTTAAACAAATGGTGTCCAGGCGAATTTAATGATGGAAAAAGATGTTATAAGATCAATGACTTTTTAAGCCAAGGTTATGAAATTACAAATGAAGAACACGGTGAACATAGCAACATTACATATACACTTTTCAAAAAAAGATGGTTTGGATCAAACAAATTAATCATTTGCAAGGTACATGCAAATAGCAAA
>Ga0209709_10000739_pt1 | contig 30839 bp, 27 predicted proteins | sample ArcticOcean_MG_C_2_FD_187435 | JGI IMG/M metagenome (GOLD analysis project Ga0209709, IMG submission 187435) | Marine microbial communities from western Arctic Ocean - ArcticOcean_MG_CB4_136 (SPAdes) (version 2) | ecosystem: Environmental > Aquatic > Marine > Oceanic | place: Arctic Ocean... | reverse complement strand
AAGGCTTTCTTTTTTTATCTTAGCAGGAATATTTAAATGTCCCGCCTCAGTTGAAACAACCTCTTCATTTACGATTCCAGCCATGCCCAAACCAGTTCCTGGTATTACTAAAATTCTTGGGCCCCTAGCATCTAGAAATTTTTTCCCTATACATTCTAGCTCGTCTTCTTCAAGAAAATTAACTGCATGAGCCTGCAAGGCCAGATCATTTACAACCTTAAGTCCTTCCGGAAATAAACTTGATTTCAACTCTGATTGACTAAATTCTAAATCACAATTTACAAACGTAATCACATCTCCTATTACTGGCGCAGCCACTCCAATAAAGCCTCTTCTTATATTGCTAGCGTTTATAGATGAAAGGTAAGCTATACAAAGATCACTCATCGAGTTGTATTCAGAAATCTTTAACTCCTTCGCATTTTGGTAAGAAAACCCATCCTCAGTTATTGCAAACCTGGCATTGGTTGCTCCTAAATCCGCAAGTAGTGACGGCTTAAAATCCATTTTGATTTTTCATGTGTTTATCAACAATTAAGAGAGCTAAATCCTTCATTTTATTTTCTTTTGGTTCAATCTTATTAACAAAGATATCAAAAAGCTCTATGTCCTCGTATTGTAATAATTTTTGAAAAAGCAGCTGATCTTCCTTTTTTAAATTTTCAAAATTATTTTCTACGAAAGGTAAAAGAATTTGGTCAAGCTCCCACAAGCCCCTTCTGCATTGCCACAATATTTTTTTCTTTAAATCTGTCAAGCTGTTTGCCCTATAATGTAAGTGATAAAACCATGAACAAGAAAAGATTAATAAACTTGAACTATTTGAACATACTTGAAATAGCAGGTGAAGGGGCAATGGAGTTATTACAGGGACAATTAACTTGCGATATGGACAAAGTCAGTCCTAAAAACCCCATCCTAGGAGCAATATGCAACCTCAAAGGAAGGGTTGTTAGCTCTTTTGTTGTTATTTCTCCTCATGAGCAAAACACAAACAAGTTTTGGTTAATTGGTCCTGAGTTAATGATGAAAAAAACACAGGAAGTTCTTAAAAAATATTCTCCTTTCTATCAAGTAGATATTTCAATTCTTGCAGATAAAGATATATACGGTGCCGACAATGATGCCTTGGAAAAGTTTTTTCCTGAATTCAATCTTAAAGATAATCAACATAGCGGCTTAATCTTAGGTTATCTGGATAAAAGTTTTAAACTCATCATTATCAACCAAGGCGATAATATTTATGATTCTGGTGATGTTACTTCAGATTTAAGTGACTGGTATTTAGATGATTTTCTTAATAAAGATGTTGAAATCACGGAAGATCTTTCTGAAAAACTAACCCCTCATGAAATAAATTATGACGTTTCCGAAAGGGTAGATTTTGAGAAAGGTTGTTACACAGGTCAAGAAATTGTTGCAAGAATGCATTATCGGGCTAAAAGCTTACCAAGATTATATTTAGCTGAAGGATCTAATGATCTTGCAGAAGCGAACATGTCGATTGAAGATAGAACAGGGAAAAGAATTGGCTCTGTAGTGAAAGTACTAAACCATCAGAAAGGGCATTACGCCTTAATATCAATTAAAGCTGACAAGATAGAAGGAGATTATAAAACTTCTGACGGTCGCACTTTACTAACAATTAAAAGGTAGCCCTACCATCTAATTTCTGTCAGGCCGTTTTTCTTTAAAAATTCATTACATTTCAAAAAATGACCATTGCCAAGGAAACCTTTGTATGCCGAAAGAGGCGATGGATGTGCGGATTCTAAGACCAAATGTTTTGATCTATTAATAATAGATCCCTTCATTGATGCATTTTTCCCCCATAACATGAAAACTAATTTATCTGATTGGTTTAATTTACTTATGACCTTATCAGTGAATTTCTCCCAACCTATATTTGCATGAGAGCCGGGAAGACCTTCTTCAACTGTTAAAACACTATTTAAGAGGAGCACGCCTTGTTTGGCCCATCCTGTTAGTGAGCCATCCGAAGATTCCAGATTCCCTGTGCTTGAGAGTATTTCTTTATAGATATTCTTTAGTGAAGGGGGTATTGCTGTTCCAGGGTTAACTGAGAAAGATAGCCCATTCGCTTGGCCAGCCTGGTGATAAGGATCTTGCCCTAGTATTACAACTTTAACTTCAGTAAAAGGGGTAATTTTCATGCATGAGAATAAGTTTTTTTCTTCGGGATAAAATATCTTTCCTGACCTTTTTACCTCTTCCAGGAATTGACTGATTATTACCATATAGTCTTTATTAAATTCAGATTTTAAAGCCTTTTTCCAGTCGGGCCCCAGAGAAGAGAATATATTTTTTTGAGAAGTTTTCATCTATAAGCACCCTATTCTAAAGAAAAAAAAGTTGTCGATAAACCAAAAAAAAATTAAGAATTTTATCCACAATTTCTGTGGATAAGTCTATGGATAAGTTTTACATATGTAGCAAATGCTTCTGTAACAAAGGAGTGTCAGCGAATTGTACAAATTTTGATCTAATAAAAAAAAACTCAATAAAAACAATAGCTTAGATTTTAAGCACTTTTTTTGTAAAAAAAATTATTAGTTTTTATAAGTTCATTGCTTAAGTTGGTAAAACCCTAGGTTTTATGTGCAAAAGATTGAGACTTCTAATTTAGTTAAATACATTAAAGACTTTTAATTGTTTTAATAACAAATACAAGTAGATAGCATTCTAGCTTAAATTAGATGGTCAGAAACTCTTAGAAACAGACTGGGAATTAATTTAATCAGAAATAAATTCAAATGCTTATTGGGCTAAACATTGAGCCTCTACTTCCAAGGAAATAGAAATAAAAAAGATATAATTACCAGGCGTTTATTGTTTTCCAGGCTGTTATTTAAGAAGTCTTACATTAATAACATTTTCAATAGAAGAAAGAGTGTTTATAGCCTCCTCTTCTACTGTGTTTTCTATATCAATTATGTTGTAAGCAATATCGCCCCTGCTGACATTAGTCATATCAGCAATGTTTAGACCTAAATCACCAAGGGTAGTGGCAATTTGTCCAATCATGGCAGGTACATTCTTATTGGTTATAGTGATGCGGTTAGGTGTTGTTCTGTTTAATTGGACGTTAGGAAAATTAACAGAATTTTTAATATTACCATTCTCAAGGAAATCAACCATTTGATTAACCGCCATAACTGCACAGTTTTCTTCAGCTTGAAATGTACTGGCCCCTATGTGAGGTAGTAAAATTACGTCTTTGTGTTGATTAGCTCTTTTAATTAAAGTTGGTGTTGGGAAATCCGTTATGAAGTTATCTAAATTATTGGAATCAAGAATTTCTAAAACATCCTCTGTATTAACAACCTCATGCCTTGCAAAATTGAGTAGTGAAACTCCTTCACAATGCTTCAAAAGATCTTTGTTAATAATCCCTTTCGTTGAATCTAAGGCAGGAATATGAATGGTTATGTAATCAGAATTCTTAAATAATTCTTCCAATGATTCTGCAGGAATAACTTCACTGGGAAGTTTCCAGGCTGCTTCAACAGAAAGAGCAGGATCATATCCAATAACATGCATTTCTAAAGCGACTCCCATTTTAGCTACTTTTGAACCAATAGACCCGAGACCCACAACACCCAATACGGAACCGGCTAATTCCTTTCCTTTAAACAACTTCTTATTCTCTTCCAGGTAAGGTTCAAGATCTTTCATTTCAGAAAGATGTTGTAAATTATTTACAAAATCTATGCTAGAAAAAATATTTCTACTAGACAGCATCAAGCCGGCAAGGACTAATTCTTTGACAGCATTTGCATTCGCGCCAGGGGTATTAAAAACAACAACGCCTCTGTCGGTACATAAATCAACAGGTATGTTATTCACACCTGCTCCAGCTCTAGATATAGCCATTAGAGTATTGCCAAGGTGTCCTTCATTCAACTTGGTACTTCTAACTAAAATACCGTCAGGTGTTTCAGAAGTTTCAGTCACACTGCAATTAGTTCCACCAAATTTCTCTAACCCAATGGGTGAGATATTACTGTAAGGCCTTACTTGAAAACTTGTCATTTTGAATGGTTGTCCTCTAAAAAAAGCGAAGGATATCATTAATTGCTATTATTCTCGATGAACTATATAGTCGACGGCTTTTTTTAAATGCACATAAGATGAACAAACACTTTTTAAATCTAAAAGAATACGGATCCACTGGGGTGAGAGATTTAGTTCATGGTGCGCTTGAATTAAAGAATGGATCACATCAAAAGAATCTCAAGGGAAAGTATTTGGCTCTCATTTTTGAAAAATCTTCTACCCGAACAAGATTATCTTTTGAAGTCGCCATGAACCAACTGGGAGGCAGAGCTAGCTTTCTTTCTGTCAATGACCTTCAGCTTGGGCGAGGTGAACCCATTTCAGATACTTCTAAGATTATAAGTTCAATGGCTGATGGAATAGTTTTAAGAACCTTAAAGCATAGTACTCTAGAAAAATTTGCTGAAAGCTCTAGTGTGCCAACCATAAATGGTTTAACCGATCTATCACACCCATGTCAGCTGTTGGCAGATATGCTGACTTTTGTAGAACATAAAGGTTCACTAGAAAATAAAAAAGTTTGCTGGGTGGGGGATTTTAATAATGTTTGTTATAGCTACATGGAAGCAGCAGAAATTTTTAATTTTAATCTGACTATTGTCTGTCCGGATGAATATAAACCAATAGATATTGAACTGAATAGCAATGTAGAGCTAACTAATTCAATTGATTCTGGACTTAAAGAAGCTGACCTAGTAACCACAGACGTGTGGGTTTCAATGGGAGATGAAAAAGACAGTGAAAGAAGGCTTTCTTTATTTTCGAACTATCAAATATCGCCAACAGTTATGAATAAAGCAAAGAGTGATGCAATATTTCTTCATTGCCTTCCTGCCATTAGAGGGCAAGAAATCTCTGCAGATATGTTGGATGACCCAAGAAGTAAGGTTTGGGAGCAAGCAGAAAACAGACTGCATGCACAAAAGAGTCTTTTACTTGCTCTTCTTTAAAAAACTAGGATAAAGTCCTCCTTATTGCTTCTTGCCATCTAAGGTATTTTTGATTTTCTTCTTCTTGATTTATTGTTGAGGGAACAAACTCCCTATCAACCTTCCATACATCTTTCAGAGAGTCAAAACCTGAATAGATGCCTGCATTAATACCTGCAAGAAAGGCAGCACCAACTGCAGTAGTTTCTATAACCTTAGGTCTATAAGTCTTAATACTTAAAACATTAGACAATTCTTGACTGAACCAAGAATTAGCAACCATGCCGCCATCAATTTTTAGTTCTTTCACTTCTGCTCCATCTTGTCTCATGGCCTCCAAAAGATCTTTTGTTTGGTAAACAATCGATTCAAGTGTGGCCTTTGTAATTTCGGCAACGCCACTATCTCGGGTTAAACCAAAGATAGCTCCCCTGGCTTCAGGATCCCAATGTGGTGCGCCCAAACCAGTCAGAGCGGGAACTACCACAACCCTAGAATCTGCATGGGCTTTTTGTATTAAAGTTTCTGTATCCGCTGCCGATTCAAAGAAATTTAAACCATCCCTGAGCCATTGAACAGCAGATCCTGCTACAAAAATACTTCCCTCTATGCCGTAAGTTATCTCTCCATTTATTCGGTAAGCAATGGTTGAAAGGAGCTTGTTCTTTGACTTTAAAAAATCTTTTCCTGTGTTTAAAATAACAAAACACCCAGTTCCATAAGTGCTCTTAACATCACCCTCTTCAAAACAACATTGGCCTATTAAAGCTGCTTGCTGATCACCAGCCATGCCACCTATCCCTATGGAGCCTCCAAACAAATTGGTCACGCCATAATCATGAGCATTGTCACACACCTCAGGGAGCATACTTTCTGGAATCTTAAAAAGTTCTAAAAGTTCAGGATCCCAAGAGTTCTCTGCAATGTTAAAAAGCATTGTCCGTGAAGCATTGGTTGCATCTGTTTTGTGTACCTTACCCTCGGTTAATTTCCAGACTAAAAAACTGTCTATGGTACCGAACAGTAAATCACCTCTCACAGCTCCTTCTCTTGCCCCATCAACATTATCAAGAATCCAAGCCAATTTAGTGGCCGAAAAGTATGGATCAATTAATAACCCCGTTTTTTCTTGTATCATTTTTTCTAAGTCTGGCGTCTTGAGATTATTGCAGAATTCAGAGGTGCGCCTATCTTGCCAAACAATTGCAGGGTAAACAGGCTTTCCTGTTTTTTTATTCCAAACCAAAGTTGTTTCTCTTTGATTTGTTATGCCTATAGATGCAATATCAGAAGATCTTAAGTCCAGTCTCCTTATTAAAGTTTCTGAAACGGAAAGAACCGAGTCCCATATTTCATCCGGGTCGTGCTCAACCCAGCCATCACTAGGAAAGAATTGTTTAAACTCTTTCTGTTCATAATCTATAAAATTTCCATCTTGATCAAAAATAACTGCTCTAGAGCTAGTAGTGCCTTGATCAATAGCCATAATCTTTTTATTCATACATTTACCAAAAAAAACAGAAAACAGAAAAGAGTAACTGTTTTAAATATAAACACTTATCCACAGCAAATACACAATAATTTTCTATATTTATAGTATTGTAATTTACTATAAAACACAGTATCTTGTGTCTAGAATTAAAAAAACCACTATATGTAGGGTTATAGTTAAAAAAAAGAAAGTAAAGTAGAAAAGAAAAAAAAGGGAAAACGCATGGAAACCGCCACAGAAACAGGGAAACAAGACCCTCAACAAGAAACAAAACAAGCTGCACAAAAACCAGCAATAGCACCGGGACAAATGAGAGTAATAAAAAGAAACGGTTCAGTTGTTTCCTACGATGCAGAAAAGATAGCCATAGCAATAACAAAAGCTTTTTTAGCCGTTGAAGGAGGAGCCGCAGCAGCCTCAACAAGAATTCATAATGAAGTGAATGAATTGGCAAATGCCATAACGATAACTTTTAGCAGAAGGATGCCTTCAGGTGGAACACTCCACATTGAAGAAATACAAGATCAGGTGGAACTGGAACTTATGCGCACAGGCGAACAAAAAGTAGCACGTGCATATGTTCTCTACAGAGAAGAAAGAAGAAAGGAAAGGAAGGAGACAGGACCGGCAACAGAAGAAATATCAGACATAAAAGTTGTTTTAGACTCGGGAGAGGATGGAGCTGCAGACATGGCAAGACTGGACAAAATGGTCGGTGAAGCCTGCGAGGGACTAGACGGAGTAGCTAAGGAAGAAATAACAGAACAAGCAAATAAAAATCTCTACGATGGAGTGACTTTAGAAGACGTTAAATCTTCTCTGGTAATGACAGCCAGAACACTGGTAGAAAAAGAACCAAACTACACTTACGTAACAGCAAGAATACTACTAGACAACATAAGATCAGAAGGTCTTTCATATCTGGGTATGCAGGCTCAAGCAACGCAACCAGAAATGGAAGAACTGTACCCAGAAGCGCTGAAGCAATTCTTAGATAAAGGCGTAGAGAACAACATCCTAAACCCGGAACTGCAAAAAATGGATATAGAAAGATTAGGAAAAGCCATGCAGGGGGAAAGGGACAACAATTTTACTTATTTAGGACTACAAACCTTATATGACAGATATTTTATTCATGACAACGACGTTAGATATGAACTTCCTCAAGTTTTCTTTATGCGTGTTTCCATGGGACTGGCACTAGGAGAGGAGAACAAAGAAGAGAAGGCCATAGAGTTCTACAACCTTCTTTCTAGCTTTGATTACATGAGTTCGACACCTACCCTCTTCAATGCAGGCACTCAGCACTCTCAACTCTCTTCTTGTTACTTAACCACGGTGCCTGATGATCTTCACGGCATATATGGAGCAATACAAGATAATGCCATGCTTTCAAAGTGGGCAGGTGGACTAGGAAATGACTGGACCCCAGTCAGAGGACTGGGATCAAAAATTAAAGGGACAAACGGAAAATCACAAGGTGTTGTCCCCTTCTTGAAAGTAGTAAATGACACCGCAGTAGCAGTAAATCAAGGAGGAAAAAGGAAAGGAGCAGTTTGTTCTTATTTAGAAACTTGGCACATGGATATAGAGGAGTTTGTAGAACTGAGAAAGAACACAGGGGACGACAGAAGAAGAACGCACGACATGAATACCGCCAATTGGGTTCCTGATCTGTTCTTAAAGAGAGTATCTGAAGGAAAAAGCTGGACGCTGTTCACTCCTAGTGATACGCCAGATTTACATGACCTTTATGGATTGGCTTTTGAAAAACGCTACGAAGAATATGAAGCACAAACAGAAACAGGTGAAATAGACTTCTATAAAAAAATAGATGCAAAAGAGCTCTGGAAAAAAATGCTTTCGATGGTCTTTGAAACTGGACATCCTTGGATAACATTTAAAGATGTTTGCAACCTAAGATCTCCACAACAACACGTAGGAGTAGTTCACTCATCAAACCTTTGCACAGAGATAACTCTAAACACAAGTCAAGACGAAATAGCTGTATGCAACCTTGGTTCTGTCAATCTTACGCACCACATAGCCGAAGGCAAGCTGGACGAAAAGAAAATAGAGAAAACCATAAACACTGCTATCCGCATGCTGGATAACGTCATAGATATAAATTACTACGCGGTAAAGGCGGCAGAAACATCCAACCTAAAACACAGGCCAATAGGTCTAGGTATTATGGGTTTTCATGATGCTCTCTACATGCTTAAAACACCATACGCCTCAGATGAAGCAGTAGAATTCGCAGACAGGTCCATGGAAATGGTTAGTTACTATGCAATTAAGGCATCAAGCGACCTGGCAAAAGAAAGAGGGGCGTACAGCTCATATGAAGGCTCTCTTTGGAGCCAAGGTATTTTGCCTATTGACTCTATACAACTGCTCAAAGAAAGTAGAGGTGACGACTATTTAGACATGGACGAGAGCTCGACCATGGACTGGGATGGCTTAAGAGAAACAATCAAAACTCAAGGCATAAGAAATTCCAATGTCATGGCGATTGCACCAACGGCAACAATAGCAAATATAACCGGAGTGTCTCAATCCATAGAACCGACTTATCAAAATTTGTTTGTTAAATCAAACCTCTCGGGTGAATTCACAGTAACAAATATACCCATGGTAGAGACTCTTAAAGAACTGGGTCTCTGGGACTCAGTTATGATTAATGATCTTAAATACTATGATGGAAGCGTAGCAGGTATATCACGCATCCCAGAAGAAATTAAAAAACTTTATGCTTGTGCTTTTGAAATAGAACCAAAATGGCTGATTGATGCAGCAAGCAGAAGACAAAAATGGATTGACCAAAGCCAATCACTTAATCTTTATATTAACGAACCTAACGGTAAAAAGTTAGATATTATGTACAGAATGGCTTGGTTAAGAGGCCTTAAAACAACTTATTATTTAAGATCCAAAGGTGCAACCACCTCTGAAAAATCAACAATAGCAACAGGTGAATTAAACGCCGTATCTGCAACAGCAGAACCGCAGGCAACTCCACAAGCCGCCGCCCTTCCTGATGCATGTTCTATAACAGATCCAGACTGCGATGCATGTCAATAAAATCAGGAGAAAATTATGTTAAGTTGGGACGAATTTGAAACACCAGAAGCAGCAAAGAAGCCGCCAGAACAAGAGAAAAAAGCTGCACCCGCCGAGACTGTTGAAATAAAAGAAGAGCAGATTGATGAAGCCTTTAAAGAACAGCCAAAAATAAATGTCTCTCTAGAAACTGGTCCTGTCTCAAGTCGACTGGAGAGAGCAAAAAAAGCAGTAGAAAAATTTGATCAAACTCTTGGAGATGCTGCATTAGCTGGTTCCGCATCAAGAGTGAATGTGGATGAGAAAGCAATGATCAACTGCAGTGCTGACGTCAATCAGCTAGTACCTTTTAAATACGATTGGGCTTGGCAAAAATATCTAGATGGTTGTGCAAATCACTGGATGCCACAAGAGGTTAACATGACTGGAGATATAGCACTCTGGAAGTCAGAAGAAGGTTTATCAGACGATGAGAGAAAGATTATTATGCGAAGCTTAGGTTTCTTCTCTACAGCAGATTCCTTGGTAGCGAATAATCTTGTTCTGTCTGTTTACAAACACTTAACTAATCCAGAATGTCGCCAATACTTACTAAGACAAAGTTTTGAAGAAGCAATTCACACTCATGCATATCAATACGTAATTCAATCGCTTGGCATGGACGAAGCAGAACTCTTTAATATGTACAGAGAAGTTCCTTCGGTAGCGAGAAAAGCATCATGGGCCTTGGAATTTACTAAAGAGTTGGATGACCCTCATTTTAAAACAGGAACCGTCGAGCAAGATAAAAAACTGTTGCGTAACCTGATAGGTTTTTATTGTGTTCTAGAAGGCATCTTCTTTTACTGTGGCTTTACCCAGATTCTCTCCATGGGAAGAAGAAACAAAATGAACGGCACTGCTGAGCAGTTTCAATACATTTTGAGAGATGAATCGATGCACCTTAATTTTGGTATTGATGTTATCAATCAAATTAAACTTGAAAACCCTCAGCTGTGGGATGAAGAGATGCAAGATCAAGCAGCAGGGATGATCCTTCAAGGAATGCAACTCGAAATAGAATACGCTAGAGACACTATGCCTAGAGGCGTTCTTGGAATGAATGCCAGCATGATGGAAGAGTATCTAAATTACATAGCAAACAGACGTTTAGTGCAAATTGGATTACCGGAAGAATTTCCTAATGCCGAGAACCCATTCCCGTGGATGTCCGAAATTATGGATCTTAGAAAAGAGAAGAATTTTTTTGAAACCAGGGTAATAGAATATCAAACGGGTGGCGCTTTAACCTGGGACTAAATGGTTAGAATCATCGGGCATCGGGGAGCCTCTGATGATGCCCCAGAAAATACAATTTCTTCAATAAAAGAGGCCTTTATACAAGGTGCTGATGGTGTTGAGGTTGATGTCAGGATAACGAAAGACGGAAAAGTTATCTGCATGCACGATAAAAATACGCTCAGAACAACCGGATCATCTCTGGAAGTCAATAAAGTAAAATACAGTGAACTGAAGGAGCTTGACGCAGGCAGCTGGAAATCAAGTGAATGGGTAAACGAACCCATACCCCTATTGGAAGAAGTTCTAGAAGAAGTGCCTAAAGATAAAGAAATATTTATTGAAATAAAAACTGGATTAGAAATAATTGATCCGTTAATTTTATTAATTCAGGACTCAAACATAAAACAAAAAAATATTTCTGTTATTTCATTTAATGATCAAGTAATTAAAAATATTAAATTGTGTCTGCCTGAAATAACAGCGAATTTACTGGTTGCTTTTGACCCTTCCTATAATGAAGAAGACTTACCTCAATTATTAGAAAACATCGGAGCGGATGGAGCTGGAGTACAAAATCACCCAAAACTAACCAAAAGTTTTGTAGAGAAAATAAATACTCTCAACAAAAATATCCATGTGTGGACAGTCAACAAGGGAGATGAAGCAAAGGAATATTCTCTCTTGGGACTTTCGTCAATAACAACCAATAAGCCTAGTCATATTAGAGATTATCTATCAGCCTCTAAATAGTAGTTTTGTTAAGCTTTAAACATTATAGTTGTTGGTATGAAAAACCATAATCAAGGATTTTTAGGGCTGGTTCAAAAGGCTTTAGAAGTTATACCTGAATACGATGTCCATCAAGTTAAACATAAAATTGATCAGTCTGATAATTTTGTCCTAGTCGATGTAAGGGAAGACAGGGAATGGGTTCAAGGAAACATCCCATCTTCCATACACATAGGCAAAGGTGTTATTGAGCGAGACGTAGCTAATTTAATACCTGATCAAGAAACTGAAGTGGTTCTTTACTGTCAAGGAGGCTATAGATCTGCCCTTGCCGGAGAAAGTCTAAAAGAAATGGGCTATAGCAATGTGCTTTCCATGAGTGGTGGTTTTAGCGACTGGGTAAATAATAAATTTCCTATTCAGCAAGAGAGTTAGATCTCATGGAAAAAATAAAAAAGGTAGGAATTACAGAAGTTGTTCTAAGGGATGGCATTCAATCCCTTCTCGCAACTCGAGTTGCTTTGAGAGATTTGGTCCCAATAATACCTGCTTTAGATAAGGTGGGTTACTGGTCAATGGAAACGTGGGGAGGAGCTACTTACGATGCCTGCATCAGGTATCTTGATGAAGACCCATGGGAAAGACTAAGAGTATTTTCTAAATTGATGCCTAACACACCACAACAAATGCTTATTAGAGGTCAGAATCTAGTGGGTTATCGCCCATACTCCAATAAAGTAGTTTCAGAATTTTTAGATAAGTCTGCTGAGAATGGAATTGATGTCTTTAGAACTTTTGACGCCTTGAACGATTTCAATAATATTGAATTTACAATTAAAGAAGTAAAAAAACTGGGTAAACATGCACAGGGAACCATGGCTTACACAACAAGCCCCGTGCATAATCTTGGCACATGGATGGAGCTAGCAAAAAAAATAGAGGATGCTGGAGCGGATTCAATTGCTATAAAAGACATGGCAGGATTGCTTAAACCTTATGATGCATTTGATTTGGTCAGCAACCTCAAAGAAAAACTATCCATACCTGTCCACATGCAAACTCATGCAACCACCGGCATGTCCACAGCCACCAACATGAAGGCCATAGAGGCTGGCATAGACAATATAGACACTTCGATTTCTTCCATGAGCATGACTTACGGACACTCAGCCACTGAGACTTTGGCCGCCATCTTCCAAGACGAGGATGTTGTAATAGATTTGGATACCCAAGCCTTAGAAGAGATTTCTATTTTCTTTAAAAAAATAAGAAAAAAATATTCAGAATACGAAGGCGACATGAAAGGAGTTGATTCAACTATGTTGGTTAAACAAGTTCCGGGTGGAATGTTATCTAACTTAGAATCTCAACTGAAAGCCAACAAACAGGAAGATAAAATTGAACTGGTAAAAGAAGAAATACCTAAAGTAAGAAAAGATTTTGGTTACCCTCCTTTAGTCACACCAGCTTCTCAAATAATTGGAGCTCAAGCTCTTTTAAATGTCATGGGGAATGTTCGCTATGGCAACCTTTCCAACGAATCAAAAAACTTAATATTGGGAAAATATGGCGAGCTTCCTGGTGAAGTTAATCAGGAACTGCTTTCAAAAATCTCATCATTGGATCAGGAAATAAAGGAAGAAAATTCAGAAGATTTAGTGACCATGAAAGAAGAACTTAAGAAATTATGCACCGAGAATGATTTAGACGATCTTTCAGATAATATGGAAATGCTCCTAACTTATATTCTATTCCCTAATATTGCTTTGAAATTTTTTAAAACTCTTCGATAAATTAAATGACCTTTATTAGCTTTATGTGCAAGAATTAGATTTTATGGAACAAAATTTTAAAGTTACAAACCTTGATCGAACATTTGGAGCTACTGTTACCGATATTAAGCTTACAGATATAGACGATAAGACAACAAAAGATCTATACCGTCTCTGGTTAGACCGATCTTTACTTATTTTTCCAGATCAACATCTGACTAACGAACAACAAGTTAGATTTGCAGAAAGATTTGGCAAGCTTGAATTTGATCTGAGTCCTATAAGCAACGTCAGAACCGATGGCACCGTAAGAGACGCCAACGATGACGATATCGTTAAATCTCTTAAAGGCAACATGGAATGGCATCATGACAGCACCTATATGCCTGTTCAGGCAAAGGGAGCGGTTTTTACTGCACATCAAGTGCCTTCTAAGGAAGGAAGGACGGGATGGGCTGATATGACGGCTGCTTACGAGGCACTGGACCAGAGCATGAAGGATAAAGTAGAAAATCTTTCTGCTTATCATTCCTACGAATGGAGCCAACAAGAGAGGTATGGTCATAAACCACAAGGGGAAAGTGAATTTAATGGCTATGGATTTGATGTGGACCCAAAACCACTCAGACCTCTTGTTAAAGTACACCCCGAGACGGGCAAGAAAACATTAACAATTGGACGTCATGCATACAAGATACCTGGCCTCCCTGATCAAGAAGCAAGAGAGCTGGTAAAGTTCTTAGAGGATTTTGCTTGCCAAGAACCCAGAACGTACCATCACTCGTGGACAGTAGGGGATGCTGTGATTTGGGACAACAGAAACCTCATGCATCAAGCTCAACCTTGGGACTTGACCGAGCCTAGAATCATGTATCATGCCCGACTCGAAGGCGACGCTAAGAGCGAATCTGCTCTCAACTATAAATAGTTATTTTTCGATCACGTCTCCAACCAAGATCTTAGCTTCAAGAAGAGAGCCTGCATTAATAACATTAATATAACCCAAGTTATTTAAAATAATTTTAGCTTTTTCTGCTCTGTTTCCACTTCGACAATAGAGTATTATTTTATTGTCTTTTTTTACATCTAGATCTTGAATCTCAGAAATTTCTTGCCACTCTATACGTTTAGCAGAAGATAAGTGACCTTGATTCCATTCATCAGTAGTCCTTACATCAACAACAAGATCTTCAGAAATTAAAGTTAAGCTTATGGATATAAGGGTTAATATTGAGATTAGCTTCTTCACAAACGAACGGATTAAACTTCTTCTTGTTGCACTTTTCTTTCAGTTCGTAAGAACATAAAGAAACACCAAGTAGCCACTGCTGACAATACATGCCAAATACCATGAGCTTGGAAGAATCTGTCGGGGTCACAATAAGAACTGTCAGGTACACCGGTGAGCCAAATGGAAAAGGCTATTAAATAACTTGCTTGGCCTGCAAAGAACCAAGGGCTATAGGTTCTTCTGTAGCGAGGTGCTTGCGGAGATAATAATGCTGGAATCCAAAACAACAATACCCACCAGTATTTATCAAATTCAGCAATAATCTCTGTAGGGAAAATACCAAAAACAGCACAAACAACAAATCCAACAAGACCTGAAAGCCATCTGAATTGAGGCGACCAAAATCTATACAACGCTTCGGATATACACCAAAGCCCAATAGATAAACCAAACAGATCAATGCCGATTGAGAAATCAAACCAACGCATGAGTCCATCAATTACAACTATGGATATATAGACGGTAAAGAATGTCTTAACCGTCCAACGGCCCATTTCTTTAACGTTGATTAACCAAGGTAACAAAATGTACATTACCATGCTGAGGTTATCTGCCCATTGACCCCAATCGGTATGAGTTCCGTGCATAAGCATGGATCCAGGCCCTAAATAAATAGCCGCTCCTGCATAAAGCATAGAAATAGGAGTAAGACCATGGAATTGATTGGAATCTGTACTCCTGACGTCTTTAGACAAGACCCAAAACATCAACAGTCCAGTAACCATAAAGCCTAAGTTGCTTAAAGCATTGACGGGTTCTCTGAACATAGATGTACTCACCCTCTCGCACCACCTTGAAGCTTCACCTATTACAGCACCAGATTCCAAAGAAGGGATAACACCCAACAACCCTAGAACAACATACAAAAGCATAAATCCAGCACTTATCATTAGCGCAATTGGAAATACTTTAGTTTGCCAACTAGGTCTATCTACAATTTTATCTTCCATAAATTAAAAATATTTAGTTAGTAATGCTTTATAAAAAATTAACTATATCACCCTGATAAAAAAAGAGGGCATAAAGCCCTCTTCTTCCTTTCCCGGAAATTTAGGATATTTAAGCAGTTCTCTTATCTTCAACTGCTGCAGCCCATATTACTAAGCCAAACAGTATCTTGTTTACGAAATCTGCAAGGTTATAAATAAGGTTTAGAGAACTTGCATCCACAGAACCCATTAAATAACCAAACACGTATCCAGCTGGATAAATGGCCCAACCTACAATAATAATCCACATCATTGTGTTGTAAGCGGTTTGTACTGAAGGACTTGTTGTTAAAACTGCCTCTTTGCCTTCTCCCATCCACAGTGTGTAGATCATGTAAACCCAGAAAGCCACTCCTATAAGGAACGCTGGAAGAGCTGGCATAAGACCTGCTTCTCCTGCATAACCAAATACAAGCATTAACAAAGAGCTTACGAATAATTTATAAAACAAAGATGCAGCAACTTCAGTTACCGCTCTTAGAATAAGATAAAACTCTGCCATGAGTAATGGTACGGTTAAGAGCCAATCTATGTACCTAAATACAGTTGGTGTTTCTCCCGTGTCAATCCACACACCGCGCATGTAAAGATAGTGCCAAAAAGCTATACCTGTTACTAACCCAGCTATAGTCAGTGAGGTTTTCCATTTTTCACCTACGTTATCTCTTTCAATAAAAAAGAAAACGGTAGCAGCCAATAAAGCTGCTGTTACTAGCCAAAACGACACTCCCACGAAGTCGTTAGCATTTAAGTCTCCACCGCTGGCAGCAAAAAGAGGTGCCGCTGCAAAACTGGATAATATTATAAGAAATTTCATGTCTTACTCCCATATGAATAATTTAATTAATAGATAGAACCTAGATTTAATCTATTCTGGGCGTCCGAATTATCAATCTAAAAAACCGTGTCCCGGTTATTTCGTCAAATTCAGCAAGACAGGACTATAAAAGTAACTCCTTTTTTATAATTCTTCAAGTAAAATATTATTCTGGCTTCAAAGCTGAGTAGACCAAAGACCTTAATTCTCTCCTGACCTGATAAGTTGAAGATGGAAGAAGTTGCGTCATAAATATAATAACAATATCTTCTTTCGGATTGATCATGAAGACTGTGCTGGCAGCACCTCCCCAACCAAACTCACCTACGTCACTTAAAGTTTGAGATTTAGCAGGATCTAACATCACTGAGAACCCTAAACCAAAACCCACCCCTGCGTAAGGTGTTTCGCTAAAAGCAGACTGACTCATTTCAGTGAGGTCCTTTCCTTCTGGCAAGTGATTGCAGCTCATTAGCTCGATGGTCTTCCTTCCAATCAGTCTTTTTCCTTTAAATTCTCCCTGATTAATGATCATGGAACAAAAGTTATAATAATCGCTCATGGTGGAAAACAAACCTCCTCCTCCAGATAAATGCCTTGTATTTAAAAAAGGTATCTCTAAGAGCCTAGGGCTTCCTTTAGGGTCGTGTTCGTATAAAGCAGCCAATCTGTCTTTCTTTTCTTCAGGGCAAGAAAACCCTGTGTCTGTCATTTCCAATGGGTCAAAGATATTTTTATTAAAATACTCATCTAGCTTCATTCCTGACAACACCTCAACCAAGTATCCCAAAACATCAGTAGAGACAGAATAATTCCACTCGTCTCCCGGAGAAAATTCCAGGGGCAGTTTGGCAAGAATACCAACGAACTCTTCTAGTGAGCTTGCTTGTTCTAATTTAGCCTTACGATATGCAGCATCAACATTAGACTTATTCATGAATCCATAAGTAAGACCTGACATATGGGACAAAAGGTCTCTTATAGTCATATGCCTTTTAGGTCTCGAAGTTAAAAAATTTGGATAAGTCCCTGACTCATAAACTCTTAAGTTCTTCCAATCAGGTATGTACCAGTGAACTGGATCATCCAGTCTAAACAAGCTCTTTTCAAATAATTGCATAATGGAGATGCTGGTGATCGCCTTAGTCATAGAATAAATTCTGAATATGGCATCTTCTTTCATGGATTTATTATTCTCACGATCCATCAGACCTAAAGAGTCCAAATAAGCTACCTCGCCTTTTCTTGCTACCAAAGTCAAAGTACCGATGTACTTGCCATCCTTGACGTAGGTTTCGTCCAAATAAGACCTGATGTTCTTTAAGACTTCTGAGTCTAAACCTACGGATTCTGGGTTTACTGTTTTCATGTTTATCCTCCTAGATAAAGTGAAAGATGATACTAAATTTTTAATGAAAACCATGCAAGCTTCTGCAATAAAGTTTTATCCTTACAAAAAAAAGATTATTATTGTTTCATCGATAGAAAATTGAGGAACCAAAATGCATGACCTAGTTATAAGAAATGGAAAAATAGTTGATGGAAGTGGCAATGAATCATTCATGGGTGATATTGCGATTGATAAAGATCGTATAAGTAAAATAGGCCTGGTTGAAGATCAAGGGAAAAAAGAAATTGATGCTGAAGGTCATCTTGTAACGCCTGGATGGGTAGATATTCATACTCATTACGATGGGCAGGTTTGTTGGGATTCTTATTTAACTCCTTCTTGCTGGCATGGAGTTACTACAGTTGTAATGGGAAATTGCGGCGTTGGTTTTGCACCTGTAAAACCCGGAACAGAAGAATTTCTTGTTCAACTCATGGAAGGAGTGGAAGATATTCCTGGAGTGGCATTAAATGAAGGTGTGAGTTGGGACTGGGAGAGCTTTCCGCAATATCTTGATTCCATTGGAAAAAATAATTACGCCATGGATGTTGGTGCAATGATTGGGCATGGACCCATTAGGTCATACGTCATGGGGTTTGACAGATGCCAAGGCAAAGAAGAGGCATCTGATGGTGAGATAGCAGAAATGGCGGAGATTACTAAAGAAGCCATAGAGGCAGGAGCTCTTGGTTTCAGCACTTCAAGAACTTACCTCCACAAAGATAAATTTGGTGAGTACGTTCCTGGAACGGAAGCTAGCGCTAAAGAAATGAGAAAGATAGCTAATACTATAGCTGATCTAGGAAAAGGAACTTTGGAGATAGTTTCGGATTGGATGGATAAAGACCTTGAGCTAGATTGGATTAAAGAATTCGTAGAGGAATCTGATAGAACACTTACTTACGCACAAACAGGCGGCGACCCATTTAAGACCTGGAAATATTGTGAAGAAAATTTCTCTAAAGGTGTAAAGATCCGTCCTCAATTTACTGGAAGACCCACTGGAATGTTGTTCAGCTTAGAATCAACTGTTCATCCTTTTATTGCCCATCCTAGTTATGCAGAAATAGCTGATAAGTCATTAGAAGAAAAAGTATCTGCTATGAAAGATGAATCTTTTAAGCAGAGACTTCTTTCTGAGGAACCTGCTGTTGATAAAAATCACATGATCTACACTCTGATGACTGCATTTGATAAGCAGTTTCCAATGGATCATATTCCTAATTACGAGCCGCCTCTTGAAGATAGCATTGCAGGTATAGCTAAGAGCTCTAACAGAACAGTGATGGAAGTCATGTATGAAGAGTTGCTTAAAAATGATGGAAAAACTTTTGTTTGGGCCCCGTTCGCACCCTACCCTGACCATAACCTGGATTTCTATAAAATGATTATGGAGTTTGAGAGTTCTGTAGCTGGGCTCAGTGATGGAGGGGCTCACTGTGGACTTATATGTGATGCCAGTATGCCGACTTGGAATATATCTCACTGGACTAAAGATAGAGTTAAAGGAGATAAAATACCTTTAGAGTTTCTTGTCAGAAAACAAACGAAAGAGACTGCAGAAACTTTTGGTTTAATGGATAGAGGACAAATCAAAGAAGGTTACATGGCTGATATCAACATAATTGATCATGATAAATTGTGTGTTTATAAGCCAGAGATGGTGCATGACCTGCCAACGGGAAGCAGAAGGATCATCCAAAAAGCTGGAGGCTATATTGCCACTATAAAAAGTGGCGTGGTGACGTTCAAAAATGATGAAGCCACAGGTGAACTGCCAGGAACTTTAATCAGAGGTGAGCAAGCAGCACACGCTTAAAGTATGTCCTTCACAACGCCTGATTTATCAGATGAAAATCCTGATGCCCTAGCCCTTCTGCCTATACTCAAAAACCTAGGCGGCAGGAAATCCTTTCATGGGAAAATTGAAACCCTGAAATGCCCAGATGACAACTCCTTTGTAAAACAACTTTTAAACTCTGAAGGCAAAAAAAGAATTCTGGTAGTGGATGCTAGTGGAATCAATACAGTGGCTCTTTTAGGAGACATGATTGCTGAGGCTGGCGTGAAGAATAACTGGAGTGGCGTGGTTATCAACGGCTACATAAGAGACGTAGATATCATCAATACCTTAAACATAGGCGTACAAGCGCTTGGGACCGTGCCCGTTAGGAGTGCAAAGAAAAATCAAGGCGAGCTTGGAATAGATGTATCTTTTGGAGGGCTGACCTTTAAGTCAGGGGACTACGTTTACGCTGATAATAACGGCTTATTGTTAAGCAAAAGAGAATTAAAGCTATCTTAAATAGACCTTAACGCCTCTGTGATATCCCTTCTGGCAGCATTCCAGGCCGGAAACAATCCTCCTATCAAGCCCACTATAAGAGCCAAGGTCATTCCTTGTTGAACGATTTCACCCGTGACTGCAAAAGCGAAAGCTGTTTGTGTAAAGGAGCCGCCGGCTAGAGTAGAAACGGTGTATCCATTAAATAAAGCATAAGCTATACCCGCGCCCAGAAGACCGCCTATAGTTGCTAAGATTAAAGCTTCAATCATCAAAGAGACAAGAACAGTGGAACCATTAAATCCTAGCGCCCTTAAAGTGCCTATTTCAACCAATCGAGTAGAGACAGCGCTATACATGGTATTTAATGCAGCAAATACAGCCCCTACTGCCATGATATAACCCACCACTTGTCCAAATATCTTAATTAGGTCTGAACCCGAAGCTTGGCTGTCGTAGAAATCTAATTCAGTCAAAACTTTTAACTCCAAACTTGGATAATTTTCTATGTAGATACCTAAATCATCAAAACTGTCTTTGCTTTCTAATCTAACGATCGCACTTGAAACACTGCCTTCTCGTCTAAATATATTTTGCGTTATGGGTAAATCACCCCAAACTTCAGATTCATGGACATCACCGCCAGTAGTAAAAATACCAACCACAGTAACAAAGCCATCCCTTACCTTTATTTGGTCTCCTAGATCAACTCCTTCGTATTGGTCATGAGCTCCCTTACCTATTATTACCTCGGCAGTCCCGGTGTTAAAATTTCTTCCTCTTACAATCTCTAACTCGGGTCTGATTTTAAAACTTGCCTGTTGGACTCCCCTAAACGGCAGGTTGGATGTTGACTCTGCGCCTTTCTTTTTTAAATCAATAATCGCATAAATTTCACCAGCGACTAAAGGGTCTCCGTTTTCTTCTTTGATTCCTGGTGAATTTAAAATGATGTCCACTTCCTGCATTCCTAATCCACTGCTTAACTCTGAACTGGATCCATCTCTTAGGATTATCACCCTGTCTTCCTGTCCCGTATTGGATATTGTTGAATTCAATCCTTCTCCCATGGCTAAAAGAGAAACCATCACTGCTACTGAGCCTGCTATACCGACAATAATGACAATAGAAGCACCAGAGCGCTGAAGCACGCTTTGTAAATTCATTTTTGTTATGGAGAAAACCTGTCTAATAAAACTCATATTAATTTTTCCTTAAAGCATCTACTACGTTTAATCTCATGGCTGAATAAGCGGGTAATAATCCAGATATAGTAGCGGTTAACAAAGCCAGCGCTATAGCGCTTAGAACTATAGAAAATGAAAACTCTATTTGTCCTGCAAATCCTAACGCCACTCCTGAAAAGAATGGGAACAAAGCAAAAGCCATCAAAACACCTATTGCGGCACCTATCAAACAAATTAGCACTGATTCCATCAAAACAAAAATCATAATCAACGCATCGGGATACCCAATTGATTTGAGCACACCTAATTCATTGGTTCTTTCTCTAACAGCTTGACTCATGGTGTTTGCTGTTAAAAGAAGGATGGTAAAAAATGAGGCCGCTAGAACTGAATTAATTATGAATCCAATGTCCCCTACTTGTTCGGCAAACATTCTGCTAAATGCCTCTTCGGTGGAGGTCTTTGTTTCATCGGGGGAATTAGCAAACAAAGCATCTACATCCTTTGCTATTACCTCTGCTTGATTTGGATCCCGAATTTTTACGGAAAATTGTCCTACCAATCCTTTCTCATAAGCACGAGATTCATCAAAATATTTCCAATTAATATAGGCTTCATCTTGTGCTCCGCCATTTGCATTTGTGAACGTTCCGACTAAATCAAATTCCCAGTTATTACTGTTGTCACTCTTTACCCAAATGTCTCCAATAATGGGAATCCTGTCTCCAATTTCCCAACCGTATTTCTCTGCTAAATCAGCCCCAGCAATCATTCCTTGTATGTTTCTGGAAAAGGCTTCTTTTCCTCCTTCGCTAACAATGAATTCAGGAAATATATCAAAATAACTTTCAGGCACAGGCCACTTAGGGAAAAAATTAGCCCGATCAATATACGTTCCTCCAAACCATTGACGCCAGGCGACTTTTTCAACACCCTCTAGGGCTTCTATTCTGTTGGCGTATGACATGGGCATGGCTTGTGTAAAAGATAGTTTGGATGAAACTACGAGTCTGTCTTTGCCGGCGTAATCAACTTCACTTGTGAAGGCTACTGCTACCGATCTACCTAAAGAGAATAATAAAAAAGCAGTGGCTATGGAGGCTATGGTCATAAACGTCCTAACCTTTTTTCGAGTCAATGCCGCTCTAACTATGATCCAATATTTCATGATTAACCCTGCCTTAAGGCATCTACTACCTTTAATCTTAATGCTTGATGCGCCGGAACTGCCGCAGCCATAAACGCAATGATTAATGCAATCAAGAATGCTCCAAGAACAGTTGATGTTGTTATAGAAAGTATGTCTTCTAATAATCCTCCGCTTGCCGCTTCTATTATCGGAATTAGAGTCATGGTGAAAAGTAAACCGGCTATAACTGCACAAAAACAGATAGTTATTGCCTCAAGAATAACTGAAAAGAAAATAGTCTTATCCTTATATCCTAAGCACTTCAAAACACCAATATCATTTGTTCTTTCTCTAATGGATTGTGCCATGGTATTTCCTGACACGAGTAAAATAGTAAAGAACACAGCCAACAGGATGGCATTGATTATTAACTCTATATCACCAATTTCACCTGCCATCTCGACTGCGATAGCAGATTCTGGACCAGACCTAGTTGCGTAAGAAGAGTTCATGTATCTTTCATCTATAATCTTACTAATGTCCGCCCCTAAAGATGCATCTGATACCTTAGCCATAATCATACCAATAGTTCCTTTTTGATTTAATCTTGCTTCGTCAAAACTATCCCAATTGATAACAGCACCCATTTCATCGCCTTTGATTTGTTTAGCTGTGTAAAACCCTACAACTTGGAAAGACCAATCGTAAGACCCATCCGAATTCATTGAATCGGATTTTATAGCTAAGATATCACCAATTTCTAAACCTTTGGTCTCAGCCATTAATTTTCCTACTATGGTTGCATTAGGATTGCTATTCATTTCATTAAGAGCTTTTTCGTCAGTCTCAAAACGATCGTATATTTCAAAAAAGTTGGGGCTAACTGCATACACCACGCCATCCATCATGCTTTCTATAGAGTTAGACATTAGAAAGTCCATGATCATGACTTGTTCAACTCCTTCAATCTCTTCAACAAAAGAAACATGAGAATAAGGTAGTTTGCCTAACATATTGTATCTTGGCATTACTATGATATTTTCTGCACTCAAACCTTCCACTCCTTTCGTAAAAATTTCTCCAAACGTGTTTAATGTTCCATACAACCAAAAGGCGATGAACATCGACATGATGGTAAGAAAAGTTCTGAGTCTTTTTCTAATTAGGCCGATCTTAACCAGGGTCCAATACATTAGTTAGTTAACTTTCCTTTATCTAGATGAAGGGTTCTTTTAGCAAATTCAGCTGCCACTGGATCGTGAGTTACCATAAGAATGGTTTTACCGTGCTCTCTGTTTAGTATTTGGAGAAGATCTAAAATCTCTGAGGCCGTATTCCTGTCTAAATCCCCCGTTGGCTCATCACAAACCAATATATCGGGGTCAGAGACTAACGCTCTTGCGATGGCAACTCTTTGCTGTTGTCCTCCAGAAAGTTCATTGGGCTTGTGACTTCCTCGATCTGATAGACCGACCACATTTAAAGCCGTAGAAACGTGTTCCTTTCTTTGCGAGCCAGACAGATTCGTTAACAGAAGAGGTATTTCAACGTTTTTATTTGCCGTTAAAATAGGTAATAGATTATAAAACTGGAATATAAAACCCACATTATTAGCTCTCCAATCGCTTAACGAAGAGGCATTCATCGCCTCCAAATGTTGTTCGTTAACAATTATCTCTCCAGAAGTTGGTGTGTCCAAACCTCCAATAAGGTTCAGCAAGGTAGACTTCCCAGATCCTGATGGACCCATTAATGCCAAGAAATCACCTTTTTGAATTTCTAAACTTAAATCATCTAAAACCACTAAAGTTTCCTCTCCTCTTTTGTATGTTTTATTGACTGAATTAACTTCTATGAGACTGCTCATTTTTATCCTCTTTAATTTATTGTTACTTTTTGATTGTCTTCTAATTCGTAATCAAATCTAGCCACGACTTTGGAACCTGTCGCCAACCCAGAAGTGACTCTGGCGTAATTACTGGTTTCATCGGCAACCACCACTTCACTAAGTTTTAACTTGCCGTTTGAAACAATTAATACATAACTAGCGTTGTTTATTTCACCTACGGCATTCAAGGGAATCATAACCCCCTCTTTCTTGTCTTGTTTTTCTACTTTTTCTACTTTCCTCAAAAAAGAAACTCTCGCACCCATATCAGGTAAAACTCTTTCATCTTTTTCCAATAAAGCTATTCTTACTTTGACAGTTGCTTTGTTTCTATCTGCTGTAGGAATAATTGCAATTACCTTCGCAGGTATATCCCATTTCGGATATGCGTTGAGATTGGCCACAGCCGGTTGACCGGCAATGACTCTATTGATGAAAGCTTCATTAACATCAACCTCAACTTCCAAAGAGTCCATATCAACAATGGTGCAAATACCAGTTTTAGTGAACCCTCCACCAGCTGAAACAGGAGAAATCATTTCACCTGGTTGTGCAGCTTTGTATACGACCACGCCACTAAAGGGAGCCAGTATCTTCATGTCGGCTACCATTTGCTTTCTCACGTCTGCAAGAGCATCAAATCCCTCTAATGCAGCTTCAGCAGCATCTAACGAAGCTTGACTGGCCAGCTGATCTTTTGCCAGTTCTTTTGTCCTGTTGTAGACCCTTTTTGCTTCATTTAACTGGGATAATGAGTAATTCAGATCTGCAACCAAAGTGGAGTCATCTAATTGGGCTAATAATTGACCCTTTTCGACATACATTCCCTCCTCAACGAAAACTTCCATGACCTTGCCTGTCATCTTAGAAGAAACTGTTGCTCTTCTTCTAGCAACAACGTAACCCGATGCATCAAGAATACTTGAGGCGGAGGTATCATTTTGGTTAATTTCTTTAACCGTAAAAGTAGTGACTTCTACTGGCTCTTCTCCAGTAAAAAACAACCATCCAATTACTATTGCAACAGAAATAGCTCCCAATATGCCGTACCTTGATAGAGGGGTCATAGGTTCTTCAGAAGGAGGTGCGTTTCGATCAATCTTAAGATTATTTAGAAGATCTTTTTTATCACTCATTTTTTGATTTACTTAAATATTTGGTTGTAATACTACAGTGATTTTATCCAGTTTCCTATTAATTCTATGGCCTCAGAATGGCTCAAAGCCCTTCCAGATTCTGGCATCATGACTCCAGGATCAGTAGAAATCATTCTGTGCAAAAGAATAGATTCTTCTGGCTTTCCAGGCACTATAGAATATTTTAAACCTCCACTGCCGCGGCCTGTCGCCACTGGCTTTTTGTAGAATCCCAAATGCTTTTCTCTTGACTCAGAAAAATTTAAATACAACCCCGTTGAATTAGCCGCTCCGGTGGGAGCATGACAGTGACCGCAATTTATATCTAAATACGATCTGGCTCTATCATCTAAGGAATAGCTTTCATCCTGCCAGTCGACTGGCGACACAAGATTTTCAGGGTAGTTATGAATAATTTCTTGTTGTAGCCATTTCGTAAGCTGGTTAACAGAACCGTCTTCGTAATGATAAATCTTATTTAAGTTTCTTGCTTTTGGACCGATAGGCGTTATTTCATCATTGGTAGCATGGCACTCTTTGCATTGATTTTTATTTGGAACTCTATACCTGACGCTCCTTTGCTCACCGGCTTGATCAATCCAAGAAGCGTTAATGGTTTTACCTGCTATTTTTATTTTTGCTTCTGTTTGCTCTTTATTCCACGCGTACGACACCGCTTCCCATCCTGATTCTTTTCTTAAAAGAACCCTTGTTTCCATCATGTTCTTGCCCTTATCTAATGATCTTTCATCCAAGGGGTAATAAAAAGTTTTTATCAACGCAGAACCAACTGGAAAATTGAAGACCCAGTCCTCTTCATATGTAGCTTTTCTTCCATCCGGCACGTAAACCCAGCGCTGTTTGTATGAATAGTCTGAAAATAAAGTAGAGATTAATTCATAAGGGAGTACACCATCCGCAGGGTCCTGAGCCTTCTTATCTTCAAAAAAAGCAAATTCATCTAAAGTCTTTGGGAATTTATCGGCAAGAATAACAGAGTCATTTACGCCATAAATTTGATGACTAATAAATAGAAATATAAAAACTACAAAAGCTCTTAAACCTGACATGGATTTATATCCCTTCTATTGAAACTGCTTTTAAAGGCTTGATCTCTCCTCGGAAACTATCGTAATCGGTATTAACCGGATCCATGCCAATCATGTACTTAATTGGGCTTATGGTTAGAAAAGAAGCATTGCCATTATCTCCTAAAATAATTTTTTCATTATCAGGTTGGCCAAAAATGATTTGACTCATGGGTAAAATACCGTCCCAAAAAATATCCGGCATCTCTCCTCCGGATAGTTCAAACAGTATTGCAGCTAATTCGCCTGTCTCAAGATCAGGATCAAAACCACTATTCCCAAAACGATTGTCATAAACTTGCACAGACCTTGGGTGAGGATAATAGTTCTCATCCTCTGTGTCATAGCCGTAGGTTACTATTGCCAGATTAACGGTTCCATTGCCACCTATATCATTATCAAACACTTCAATGTCTGAATTTGCTTGAATAATAATGCCCGTTCCTCTTGGCACTTCTCCGACTATATTGCCTTCGGGTGCAAAGTTATCCGTATCGTTATCTATACTCTTATTTCTAAACACTCTCACGTGATGACCACCTTGTTGAGGTAGGTCAGGTAGATCAAAAACAAGGATTCCAGCAGTATTATGAGAGGCTAAATTATCGTACACGTCAGCGTAATAAGAATTCTCAATCTCTATCCCTGCTACGTTGTATTGTGCAGTGCTATTTCTAACAATGATATTCGATGATTGCCCTACGTAAATACCGGCATCAGAAGCGCCGATTGCTACGCATCCGTCAATAAGGACATCACTGGACTCAACTGGGTAAAAACCATACGCTCCATTGGAGCTTTTCGGCCCGCCCGTCCATTCAGTTTTAACATTAATCATATAAATGCCTTTGGCGCCTATCACCTTAATAGCATCTCCTTTAGCATCTTCTACTGAGAAACCTTTTAAAGTAACTTTATTCGAAGTAACGAGCAGCCCTTGTGCTCCGGAGGCTTGTTTAGAAAAGTTAAGGATCGTCTCATTCATCCCAGCTCCCTCTATGGTGACATTGTCTACGTCGAGAGAGAGGCCATCTTCAAAATAATAAGTTCCCTTGCTGAGTCTTAAGGTGTCACCTGAATTTATAAGGATAAGAGCTTCTTGTAATTCCTCCTGAGAGTTCAAAGAAGGCTCTAAAGATATTTCTTCCGTGGATAAGTTTTGAATTACGGCAAGGGAAAAGAACAAGATAATTTTTATATAAATTTTATGCATCTAACTCTCCTAAACTGATAAAGTTGTCTGAAAACCAATAATAGAAATGACATTTGAGATTATTATACTTATTTTACAAACTGTAGGTCCATTTACAGTATTAGTAACAGTTTATTTTTTGGTTACTGAATTAAGAGAACAAAACAGAGTAGCCAGGGCTAACGCAAGACAAAACATAGCTGACAGCCATCAACGTCTCACTCTCGCCGGTCTTGAAGAGATCATCATTCGTATTAAAGTAAAATTAAGAGCTGGTGAAGATTTAACACCGGAAGAAGAGACGGCCTATCTAACTCACTTTACTGCTATTTTAAGAGGCCGGCAGAGCCAACATTATCAATACTCACTTGGGATGCTGGATCAATCAGAATGGGATGCCATGCTCTCTTCATTTAAAACCTTACTAGGGGACGAAAGAAACTTAAAAATATGGTCGTGGGTTGCGCCTACTTTTCCTGCAGATTTTGTAAAACTAGTCCAAAATGAGATAGGAGAAACTCCTACTGAAGCTCCTCCTTCTGATGAAGTGGCTATAGACAAAGAAGAGATACCTGAGGAAGACCCTGAAGAAGAAACGACAAAAAATTAAATATAAAAATTTACTAATGGAATTAGAGACACTTCAAAAAGAACAACATTTAGATTACCTTTTTAAATCTTTACAACACCATCCAAGTCCTTATCTTATTTATGATTTACAAGGCAATATAAAGTGGGCTAATTTAGCTGCAGAATTTATCTTTAGAATCGAAGACTTAAAAGAATTATCAATTATAAAATTAGATGTAGCCTCATTGCAAAGCTCTAATCCTACTGACTCAATAGCACGATCATATACAACACCCATAGAAGTTAGATTAAGAAAAATAGAGTTTTTTATCAGGACCAGGGTGCACGTAATTCCAGTGTCTGAATCGGATAATTTCCTTTTAATTGAAATACTGTGCAATTCACGTTCTGGACTAGAAGCCATACAACAAACCATAGCTTGCATTGAATTTGACAGAATTGATTTAGCCTATCAGAAGCAATTTAATCTTGAGACAGGTGAAATAACTGGCGTTGAAGCTTTATTAAGAATGAGGGATGAATTTGGACAAATCATCCCCAACGATCTAATTATTCCGCAAATTGAAGGTGAAAGTCTTTTTTCTTTAATTGTCCTGTCCTCATTAAATAAGTTATCAGAGTTCTTTAAGATTAAAGATCAGCTGGGGCTCAAAGACATAACTGTATACCTTAATGTTTCTGCCCATACCGTTATGCACCCAGAGTTTGGAGATATATTTGCTAATTACGCCGATTCAATGAACTTTAAACAGGATGAGTTTGGACTGGAGGTTACTGAAACAGCTGAATTGAGTAATACCGAGGACGCAGCAAAATCCTTACAAAAATTAAAGGATAAAGGTATAAAAATTGCCCTTGATGATTTTGGTGCAGGGTATTCTTCTTTAAGGTACATCAAAGACCTTCCTGTTGATGTGGTTAAATTAGACAAGCACTTCACTAACGGTCTTGACGACCCAACCACTGCTAAATTAATTGGTTTTGTTGTTGAAGTATGTAAAGCACTGTCTCTTGAAATGATAGGAGAAGGGATAGAAACCGAAGAACAAAAAAAGATTATGTTAGAAATAGGATGCGAGATTGGCCAAGGCTACTTAATGCATAGGCCTGAATTTATTGAAACCATGTTAACTAAGGATAGCTAATGGAAAAAGTAATAAAACCACAGGCTTCGAAAGGTGCAGAAGAGATTCTTTTAACGCAAATTAAACAGGAGTTTACTACCCCTGCTGACGCTATTTCTGAGTACCTAGAGCTTGTTGAAAAGAATATAGAAGAGACGGGAATAAAAGTAGAAGATGAAATAGAACAAATTAAATCTGGATGTGTTCGATTAATTGATCAATACGAAGAAGCATTTGTACTGAACACAGGGCCTAATGCAACTCAAGAAAAGAAAACGCCAGAAGAGTATTCTGAGCTCAGACACAACCTAAGAACCCCTCTAAATGCCATCATTGGTTATAGTGAAATCTTAATAGAAGATATGGAAGATGACCTGAACGAACAATCTCTGTCTGACTTGCAAACTATTATTGATCTTTCTAGAGAGATAGAAAAAGCCATAGAAAGTTTTGTTGATTATATACGGGGAGACTCTTCTCAGTTTAGCGAAGGAATAAATTCACAATTAGAATCAGCGGAAGCATTATTTAAATCTCTGGGAGATATAGATTACTCGATAGAGCTAGATGAAACTCTGGTTGGAGCGGACATTTTAATTGTGGATGACAATGTTACTAATTGCGAAGTACTAGAAAGAAGATTATCACTACAAGGGCTCAAATGCCGAACGGCTTATGATGGGACTACCGCCTTGAGTGAAGTTGAAAATAAAACACCAGATTTAATTCTTTTAGACGTAATACTCCCAGATATTAATGGGTTAGAGCTCTTAAAGACTTTCAGGGAAAACCATACAAGTGACGCCATGCCTATCATAATGGTTTCAGCTTTTAACGATGTCGATGGAATAGCAAAATGCATCCAATTGGGTGCCCAAGACTACCTGCCTAAACCGCTTAACGGGACAATATTATTGGCAAAAGTAGTATCTTCATTGGAAAGGAAGTTCTTCAGAGAAAGAGAGAAAGAACTTGTAAATAAACTGCACATTCAAGCCACTACGGATCAGCTAACAGGAATATCAAACAGAAGGGTTGTCTTTGAAAAACTCGAAGAATCTTTCGATATGCTCCAATCTGGACAAATAAAAGACTTTTCTGTCGTGATGATGGATATTGATCATTTTAAGAACGTCAATGATACCTACGGACACTCAGGAGGCGATGCCGTCTTAATAACCATGGCAAAAACCTTAGATGACATTATCACTGAGCCCAATATCCTCGGCAGGATTGGAGGGGAAGAATTCCTAGCAGTGATAATAAATGAAGAAGGTGAAGACATGTCTGCGTATTGTGATAAATTACAAGATGCAATTTGTTCAAATACTGTTGAATACGAAGATCATAAGATCAAAATAACCAGCAGCGGAGGAGTTGCAAATAGTGC
>Ga0209709_10000738_pt1 | contig 30848 bp, 34 predicted proteins | sample ArcticOcean_MG_C_2_FD_187435 | JGI IMG/M metagenome (GOLD analysis project Ga0209709, IMG submission 187435) | Marine microbial communities from western Arctic Ocean - ArcticOcean_MG_CB4_136 (SPAdes) (version 2) | ecosystem: Environmental > Aquatic > Marine > Oceanic | place: Arctic Ocean... | reverse complement strand
ATGTTGCTTTTGCAGTTAGGGCTAGAGTTGTTTTATTAAGAGACCTTGGCGCTCCTCTTGCTCCAGATAATGCTTTTGGAATAATTCAAGGTTTAGAAACAGTTGCTTTAAGAATGAAACAACATTGTTCAAATGCAGAAAAAGTTGTTGAATTTTTATCAAAACACAAAAATATTGATAGAGTAATCTACCCAACATTACATAAAGGTGAGCTAGCTAATAGAGCTAAAAAATACTTTAAAGGTGGTAATGGTGGATTAGTTGGTATTGAAGTTAAAGGTGGTGTTGAAGCTGGTAAAAAATTTATTGAAGCACTTAAAATGTTTTATCATGTTGCAAATATTGGTGATGCAAGAAGTTTGGCTATACATCCTGCAACAACAACACATAGTCAACTTACACCAGAAGAACTATTAGCTGCTGGAGTAACACCTGGCTACATTAGATTGTCGATTGGAATCGAGCATCCGGATGATATAATAGCTGACTTAGATCAAGCATTATCTGCTTCAGCAAAACCAAGTCTTAAGGCTGTTGGTTAGTTTTTAAATTAATAAAAACTAAATAAATAGTTGAAAGAACTAAAAAAATTGAACTTATTTGGTGCATAGATGCAAATAATATTTGTGCTCCAGATAATAAAGTAAATATACCTAAAATAATCTGTAAAAATAATAAAGCACCAAGAAAATAAATTGTTTTAACAAAATCTCTTAAATTTTTAAGACGAATATAAACAAAAATTATCAAATATAGAATAATAATTAAATAAGCTAAATTTCTATGAATAAATTGCACAAGTGAAGGTTCGTTAAATACAGATAATTTAAAAAAATTATATACTGAATTATCATCAGGATAATAACTATTACCCATTAATGGCCAAGTGTTATAAATCATTCCAGCATCCATGCCCGACACAAAAGCTCCAAAAATAATTTGTAAATAAACTAAAAACAAAAATAAAATTGGCAAATATATATTTATTTTTTTTTTTGGTATACTTATGTTAATAAAAATAAGGTAATGCCAAAAAAGTGAGCCAAGAATTACAAAAGCTAAAAATAGATGTAAAGATAATCTATAATGACTTACATCAACTCTATCAATTAATCCACTTGAAACCATGTACCAACCAATAAATCCTTGAAGACAAATAAGAAAAAAAATAAAAAAAAGACTTTTGGTTTTATTAAAGCCTAATCTAATTGAAAAATAAATTAATGGTATTAAAAAAGAAATTCCAATTAATCTACCTAAAAATCTATGAATAAATTCCCACCAAAAAATTACTTTAAATTCATCTAATGTCATTGAAAAATTTTGTAATTTGTATTCTGGAATTTTTTTATATAAATCAAAATATTGATTCCATTGAAGGTCATTTAATGGAGGTATAATACCTGAAAAAAGCTGCCATTGAGTAATTGATAATCCAGAGTCAGTTAATCTTGTTAAACCTCCAACTATTATCATTATGGAAATAATTATACACATGCCAATTAGCCAATTTGTAAAATATTTTTTTAATTGAGAATTTTCTATATACATAATCTAATAAATATATTAATTATAAAGAAATCCAATTGATTAAATGTCGCCAAAAAATAAAATTAAACTAAATTTATTAAGAAAAAAATTAGATAACCTTGATAATAGTCTATTATTATTAATTAAAAAAAGATCAATAATTGTTAAAAATGTATTAAATTTAAAAAAATACAAAAGTGAAATAGTTGACAAAAAGAGAATTAATTTTATCTTAAAAAAAATTAAAAAAAAATCTATTCAAAATAATATTGATCCAAAAATAACAAAAAGAATATGGCTTAATATTATTTGGTCTTACATTGATTATGAAAGAAGAAATTTTAAAAAAAAATAAAACTATTTACTATGTGGAGGTAGTTTTTTTTCAACAAAAATTTCATGTTTTCTTGTTGCGGGATTATATTTTTTAGCTTTTAATTTAACTTTGGCTTTTTCACCACCAGCAGGTTTTTTTACATAATAGAAATAAGGACTATCAGGTTTGGCTTCAGGAACTAGTCTAACTTTGATGTGTGTTTTTTTTGCCATTTATTTTAAATTTCTAATATATTTTATTATACTTGAAATATTTTTAAGTTTATTTTTTATTTTAATATTTGCAGTTATAGAATTATTTGAAAATTCGTCAAGTTTTAAAGATTTAGAGTTATTAAGAGCCATTTTTACACCTTTTATTGTCATACCTTTTTCTTTAAGTAAAAATTTAATTTTTTTTAACAGTTCTATTGATGACTTATCATAATATCTTCTATTACCAGTAAAAATTTTTGGTTTAATTTGTATAAATTGTTTTTCCCAAAATCTAATAGTATGGGTATTTAATTTTCCATTTTTTATATTTATGAGACCTAATTGTTTTGCAACTTCTCCTATAGATTTATATGCAGTATCAATTTTTTTCATTATTTAAAGAGTTTACTAAAAACTTAAATTCATTTGAAGGTTTAAATAGCACAACATTTCTATCAGATATTATAGCTGGTTTTTTAGTAATAGGATTTCTTCCAACTCTACTTTTTTTATTACGAACACTAAATGTTCCAAATTTTGAAATTTTAATTTCATTACTTTTTTTAAGATTATCAATTATAGTTATAAGTATATCGTCTAATAAATATCCTGATATTTTTTTTGAAAAACCTATTTGCATATAAAGAGAGTTTATTAAATCTTTTTTTGTAAGGTTTGTTCTCATGCTTAATTGATGTTTTCTTTAATTTTTTCTATCAAGTTACCTTTTATTATTTTTTCACAAACATTTAATGAGTTAGAAAAACCAATATAATCAGTTCCACCATGACTCTTTACTACAGGAGAATCCAAACCAATAAAGATAGCACCATTATATAATCTTGGGTCTAGCCTCTTCTTGAATTTTTTTAAATTCTTAAGATTAAGTAATGCGGAAATTTTACTAATTAAACTATCAGTCATTGCACTTTTTAATTCACTTAATATGAAGTTAGCTGTTCCTTCAGCAGTTTTTAATGCAACATTACCTGTAAAACCATCAGTTACTATTACATTAACTTTTCCGTTCATTAATTCATTTCCTTCGACAAAACCCTCAAAACTAAAATTCTTATTCTTTATTTCGTTAAGTTTTTGATAAGTATTTTTAATTATTTCATTTCCTTTGGCTTCTTCAGATCCAATATTAAGTAATGCAACTTTAGCTGATTCATCTGGAAATAAAGCTTTGAATAATGAAGCACCCATAATACTAAAATCTATTAAATTTTTATCACTACACTCAATGTTTGCTCCAAGATCTAAAACTACACTCATTCCTTTTTTATTAGGCCATAAAGCTGATAAAGCAGGTTTATCAATATTTTTAACCATTTTAAGATTTAATTTTGAAATAACTAATAAAGCACCTGTGTTTCCAGCAGAAATAACGATGTCAGCTTTTTTATTTTTAACACTTTCTATTGCTAGCCACATACTTGTATTTTTACCTCTCTTTGCGCCTCCAAGTGGTGTGTCAGTACCTTCAACTACATTTTTTGTGTGATTTATTTCATAACAATCTTTATTAAGTGTGTTCGGAATTAATTTTTTAATTTTTTCACTATCACCAAAAATTTTATAAAAAGAATTATTGCTGGATTTATTATGATGAACTATTCCTTCTATAATTTTCTCTGGTGATCCATCACCACCCATTGCATCAACAGCAATTTTAATCTCTTTATTCATTAATTATATTGTAATTGTACTATTATTCCTTAGGATCTAATACTTGTCTACCCTTGTACATACCTGTTTTTAGGTCTAAATGATGTGACAATCTATATTCACCTGACTTTTTATCTTCAATAATGTTTTTTGAAGAAAATTTAATATGAGATCTTCTTTTTGCAGTTCTTGAATGAGATTGTTTACGTTTTGGTACAGCCATAATATTTTTTAATGTTTAGTTACACCCTTTATATATGAATTTAAAGAGTTATTTAATAAATTTAACCTATATTTTTCAAAGTAATCAACTAAATAAGAAGTATTGGCGCTATTATTTAAAAAAAATGAAAAAATAGATCTTTTATTTAAAATTGATAAATCTTCCCAATTATGAAGCTTTTCTAACATTGAATAAAAAAGATTAAGATAATCTTTCATTCTTTTGTTAATAGATTGATCGCCATAACCAATTTCTCTAATACTTAATTCAAGTTGTCTAAATGAATAATCGTAGATTTCTTGAATAATTTTTTTATCATTATTTTTTTTAAAAACCTTTAAAAAGAAAGCAAAATGTAACAAAAAAAATATTAATCTATCTGAAAAAGTATCTTGTTCAGTAAAATTTTTATATAAATCTTTATTTCTAGTTAAATTGACCAATATATTGTAGATATTTATATATTTATTATTCATGAATAAATTATTTATTATATTATTATTTATTTTTATTTCAAACTGTTCTTTAAATAAAGTTATTAAACATCATGGTGTTCATTTTTTAGATAAAAAACAAAAGAATTTAGAACTAAATACAACAAATAAAAATGATATATTGCAAATACTGGGTCCACCATCTACTCAAAGTACATTTGATACTGATATTTGGATTTACATTGAGAGAAAAACTTCCAAATCATCAATAATAAAATTGGGAAAAAAAAAAACTATTGTTAACAATGTTTTAGTATTAGAAATAAACAAAAATGGATTATTAGTAAAAAAAGATTTTTTAGATATTAACGATATGAAAAAAATAAAATTTTCAGAAAAATCAACCGAAATTACATATTCAAAAAATACTTTTGTATACGAGTTTCTTTCAAGTATGAGACAAAAAATCAATGACCCATTAGGAAAAAGAAAAAAAAATAAATAAACTATCCAGCAATAACGGCTAACAATAACAAAGCTACAATATTTGTAATTTTAATCATTGGATTTACTGCGGGACCAGCCGTATCTTTGTACGGGTCTCCTACTGTATCACCAGTAACAGCGGCCTTATGAGCTTCCGAGCCTTTTCCACCATGATGACCATCTTCAATATATTTTTTAGCATTATCCCATGCACCTCCACCTGCGGTCATTGAAACTGCTACAAATAACCCTGTAATAATTACACCAAGTAACATTGCACCAACAGAAGCTAAGGCAGCTACCTGACCACCTATAGAAAAAATTACAAAGTACAAAACAATTGGAGAAAGAACTGGTAGTAACGAAGGTATTATCATCTCTCTAATTGCAACAGCGGTTAATAAATCGACAAGTTTTGCATAATCAGGTTTTTGTTTTCGCTTCATGATACCTGGAAATTTTTTAAATTGTCTACGAACTTCAACAACAACAGCTCCACCTGCTCTTCCAACTGCTTGCATTCCCATTGATCCAAATAAATATGGAAGCATTCCACCTATTAACAAACCAACTACAACATAAGGATTTGATAAATCAAAAGTAACAACTATTCCTTCTAACTTTGATCCTGCTACGCCTGAAAAATGTTTAATATCTTCAACATAAGCGGCAAACAAAACCAATGCACCCAAACCTGCTGAACCAATTGCGTAACCTTTAGTCACAGCCTTAGTTGTGTTACCAACAGCATCCAAAGCATCTGTAGTTTTTCTAACACTATTTGGTAGTTTGGCCATTTCAGCTATACCACCAGCATTATCAGTAACTGGACCATAAGCATCAAGGGCGACAACCATTCCAGCTAAAGCTAGCATAGTAGTAACAGATATTGCAATTCCATAAAGTCCTGCAATAAAATTTGTAGCAAGAATTCCAGCAACAATAATTAATGCTGGTACAGCTGTAGCTTCCATGGAAACAGCTAATCCTTGAATAACATTTGTTCCATGTCCAGTTGTAGAAGCTGCTGCAATACTTCTTACTGGTCTATATTCGGTTCCAGTGTAGAATTCAGTAATCCAAATTAATAGGCCAGTAATAACTAAGCCAATTATTCCGCAATAATATAAACTCATACCATTAAAAGTTTTACCATTAACTGTATATTCACTTGTAAAACCAATCACATAGTCAGTAACTGGATATAAAATTGCTAATGAGGCAACAGCAGAAACAATAAAACCTTTATACAGAGCATTCATAACATTTTTACTTTTTCCAAGTTTAACAAAAAAAGTTCCTAAGATTGATGTTAAAATACATGCTCCGCCAATAGTTAAAGGGTAGATCATCATGTTAATATCACCATAAAAAAATATTGAGGACAGAACCATAGTCGCAACAATAGTTACAGCATAAGTTTCGAATAAGTCTGCAGCCATACCAGCACAATCACCAACGTTATCTCCAACATTATCTGCAATTACAGCTGGGTTTCTAGGATCATCTTCAGGAATTCCTGCTTCGACCTTACCAACTAAATCAGCACCAACATCAGCACCTTTTGTAAAGATTCCACCACCTAATCTTGCAAAAATAGATATAAGAGAAGCACCAAAACCTAGAGCAACTAAAGCGTTAACTATTTCTCTTTCATTAATACCAACTTTTAATAAGATATAATAATAAACAGCGATTGATAATAAAGCTAAACCTGCAACGAGCATTCCAGTAACGGCACCAGATTTAAAAGCAACAGAAAGACCGCTTGCTAAACCTTTTCTTGCAGCCTCAGCTGTTCTAACGTTAGCTTGTACAGAAACCAACATTCCAACATAACCAGCAATACCAGATAAAGAAGCACCAATTAAATAACCTAAGCCAACTAATGGACTGAATACAAAACAAATAATAATTAAAACAACAACACCAACAACAGCTATTGTTTTGTATTGTCTTGCTAAATATGCTTTAGCACCAATTTGAATAGCGGATGCAATTTCTTGCATTTTTGCATTTCCAGCACTTAAATTAAGAATATTTTTTCCAGTAAAAAAACCGTAAACTATTGAAAGAAATCCTGCTGCAATTGTATAAAGTAATATAGTTTCTACTGAAGTGTTCATAATGCCTTTTGGTTGTTTGGTTGTTAAAATTTTATTCTTAAAGTTCGGACAATACAAAAAAAGCTATAAAAGGCAATATTTAACTTACTAAAATTGATGAAAATAACCTTTATTTTTAACCCTAATTTTAATGTTTTTTTGGTCAACAATAGATGATTTTTTATTAATACTTTGAATTATTCCAATTTTAGTAACTTTAATTCCAAAATTTGAAGATATTTTTTTAATGATTTCTCTCTTACCCTTAGAGGCTGTAAATAGGACCTGATAATCGTCACCTTTAGATATGCAATTAATTTTTGATAATCTTTTAAAATCTAATACTTTTTTTAAATTATTAGAAATTGGAATATTTATTAAATCAATCTTGTAGGATAATTTTTGGGAATTAATCATTTTATCAAGATCAGCTAGCAGCCCATCAGAAATATCTATGGATGTATTGGCAAATTTCTTAAGATGATTAGTTAATTCCAATTGAATATTTGGCATAAAATAATGATTAATGAAATATTTATTTAATAATTTATTAAGCTTAATTTTATTTTTTAAAACTAACAAACCTAAAAAACTATCTCCTAAATTTCCTGATACATAAATATCATCATTAATTTTGGCTTTGTTACGATAGACAATATTTTTTGCAAAACCAATTGATGTGATTGTAAAGCTTATTTTTTTTGAAAACACAGTATCTCCACCACTTAAAAATATTTTATATTTATTTTGTTCTTCATTAAGTGACTTACTAATTTTTAGCATATTTTTTTTGGAAAAACTTTTCTTATTTCCTGATGCAGAAATAAAATAATATTTTGGTTTAACACCCTTACAAATAAGATCTGAAATTGATGATCTAATTATTTTTTTGATAACTAAGTCAGGCTTTTTAAAATTTATAAAATGATTTCCCTCAATATAAGTATCAACGGATACAACTAATTTATTTTTTTTTTCAAAAAAAACATCGTCATTTAAATTTAAAGAACTTGAAGATTTTTTAGAAAGTTTTTGAAAATAATTTTTTATTAATTCGAATTCATGCATTAGAAATTCTTATTTTTTTAGCTATTTTATCCAATATAGCATTTAAATATTTTGTTTGAGAGTCTTCTAAAAAAAAATTTGATGCGTCAAGGTATTCTTTAATAATTATTTTAGTTGAAATTTTAGGTTTATATAAGAATTCAAAAATAGCTGATTTAATTATTACTTGAAAAACCCTATCTAAATTAGTTAATTGTAGATCATTACTTAAGTGATTTTTAACTTCTTCTTTAATAACTTCGTCTCTTTCAATTGTGCCAAGAACTACATCTTTAATAAATTTTTTAAATCTATGTTTTGGAAAAATTAAATTAGAGTCATTATTAAAAAAATTGCCGTAAAGCTTTTGTATAATAATAACTCTTGGGCTTTGCTTGGGATTATATGGTGTTCTCATTATTTCTGAGACAAAACAGATATTACTGCTCTAGCTGCCTCTTTGCCTTTTCCTTTATCTTTATTCTTATCTAGTAAAAATTCATCTGTACCTGATCTTTGGATTGCTTGCTCTTGATTCAAGGATGTTATAATGCCATTACCAATAGGCTTCTTATTTTCTATAGATAAATTCATCAAACCTTCAAAAGTAGTTTTTGAAATAAAATCAAAATGAGGTGTTTCACCTTTAATAACACATCCCAAGGCTATAAACCCATCATATTTTTTAATATTTTTCGCTATAGTAACTGGTATCTCAAAAACACCTGGGACATCAATTATATTATGTTTAATTTTATATTCATCAAGTTTAACTTGAGCATCTGCAATTAAACTAGCTGTAATATTCCAATAATAGCTTGCAGAAACTATTAATACTTTTTTTTTCATTAAATTATTTCCTGTTTAGTAATCTTTATATCATATCCCTCTAAACCGATAACTTTTTTAAGAGACTTTGTGATTAATATCATGTTTCTAATCTTTAAATCTTTGATAATTTGTGCACCGATCCCGTAATTTCTTATAAGTTTGTCATTTCCTTTTTTATAAAAATCTTTATTTTTATAATCCTTAAGTGTTTGTGTAACTGATTTTAAATTAGTATCTTTTATAAATACTAAAACACAATTATTAAACTTCTTGAAATAATTTAATGTTTTGCCAAATGAATTTGGTAATTCTTGGTTCATTAAATAATTTTGAACTACGTTAGATGAAATTACTCTAACCCTAGGTACTATACCTCTTTTAATATTTCCTTTAATTAAAGCAAAATGTTCAGAGCCATCTAAAAGATTTTCATAAATTTTAATTTTATAATTTTGATTTTTAACTTTTATATCTGACTCTTTTTTTAACTTAATTAATTTTTCTTTTTTTAATCGGTAGGAAATAAGGTCTTCTATCTTACCAATTTTTAAATTATGTTTTTTGGCGAAATTAAATAAATCTTTACCTTTAGCCATTGTTCCATCTTCATTCATTATTTCACAAATCACTGCTGAATTATTTTTCTTAGCAAGTTTTGAAATATCTACAGAAGCTTCTGTGTGACCAGCTCTAACTAAAACACCACCATCTTTCGCTATGATGGGAAAAACATGTCCTGGAGACACAATATCCTTTTTATTTACATTTTTCTTGGATGCAATTTTTATTGTTTTTGCCCTATCTCTAGCAGATATACCGGTTGTTATTCCCTTTTTAGCTTCTATCGATACAGTAAATGCAGTTTTGTTTCTTGATTGATTTACTGGAGACATCAAAGTTAAATTTAATCTCTTTGCCTGAACACTGTCCATTGCTAAACATATCAATCCACGACCAAACTTTGCCATAAAATTTATATTTTTAGCATTAGTATCTGAAGTTGATATTATCAAGTCACCTTCATTTTCTCTTTTTTCATCATCAACTAAAATGAACATTCCACCTTTTTTGGCAGTATTAATAATACTTTCAATTGGTGAGTAATTATTTTTTATCATTAAAATAATTTCTAACGTATTTAGATAAGATATCTATCTCTATATTAACTAGATCAATTTTTTTTAATGAGGATAAATTTGTAAGTTTAAAAGTATGTGGAATAACCCATATTTGAAAACCTTTAATAGTTAATTTAGAGATTGTTAGTGAAATACCATTTATAGAAATTGATGCTTTTTTAATTAAATTTTTTCTTTCTTTTTTAATAATTTCAATTTCAAATAAATAAGATTTGTCAATTTTTTTTATAACTAAAATTTTGCCCACAGTGTCAATATGACCTTGACAAATATGTCCTGAGATTTTTTGACCGTACTTTAATGGCAATTCAAGATTAATTATTTCTTTAACTTTCATGAATTTAAACTTGGATCTTTGTATGGTTTCTTCTGAAAGATAAAATTCCATAATTTTATTTTTAATGGTTATTAAAGTTAAGCAGACCCCGTCACAAGCAACTGAAACACCAATATCTTTATTGGTTAATTTTAGATTAGATTTAATAAAAAAATTAATACCTTTAGATCTTTTTTTAATTTTTGTAACAATCCCTTGATTATATATTATTCCATTAAACATATTATTTTTTATAAAGTGTAATTGAATCTTTACCTAATTTTGTATTAATTTTTGATTTACTTTTATAATTTTGTGACAAGTATTTAAAGGAGTTAAAGTCTTTATAGGGTACTAATTTTGATAAATTTTTTGAACTTTTGAAAAGGTAAAATTGATTAAACAGTTTATTTTTTATAATACTTTTGGATAAATCGTTCCCGCTTTCAATAAGTAAATTTCTGCAACCTAGTTTGTAGAGTTTCTTAAGAACTAAATTTAAATCAAAATACTTATTATTAATTAAATTAGACTTTATTAGATGAATACCCTTTTTTTTAAATAATGAAATTTTTGAACTATCTGCATTTTTATAAAAGATAATTGTATTATTTTTACTAACTGTATCAAAAATATAAGAGTTAGTTTTCATTTCTAAATTATTATCTAAAACTATTCTTTTTGGAGAAAATTTATTTAAACCTTCAAGTCTACAATTTAATTTGGGATTATCTTTATTTAAAGTTTTGTAGGAAATCATTATAGAGTCATTTCTATATCTTAAAAAATGTGTAAATTTATCAGAATGAATATCTGTAATTTTCTTTGTTCCTTTACTGTAAATTAGATTGTTTTTTGAAACTGCAATTTTACCAGTTACGTAAGGAATATTATTTTTCCTATTATAAAAGTACGGTATATAAAAATTATTTATATCTTTTTTAAGTAATCCTTTTTTAACAATAATATTCTTTGATCTTAAAATTTTAAAACTTTTACTTTTAACTTTAGTGTCAATATCATCAATTGAATAAATGACTTCACTTATTTTATTTTTAATAATTTCGTTGGTGCATGGAGCAGTTTTACCATAATGATTGCAAGGCTCAAGTGTTACATACATTTTTGTGCCTTCTAGATTTTCATTTGAATTTTTAATTGCATTATATTCAGCGTGAGGTGTTCCTTTATAACCAGTTTGACCGATTGAAATTATTTCATCATTTTTAACAATTACGCATCCAACTGATGGATTTACACCAGTTAAACCGTGGCGTGCTCTTGCTAGAATTAAAGCAAGACTCATGTATTGAAAATCTTTATTGGTAAATTTATTTTTTCTTGTAGACATCTAATCTGTCCACAAATTGTACGAAATCTTTTTCTTCTCTAAAATTTCTATATACAGAAGCGAACCTAACATAGGCTACAGGATCAAGATCTTTAAGACCATCCATAACCATTGTTCCGATTGTATTGGTTGCTATTTCACTTTGCCCAAGTTCTTCTAAGGCTCTAGAAATTTTGCTAATAAATTTTTCGGCAGTTTCTGTGTCTATAGGTCTTTTTTTTAAAGATATATAAATTGATTTTGCTAATTTATCTCTATCAAAAGTAGATTTTCTACCATTCTTTTTTATTACCATTATTTCTCTAAATTGAACTCTCTCGAATGTAGTAAATCTAGAACCACAAACACAAAGACGTCTTCTACGTATTGCTGTACCATCTTCTGTAGGTCTAGAGTCTACAACTGATGTTTCACCTTTTTTACAAACAGAGCAAATCATAATTACTTTAAATTTTTATATATTGGAAACGAAGAACATAAATCAATAACTTCATTTCTTACCTCTTCTTCAATTATACTATTATCATTTTGATTTATTGACAAACCTTTAACTACTTTAGTTATTAAGTCACCAACTTTTTGAAATTCCTTTAAGCCAAACCCTCTTGTTGTAGCAGCTTGAGTTCCAAGTCTTATACCTGAGGTGATCATTGGTTTTTCTGAATCAAAAGGTATTCCATTTTTATTGCAGGTGATATTTGCATTACAAAGACTTTCAGCTGCAGCATTACCTTTTACATTAAAGGGCCTTAAATCTACTAACATTAAATGTGTATCAGTTCCATCAGAATAAATTTTAAATCCGTTATTTTTAAGTGTTTCTGATAAAATTTTTGCATTATCTAAAACAGATTTTATATATACTTGAAAATCTGGTCTTAAGGCTTCTAAAAACCCTGCGGCTTTAGCAGCAATTATATGCATTAGGGGGCCACCTTGATAACCTGGAAAAACTGCTGTATTAAATTTTTTTGCCAAGTCTTCATGATTTGTTAAAATAATTCCACCTCTTGCACTTCTAAAAACTTTATGTGTTGTAGAGGTAACAACGTGTGCATAGTCACATGGATTAGGATAACCTTTTCCTGCAACTAAACCTGAAAAATGAGCCATATCAACCATAAGATAAGCTCCTATTTTATCAGCAATCTCTCTAAATCTTTTAAAATCAATTATTCTAGAATAAGCACTTCCACCTGCTATTATAAGTTTTGGTTTATGATCTAAAGCAAGTTTCTCGACATTATCATAATCAATAAGTTCTGATTCTTTATCAACCTCATATCCTATCGCATTGAACCATTTACCTGACATTGAAATTTTTAATCCATGTGTGATATGACCACCAGAATTTAAACTCATGCCTAAAAATTTGTCTCCAGGGTTTAGTAAAGCTAAAAAAACTGCTCCATTAGCTTGAGCTCCTGAATGAGGTTGAACATTTGCAAATTCACAATTAAATAATTTTTTGAGTCTTTTGATTGCTAAATTTTCCGCGACATCAACATGCTCACATCCATTATAATATCTTTTACCTGGATAACCTTCTGCATATTTGTTTGTTAAAACTGAACCTTGTGCCTCTAATACAGCTTGAGAAACTATATTTTCTGAAGCTATTAACTCAATATGTTGTTGCTGTCTTTTTAATTCATCGCTAATAGCTTTATGCAATTCAGGATCAGTTTTGGATAAGCTATCCTCAAAAAAACTTTTATATTGATCATTTAAATAATTGTTTTCACTAGACATGGTTAAATTTTCTTAATTCTTTTTGTGTGTCTGCCACCTTCAAATTTTGTATTTAAAAAAATACTCACACAATTTAAAGCATTTTTTTTTGTTAACAGTCTTGAACCCAATGTAATGATATTTGCATCATTATGCAATCTTGATAATTTTGTTGATTTTAAATTAAAACACTGAGCTGCACGTATATTTTTGTGTTTATTTGCAGTGATATTCATACCCATGCCAGATCCACAAACTAATATACCAACATGATTATTATTTCCTTTAACTTTTTTGGCAACTTTGTGAGCATAATCTGGGTAATCAACTCTATTGTCATTAATCGGGCCAAAATCAGTGTATTTAATTTTTTTTTTATCTAAATGAATTTTAATAATTTCTTTTAATTTATATCCAGCGTGATCAGATGAAATAAATATTTTTTTTAAATTAATCAAATTTATAATCTAAAACACAGGCAACTAAGTGAATTCTATTTTCTTCTCCACCGTTAAAAGCATTGTGATATTTTTTGTTATTAGTAATCCAAACAGAGCCATCTGCTGGAATATGTTTTGCTACATTGTCAATAACCATTATACATCCAGGATTTGTAATTATAGGTATATGTAACCTTGGTTCGGGGTCTCTATGCCAACTTAATGTAGATCTGGGTTCTTTTAATAGTATTCTCATTCTTCCCAATTTATATTTTGATGAAAGAACATCAAAGACTTCTTTAAAATAAGTATTTTCATAATCTTGTATAAATTCTGAATATGCAGACTCATCTATCTTTACATCTCTAGAAACTTCATTACCTGATTTATTAGGCTTGGTCCAATAAACACCTCTGGCATTACTACCTTTAACTGAATTGGGATCTCCAGGAATTTGTGTTAAAGAAATGGCACCAAAATGAGCTATACCACCACCATCATCAAATTTTTTAGTTTGAGAAATTTGCTTATAAGCTTCCTGTAATTTATTAATATCAAATTTCATACTTTGCTTTTGGAAATCACTAAAATTTAAAATTTTTCCCTCTGTTTTTAAATCTAAGTTTACAATATTTTTGCTATCAATATTCATGGTGTTTGTTTTTTACCTTTTTTAATATATATTTGTATAATACATTTGTCGCATTTTAAAAATAAATTAAAGCATGATTACAGGAAATTATCCCAGTTTAAGACTTAGAAGAAGCAGAAGACAAGAATGGTCAAGAAGATTAGTTCAGGAAAATAGCCTTTCTGCTAGTGATTTCATATTACCCATATTTTTAATAGATGGAAAAAACACCACCCAAACTATCAGATCAATGCCTGATGTTTACCGATATACAATAGATAAACTGGGAATAATTGTTGATAAAGCAATCAAAAGTAAAATACCTATGGTTGCATTATTTCCATATACAAAAAAAATAAAAAAAAATAATTTTGGATCTGAAGCTTTGAATGAAGAAAATCTTGTATGTAAGGGAATTCAATATATTAAAAAAAAATACAAAAATGAAATTGGCATCATGTGCGATGTAGCATTAGATCCCTACACTTCTCATGGACATGACGGACTAATAAATTCTGGTTATGTTTTAAACGATGAAACTATTGATATTTTAGTTAAACAATCATTACTTCAAGCTGAAATGGGTTGTGATGTCATTGCACCTTCGGATATGATGGATGGAAGAATTGGCAAAATTAGAAAAGCTTTAGATAAAGAAGGTTACCAAATGGTACAAATACTTTCTTATGCTGTTAAATATGCCTCAAGTTTTTACGGTCCGTTTAGAGACGCCGTGGGTTCAAAGGGATCTTTAAAAAGTGATAAAAAAAATTACCAAATGGATTTTAGAAATAGTAATGAGGCATTAAGAGAAGTATCACTAGACATCAAAGAGGGTGCCGATATGGTTATGGTTAAACCTGGAATGCCTTATTTAGATATTATTAGAATAGTCAAAAATAATTTTAAAATACCAGTTCTTGCGTATCAAGTTTCAGGAGAATATAGCATCTTAAGTAATGGTATCAAAAAAGGTTTAATAGATAAAAATTCTATTTTAGAAAGTTTGTTCTCTTTTAAAAGAGCTGGTGCTAATGCAATAGTTAGCTACTATGCTGATAGAATTGATAGATTGATTAAATAAATTATTTCAATAAATTAACAAAGTGTGATCTAGAGTTTGGGTAATTTAAGTTATTGGGTTTAAGAATACTTTTTTCAAGATAATCACTAACAAGTTTTAACCCTTTTAGTAAGTTTTTTAAATCTATATCAGGACTATCATCATCTATTAAAAAATTTGGCACAAGTTTCTTTTCTGTAGATGAAGTTACATAATAATTAATTTGATTATCTATAACTTCCTTATCAACTATATTTTTTAATTCAAGGTCATAACCCAACAATTTGAGTAATTCCAATTCCCAAAAGATATATTCTTTTATCCAGTTTTCAGAATTTAAAATTTTAAAGAAACTACCAAGCAAATAAAAAATTTTTTTATTTGCTTGGGCTTCTGCGGTTAATAATTTTACCAAGTTCATTGCAGAAGAAATACATGATAATTTTTGATTATGATCAAAATACAATGGTGTTAAAGCTTTTAAAATTTCTATTTTAAAGTACCCCATTCTAGTAAGATTTTTAGTATTATAATTTACATAAATTTTGTTACCTATTTCTAAATAATTTTTTATTTTTTTTGAAGTACCTCCAAATATAATTCCAGAGACTTTTCCATGATCTGCTGTAAATACCTCAACTATTATAGAATTTTCACTATAACGATTTTTTGAAATTAAATATCCTGTATCGTCCCAATTCATTTTTTTGAAATATTTTCTAAGCATAAAGATGCAGCATTTTGTTCAGCTTCTTTTTTTGAACCTCCCTGAGCTTTAAAAAACTTAGTATCTTTAATTTTTACTGAAATTTTAAATAAAGGTTTGTGTCTGGGTCCTGTATTTGAATTTAATTGATAGATAGGTAAAGTTTTAAATACTTTTAGAGAATATTCTTGAAGCTTAGTTTTGGCGTCAATTGGAGTAATAATACTTGCACATATATGTTCATTCCATAAGTTTAAGATAAATTTTTCTACGAAAATAAGATTTTTGTCTAAAAAAATGGCACCTATCAAAGCCTCAAGACAATCTGCAACTACTTTATCTTCGATTTTAATCTTTTTATCATTTGGATTAAATATTAAGATATATTTTTCCAGTTTTATTTTATTAGCAATTTCTAAACATTTTTTTTTATTTACAAGAGATGCGAACTTCTTATCTAATATTCCTTCTTTTTCATCAGGGTAGATTTCTAATAATTTTTTAGCAATAACCAATCCTAAAACTCTGTCACCTAAAAATTCTATTTTTTCATTGTTGTTGATAGAGTCGTAACTTTTATGAGTTAGGCTTTTTATTAAAATTTTTTTATCAGTAAATTTTAACTTTAATTTTTTTTCAAGGATTGTAGCATTAAGATTCATTAGTTAATTCTTTTAAAAAATCTATTAATTCTAATTGTTTTATGCCATTTCCAAAATGAGAAAATACTGCCAATTCTAAAATCGGATGAAAAAAATATAAATTGCGCTTTACCAACAAGGTTATTTTCATGGACGTAACCAACACTTGTTAAATATCTACTATCTTTCGAGCAGTCTCTATTATCTCCTAAAAAAAAATAATGTTTTTCAGGAACTAAAAAAACATCTGAATTTTGAAAACTAAAATTTTTTAAATAAACAGCGTTATGTGTTTTTCCACTTGGAAGTTTTTCTTCAAATGTTTTAACATCTATTGTTTGTTTTCCACAATAAATTGTATTTGTTTTTAAAACTATAGATTTTAAAACTTGATTATTATTTAAATATAGATTTCCATCAATAAATTGTATTGTATCACCAGGTAAACCTATTACTCTTTTAATATAATCAGTTCTATTATCAGATGGTGTTTTAAAAACTACCACGTCACCAGTCTTTGGTTGCTTTGAAAATAATCTATTTTTTATAATAGGAGGGCTAAATGGAAATGAATGTTTACTGTATCCATAAGTGTATTTTGTAACAAATAATCTATCGCCTACTAATAAATTAGGTTCCATAGATGAGGATGGGATATAGAATGGTTGTATAAATAGAGATCTAATTATAATAGCAATAATTAATGCATAAAAAATAGTTTTAAGATTTTCTATAATAAAATTTTTATCTATTTTCATTTTTTTTGTAAAACCACGTAAGCTATAGAATATTTTTTTTCATCAGAAATTGATAGAAAGAAATTAAAAGTAGATACTTTAAATTGTTTTTTTATAATTTTTTTAATTTTGTCTGTAATAATAAATGATGGTTTTCCTAATTTATTATTTACCACAGATATGTCATTAAAATTTAGATCATATCTAAAACCTGTGCCAATAGATTTAGAAAAAGCTTCCTTTGCAGCAAATCTTTTTGAATAATAAGACACTTTATCTTTAACATTGACTTTTTTTCCTAGTAAAATTTCAGTTGAAGTAAAAACTCTATTTAAAAATCTATCATTTTCTAAAGATTTTTTAATTCTAGAATTTTTAACAATATCAACACCTACGCCTAATATTTTCATAATTATTTATTAGATATTTTTTTAAATCTTTTAATAGTTTCTTTTAAACCATAAGTTATTGATTCACCTATTATGAAGTGACCAATATTAAATTCTTCAATTTCTTTTACCTTACTAAGAATTTTTGTTGTTTTATAATCAAGACCATGTCCGGCATGAACTTCTAAACCAAATTTTTTTGCTTGTTCACAGCATTTTTTAATTTTTTTTAGTTCTTTGAAAAAAGTTTTCTTTTTTTTAACTAAATCAGAAATTTTACCTGTATGCAATTCAATACAATCTATATTTAAATCTTTGGCTGTTTTTACATCTTTTAAATTAGGATCAATAAAAAGACTTGTCCTAATTTTTTTATTTTTAAATTTTGAAATAATACTTCTGATTTTATTTCTATTTTTTGATAAATTTAAACCACCTTCAGTAGTAATTTCTTTTCTATTTTCAGGAACTAAACAGATAAAATTTGGTTTATTTTTTAATGCTATTTTTAATATTTCTTTGTCTAAAGACATTTCTAAATTTGTTATAATTTTCTTATCTTTGCATATTTTAATAACATCACTGTCTTTTATATGTCTTCTATCTTCTCTTAAATGTATTGTAACAGAATCTGCTCCACACCGCATGACGTGTTTGGCGGCAAGTAATGGATCAGGATGAGATGAACCTCTTGCATTTCTAATAGTTGCAATATGATCTATATTAATTCCGATTCTTTTCATTTAATAAACCTACTTCCAGGAATATTAATAGTTTTAGATTTTAGATCATTCGGAAGTTTGTTACTTTTAAAGGCCGGTACATTAATTTTAATATGAGAAACAATATCTTTTTTAATTTTCAAAGTTTTTTTAGTTGATCTGTCAATAATTGAAGCAAATCCGACCAGCTTAGCCTTCGCTTTGGTTATAAGTTTAACACACTCCATACTAGATTTACCTGTAGTTATAACATCTTCAACAATCAAAACCTTCGTACCTTTTTTAATATAAAAACCACGTCTTAATTTAAATATGCCATTTACTCTTTCACAAAAAATTGTTTCTTTTTTTAATAGTTTACCAATTTCATAACCTATAATAATCCCACCGATAGCTGGGGCTAAAATTAAGTCGATCTTTTTAAATTTTTTTTTAATTTTTTTGGCCAATGATATGCAAATTTTATCAGCTAAATGAGGCAAGCTTAATAATTTAGCACATTGTATATATTTAGATGAATGTAAACCTGATGATAAAATAAAATGACCCTCTAAAAGAGCGTTAGTTTTTTTTAAAATATTTAAAGATTTTTTGTGTGAAAGCATTACGTTCCTTTAACCAGTTGTCCTCATGTCTAATGATTTTAAATTTGATCTCTTTTTGTTTTAACTCACTAATAAAATTTGTAAAGTTCTTCAGATCATTAATTATCAAATTAAATCTAAAGTTGATATATTCTTTAGTTTTTTCTTTCATTTCAACGCTTGAGATGTTTAAACTATGGTATCCAAGTAAAGTTGTGACCTCGCCTAGTTTTCCAGGTTTATCAGGTAAAGACATCCATAGAGTAGTATTATATTTTTTAATTCTTTGAGCTTTTTCTTCACCTCTTTTATACCAGTATTTTCTAATTGCTGATCTTGCTTTTCCAGTTTTTGTAACAGGTATCCAATGCAAAGAAGGTGATTTATTTTTAGAAGTAATAATATCTACAACATCACCATTTCTAAGTAAGCTTTGTAATTCACTATCATTACCATTAATTTTACAAGCTACAGTACTATTGCCAATTTTAGTATGTACGGCATAGGCAAAATCAATTGGTGTTGCATCTTTTGGAAGTTTTATTACAGTGCCTTTTGGAGTAAAACAAAAAACATTTTCTTGAAACATTTGAAGTTTTGTATATTCAAAAAAGTCCTCTGGGTTTTCATTACGATCAATAATTTCCACTAAGTCAGCTAACCAATCGTACTCTTTAAAAGTTAATGAATTAAACTTTTCAGATGATTTGTATTTCCAGTGAGATGCAATACCTCTTTCAGCAAATTCATGCATTTGCATAGTTCTAATTTGGATTTCAATAGGTCTTTTATTTGGACCTATAATTGAAGTATGTAATGATTGATATTTATTAATTTTAGGTGATGAAATATAATCTTTAAATTTACCAGGTACACAATTCCATTCATTGTGAAAAATCCCAAGTGCCTTGTAACAGTCTTCAACATTATTTAAAATAATTCTAAAACCAATAATATCAGAAATTTGTTCAAGTGAAGTTCTTTTTTTTTGTACTTTTCTCCAAATAGAAAAAGGAGTTTTTTCTCTACCTATAATTTTTGCATCTAAATTATGTTTTTTTAATAAGTCACTAAATTGATGAGATATGGAATTAAAACTATTTACATTATCATCTTTAATTTCATCAAGCCTTTTGTTTATTAATTTTCTTGCTTCATTATTCAAAACTTTAAAAGAAAGATCTTCTAATTCATCCCTAATTGTATGCATCCCCATTCTATCAGCTAATGGCGCATAAATTTCCATGGTTTCTTTTGCAATACGTTCCTTTTTTTCAATTTTATCTATTGCTTCAATCGTTCTCATGTTGTGAAGGCGGTCAGCAACTTTAACCAACAAAACTCTAATATCTTTTGAAGTAGCTAAAATTAATTTTCTAAAATTTTCTGCTTTAGAATTTGAAATAGCTTGGTTTTCAAAAACTGAAATCTTAGTTACACCCTCAACCAAGTCAGCAACTTCTATACCAAATTCTTTTTTTATTGTTTCGTAAGTAGCATGAGTGTCTTCTATTGTGTCATGCAATAAACCAGTAGTAATTGTTGCACTATCTAATTTAAGTTCAGTTAAAATACTTGCTACAGCAATCGGATGAATTGAGTAAGGATCTCCAGAATCTCTTTTTTGATTTCTGTGTGCCTTAATAGCAAAATTGTAAGCTTTGTGTAATTTTTCAGGGTTTAAAAATTTATTATAAGATTTAATCTTGTTTATTAATTCTTCTGAATTAAGCATTCCCTATTATAACATTATTTTATATTTGTTTAATAGATCTTAAGTCTTTAATTGATAATGAATTAATCAATTTTGTTATATTAACATTAGATATAGGATGTTTCCAATTTTGATCTAATTCGAACAATGGTATCAGAACAAAGTTTCTTTTATTCATAGATGGATGTGGCAAAATTAGATTTTTTTTTTCAATATTTAGGGTCATTTTATCATAATCGATAATATCAATATCACACGTTCTCGGTGCGTTTTTTTTAAATCTTTTTCTACCTAAATCTATCTCAATTAAATTACATACTTTTAAAAGTTCAAGTGGAGTTAAAGTTGTTTTGATTTTAATAACTATATTTATAAACTTGGGGTTTTTTGGATTTGGCCATGACTCAGATTCGTAATTAGCTGAACATCTTAAAATGTCAATTTGATACGTTTGTAGTTTAAATTTTGCTCTCTCAATATTAATTTTTCTGTCACCCAAGTTAGAGCCAATACCTAGATAAATAGTTTTAGCTAGATTTTCTGATATATCTTTCTTTATCACGATTCCAGTCTCTATTTTTTTTAGTTGCTCTTTTGTCGTATTGTTTTTTTCCTTTAGCAACAGCTATTTCTATTTTAGCTTTACCTTTTTTAAAATACATCTTAGTTGGAACAAGGGTTAATCCATCTCTTTGCATTTTACCTATTAATTTATTTATTTCTCGTTTATTCAATAATAATTTTCTCTCATCCATTGGATTATGGTTAGAATAACTGGCCTGTTTATAAGATGCTATGTGTGAATTTATTAAAACTATCTCACCTTTTTTTTCTACTGCATATGAATCTGCAATATTAACTTTTCCATCTCTAATAGATTTAATTTCAGAACCTTTAAGAACGATTCCGGCCTCAATAAGATCTTCAAAAAAATAATTAAAACTTGCTTTTCTATTTAAACAAATAATTTTTAAACCAGTGTTGGGTTTTTTATTCATTAAAGTAGATTTGCTGATACTAAAGCATCTTTAACAGCTTTCATTGTTGGTTCAGTAATTTTAACTAAAGGTAATCTTACATCGTCTTCGCATAGACCCAAAAGTTTAGCAGCATATTTAACTGGACTTGGATTGCTTTCTATAAACATGGAGTTATGAATTGGTTGTAAAATTTTATCTATTTTTTCAGCTTCTTTTTTTTCTTTACTATTTTCTGAAATTGATAATTTTTGAAATTCAGAACAAAGTTTTGGAGCTATGTTTCCCGTTACACTAATGGCTCCTATTCCGCCTCTTCTATTAAATTCTAAAGCATTATCATCATTGCCTGTTAGTTGAATAAATTCTTTTCCCATTTTATTTTTTTGCTGTACTACTCTATCCAAATCACCTGTTGCATCTTTAACTCCGACAATATTTTTTAATTCAAATAATCTTGCCATTGTATCAACTGACATGTCAATTACAGATCTTCCTGGAATATTGTAAATTAAAATTGGTATTCCACATTTATCATTTATAGATTTATAGTGTTGGTAGAGGCCTTCTTGAGTGGGTTTATTATAGTAAGGTGTCACAATTAAAGCTGCATTGGCACCAGCTTTTTCAGCATGTGTTGTTAAAGAAATTGCTTCACTTGTAGAATTGGAGCCCGTGCCTGCAATAACAGGATTTTTGCCATTACTCTCTTTAATGCATAATTCTATTACTTTCTGGTGTTCATTATGACTAAGAGTTGGTGACTCACCGGTAGTTCCTGCCGGTACAAGACCATTTGTGCCATTATCCATTTGAAAATGTATAAATTTTATATAAGACTCTATATCAAGCCTATCATTTTTAAATGGCGTTATTAAAGCAACATTTGATCCTTTGAACATAAATACTTATAACATAGTTTACAGATTCACTTAATAAAATTTATGAATAAAAAAATATTTTTTTCTATAAAAATAATCATAATATATTTATTTTTCTTTGGCATAAATTATGCTGAAGAATATATTATTATACCTTTAAAAAAACCAATTTTAAATGAAATTGTTAAAACTCAAAAATTATCTAAAAATATTATACTACCTAAGTCAAAGCCTAGAGAAAAAACTCAAAAATTTAGTGAATCAATTATAAAGCCTAAATCTAAGCCTCAAAAGAAATCAATAGAAGAGAATCTTAAAGTTAAAATTACAAAAAAAGAAACAGTCAAAAAAGAAAATAAAATTAAAGTTAGCAAAAAAATTAATTTTTTAATACCTAAAGCAAAACCTTTGGTTGTTAAAAAAGAAATTATTAAAATTCAAAAAACTTCTAAATATTATAAACGAAAAGATTTTGAGTTAGCTAAAAAATCAATACGTGCATTTGAAAAAGGTCAATGGTCTACAGCACTAACTTTATCAAAAAAAGCAAGAGACAAATCTATTTATAATTTTATACAATGGAAACACTTACTAACATCAGAAAATCAAGCTAGTTTTTATGATTATCAAAACTTTATACAAGAAAATAAAGATTACCCCAGAATAGGTAGATTAAGATATTTAGCTGAGCACAAATTATCTACAAATAAAATTTCACCTAAAAGAATAATAAATTGGTTTGGTATAGATGAGCCTTTAAGTGGCTATGGTAAATTAATACTTGGAGAAAGTTTTATTCTTAGTGGAAATGTTGAAAAAGGTATCCAGTTAATAAAAGATGGGTGGATAACAGCAGATTTATCTAGATCTAATATGAAATTTTTTAGAAAAAAATACAAAAAATATTTAGAAGCAAATGATTATGTAAAACGAGCTGATTATCTTTCATGGGAAAATAAATACTGGGATCTTAAAAGAATGCTGAGGTACTTACCAAAAGATTATCAACTTCTTTATACAGCGAGACAAATTTTAATGAGTAAATCTTATGGAGTAGATCAAGCTATTAAAAATGTACCTTACAAATTTAAAAATGATGCAGGTTTAAATTATGATAGACTCAAATGGAGAAGGAAAAGAGGCAGAGTTGATGACTCATTAGAAATACTTCTTAAAATAAAAAATGATAAAGGTTATTTAATTAGACCTGATAAATGGTGGAAAGAAAGATCTATAATTACCAGAGCTCTTATTTATAAAAAAAAATATGAATTAGCTTACAAAATTAGTAGTAAACATGCACTTGAAAGTGGTCCAGAATTTGCTGAGGCTGAATGGATGAGTGGCTGGATTGCACTAAGTTTTTTAAAAGACCCTATTTTAGCAATTGATCATTTTAATAATTTTTATCAAAATGTTGGTTATCCAATTAGTTTGTCTAGAGGGGCTTATTGGTTGGGAAAATCCTATGAAATGATAGGTGATAAAGATCAATCCTATAGATGGTATGAAGAAGCTACAAAATATTTAACAACTTATTATGGTCAGCTAGCGCATTTAAAAATTAAACCAGGAAAAAATTTTGAATTACCAGAGCAAAGTGAGGTAAGTGATAAATATAAAAAATATTTTTACAAAAAAGAGTTGGTAAAAATTGTTCACCTTTTAGATGAATTAAATAAAGATAAATATACAAAAAATATATTAAAACATCTTGCTAATGATAATATCGATAGTGGTAGTGAAATATTAGCAGCTGAACTTTCAACAAATATATCAAGATATGATTTTGCAATACAAATTTCAAAATTGGCCTCTTATGAAAAAAGATTTCATAATAATTTTAATTATCCAATAATTAGTACACCTAATTATATTAACGGACGTAAGATTCCAGAATCTGCTTTTATACTTTCTATAATTAGGCAAGAGAGTGAGTTTGACTTGAGTGCTAATAGTCATGCTGGTGCAAAAGGATTAATGCAATTAATGCCTTACACTGCAAAATTAGTTTCTAAACAAGCAAAACTTCCTTATTCAAAATCACGGTTAACCAAAGATCCTGAATATAATATTAATTTGGGTTCACATTATATTGCTGGTTTAATTTTAGAATATGATGGTGTTTACCCTTTTGCAATAGCCGCATATAATGCGGGACCTAAAAGAGTAAAATATTGGAAAAAAATAAATAAAAATCCTCAAAAAAATGAAGTTGATTTTGTAGATTGGATTGAGCTAATTAAATTTAAAGAGACTAGAAATTACGTTCAAAGAGTTTTAGAGAATTACAATGTCTATAGGTATATTTTGGAAAAAAAACCAATCAAAATGCATAATTTTTTTATAGATAAGCCTTTATTTTAATGGCGGAAGAGGAGAGATTCGAACTCTCGGTACTCGTTTCCAAGTACGGACATTTAGCAAACGCCTGGTTTCAACCACTCACCCACTCTTCCATACGATAAGGATATAGCCGATTGTATTGAATTTTCAATATTTATAAAGTAATTGTTGATTATTATTATGAAAAATAAGTATTCAATATTTTCTTTAATTAAAAACGCTTTTTCTTATCATGAAAATTGGCAAAAAGCCTGGAAAGATCCAGAACCTAAAAAAGAATATGATGCAATAATTGTTGGCGGAGGTGGTCATGGATTAGCTACAGCTTATTATTTGGCAAAAAAACACAATATGAAAAATATTGCTGTTGTTGAGAAAGGTTGGATTGGTGGTGGTAATACTGGAAGAAACACAACAATAATAAGATCAAATTATTTATGGGATGCAAGTGCAGGACTATACGATCATGCATTAAAACTTTGGGAAGGACTTTCTCAAGAAATTAATTATAATGTAATGTTTAGTCAAAGAGGTGTTATAAATTTAGCTCATAACCTTCAAGATGTAAGAGATTTAAAAAGACGAACACATGCAAATAGACTTAATGGTATTGATGCATATTACTTAAGTACTGAAGAGGTTAAAAAATTCTGTCCAATTATTAATACATCTCCTGATATTCGATATCCTGTTCTTGGTGGAACTTTACAAAAAAGAGCTGGAACAGCACGACATGATGCAGTTGCATGGGGTTACGCTCGTGGAGCTGATGAGATGGGAGTTGATATAATTCAAAATTGTGAAGTTAAAGGTATCAAACGTAATGGTGGTGAAGTTGAAGGTTTGGAAACAACAAAAGGTTTTATTAAAACTAAAAAAATTGGAGTTGTTGCAGCTGGTCACTCAAGTGTGCTTGCTAACATGGCTGGCTTAAGATTACCTTTAGAAAGTAAACCACTTCAAGCCTTAGTTTCAGAGCCAGTTAAACCTATTATAGATACTGTTGTTATGTCTAATGCCGTTCATGCTTATGTTAGTCAATCTGATAAAGGCGAACTTGTAATTGGAGCCGGTACAGATGATTATGTTTCATATTCGCAAAAAGGCAGTCATCAAATTGTTGAGGGAACTTTAAATGCAATTATAGAATTATATCCAATTTTCAGTAGAATGAGAATGCTTAGACAGTGGGGTGGCATTGTAGATATTTGTCCAGACGCTAGTCCCATAATTAGCAAAACCACTGTTAAGGGTTTGTATTTTAATTGTGGCTGGGGAACTGGTGGTTTTAAAGCTACACCTGGTTCGGGAGATTTATTTGCACACACAATTGCAAATGATGAACCACATAAACTTAATGCAGCTTTCAACTTAAATAGATTTGTTAGTGGTGACCTTGTTGATGAACATGGTGCGGCTGCAGTGGCTCATTAAATGTTTTTAATTAATTGTCCTTTTTGTGGTGAAAGAGATCATAGTGAATTCAGTGCTGGTGGTGAAGCGCATATAGAAAGACCCAAACAACCAACAGAATTAAGTGATGCTGAATGGGCAGAATATTTATTTATGAGAAAGAATATAAAAGGTATTCAATTTGAAAGATGGAACCATGCTCATGGATGCCGAAAATGGTTTAATATGGTTAGAGACACTTCTAATGATGAAATAAAATTAATTTATAAAATGGGTGATAAGCCTCCTTTAAAATAATATGTCTAAAAACTTAAGAATTAAAGCTAGCTCGTTTATTGATGAAACTTCGAGGGTTTCTTTTAAGTTTAATAGAAAAATTTATTACGGATTTAAAGGTGATACATTGGCTTCTGCCTTAATAGCAAACGATGTTCACCTAGTTGGAAGAAGTTTTAAGTACCACAGACCTAGAGGAATAATGACAGCAGGGTCTGAAGAGCCAAATGCAATTGTACAAGTTAATGATAATTCAGCGTATACAGAACCCAATGTACGTGCAACTGAGATAGAAATATATGAAGGATTAGAAGCTTCGAGCCAAAACTGTTGGCCAAGTGTTAATTTTGACATTGGTGGAATAAACAACCTTATGTCCCCTGTTCTACCGGCTGGTTTTTACTACAAAACTTTCATGTGGCCTGCTAGTTTTTGGGAAAAATATGAATATGTAATAAGACACTCTGCAGGACTTGGTAGGTCACCAAATGTAGCTGATCCAGATATATATGATCATAGATATATTCATTGTGATGTTCTTGTAATAGGAGCTGGAATAGCTGGAATTATGGCGGCCAAAACTGCTGCTAAAAATAATTTAAAGACTCTTATATTGGATGAAAAAACAGAAATTGGTGGAACAACAATTTATCAAAACTCAGATAACTTTAAAATAGATAATAAAATTTCTTCTGACTGGTTAAATAGTGAAATTAATGAATTAAAAAAACTTGATAATCTAGAGATAAAAACAAGAACAAGTGTTGCTGCATACCATGGTTACAATTATCTACTTGCTAGAGAAAATCTTACAGACCATTTAAGTAAAACTGAAAAACAAAACAAAATTAGGCAAAGACTTTTAAAGATTAGAGCCAAAAAAGTTATAGTTGCAACTGGCTCTTTAGAAAGACCCCTTGTATTTGATAATAATGATAGACCAGGAATAATGCTTTCATCTGCGATTAAAAAATACGCAGATTACTATGGTGTTATTTGTGGTAGAAAAAATGTTTTCTTTACTAATAATGACTCTGCTTATGAAAGTGCAATTTCACTATCTAAAAAAGGAATAAAAGTCCAAGCGATTATTGATATTAGAGAAAAGATTAATTCATCTATAATTAAACAAACTGAAGATTTAGGTATTAAAATTTACTGGTCACATACGGTGGTTAACACCCATGGATACAAAAAATTAAAACAAATTTCTATAATGCAGCTTTCTAGTGATGGTCAATCAGTTATTGGATCTAAAACTAATATTGATTGTGACTGTCTTGGTATGGCAGGTGGTTGGACTCCTGCAGTACATTTGTTTACGCAATCAGGTGGAAAATTAAAATTTAGAGATAGAGATCAAATATTTATTCCAAACAAATACCCTTCTAAACAAATAAGTATTGGTTCGTGTAATGGTGATTTTGAACTAGATGAAATAATTAAGAACTCATCAGATAGTTTAAAAAAATTTCTTGAAATTGACAAAACAGAGTATGAAAATTTATCTGTAATAACCTCAAAAGAAATTAATAAAAGAAATATTTGGCTATTACCATCAGACAAAGTTATTGGAAAAACTAAACCTTTTGTGGATTATCAAAATGATGCAACCGCTAAAGATATCAAGCTAGCTCTTAGAGAGGGTTTTAGATCAATTGAGCATGTAAAAAGATATACAACAACTGGTATGGGTACAGATCAAGGTAAACTTGGTAATATGCACGCACTAGGAATTATTGCTGATACAACAGGAGTTAAAATGGGTGAAGTTGGAACAACAACATTTAGACCTCCCTATACTCCTTTAACATTTGGAACTATTGTTGGGAGAAATGTTGGAGAGTATTTTGATATTTTTCGAAAAACTCCAATGAATGATTGGCATGTTAAAAATAAAGCAGAGTTTGAAAATGTTGGTCAGTGGAAAAGAGCCTGGTATTATTCACAAAATAACGAGACTATGCACCAGGCTGTACAAAGAGAAAGTACAGCTGCAAGAAAAAGCGCTGGAATATTGGATGCTTCAACTCTTGGTAAAATTGATATTCAAGGAAGCGATGCTTCTGAGTTTTTAAATAGAGTGTACACAAATGCTTGGTCAAAACTTGGAGTTGGTAAATGTAGATATGGATTAATGCTTAATGAAGATGGCATGGTTTACGATGACGGTGTTACAACAAGATTAGGTGAAAATCATTACATTATGACAACTACCACTGGTGGAGCTGCAAACGTTATGGGGAAACTTGAAGATTACCTTCAAACAGAATGGCCAGAGCTTGATGTATACCTAACATCTGTTACCGATCACTACGCAACAGCCAGTATCTGTGGGCCCAATAGTAAAAAAATATTAAATAAATTAATTCCCAATCTAAATCTTTCTGATGAAAACTTTCCACATATGTCTTTTAAAGAAACTCAAATTGGGAAAATTAAATGTAGAGTTATGCGTATTAGTTTTACAGGTGAACACAGTTATGAAATTAATGTTCAAGCTAGCTATGGTAAATCTCTTTGGGAACAATGTTTAGAAGCTGGAAAAGAATTTAATATCACTACTTATGGTACAGAAACAATGCACTTATTGAGAGCTGAAAAAGGTTTTATTATTGTTGGACAAGACACAGATGGAACAATGACACCAATCGATCTTCAAATGGATTGGATAGTAAGTAAGAAAAAATATGACTTCATTGGTAAAAGATCTTTATACAGATCTGATACTATGCGAGAGGATCGTAAACAATTAGTTGGATTGGTAACTGATAATCCAAAAGAAGTATTAGAAGAAGGTGCTCCAATAGTTTCAGAATTAAATCAAAATCCTGTTCAAATGCTAGGTCATGTAACATCAAGTTATTTTAGTCCTAATTTAAATAAATCTATTGCACTTGCCGTTGTAAGGGGTGGAAAAACTATGATGGGTAAAAAATTGTTCATACCTATGGAAGATAGAAGTATTAATGTAACTGTTGCTGATCCAGTATTTCTAGATAAGGAGAATAAAAGATTAAATGCTTAATCATTCATCAATAAAAAAGAACAAATTATATTCTGGCTTAGAAGTTAAAGAAGTTTCTCCAGTTATGAAATTAAATTTAAGAGGTAAAAATAAAGATTTTTTATCAACTATTCAAAAAAATACTAATATGGTTTTACCAATGGAAGCTAATACATCATCTTCAAACGATAATTATACTTCTATGTGGCTTTCACCAGATGAATGGATGCTTGTTTCAAATAATACAGTTGATAAAGAAAACAACAATTATCAAATTGAAGAATTGTTATTTAACAAAATATCCAAAACAAACTTAGGTGCAGTTACTGATGTTAGCGATCAATTTGTTATGATTAATCTAAAGGGTGAAAAAATATTTGATTTATTAAGTGCTGGTTGTCCTTTTAACTTTAATGAATTTAAAACAAAAAAAGGTGCAGTTACACAAACATTACTACTTCAGGTAGATGTGATAATTTATCTCAAGGAAATTAATACTGTAAATTTATTCGTTAGAAGGTCATTTTCTGAGCATTTAATGTCCTGGGTCGACGATGCTGCGTCAAGGTTATAACCCTAATTAATCAAATCTCTGATATACGAGCTATATATGAAAAAAATAATTATAGCGGTGCTATTAGCACTTTTACCCTTCTCTCTTAACGCAGAATCTAAGCTTAATCAGATTTTATCTTCTGGTGAGTTAAAAGTTGGAACTACAGGTGACTGGGACCCAATGAGCATGAAAGATCCAGCTACAAACAAGTATGTTGGCTTTGATATTGATGTAATGCAAGAGTTAGCAAAAGACATGGGTGTAAAGGTTACTTTTGTACCTACTGAATGGAAAACTATTGTTGCAGGAATTACCGCAGGAAGATATGACATTTCTACAAGTGTAACTAAAACTCCAAAAAGAGCTGAGG
>Ga0209709_10000737_pt1 | contig 30865 bp, 25 predicted proteins | sample ArcticOcean_MG_C_2_FD_187435 | JGI IMG/M metagenome (GOLD analysis project Ga0209709, IMG submission 187435) | Marine microbial communities from western Arctic Ocean - ArcticOcean_MG_CB4_136 (SPAdes) (version 2) | ecosystem: Environmental > Aquatic > Marine > Oceanic | place: Arctic Ocean... | reverse complement strand
TTAAGGGTTTCAAGTCTATATATAGGAGAAATAGAAATATGGTGTTTTTTTGCTAATTAACCCTATGTATAGATTAGGTTCATATAAGGGGGTTACCGGGGTATTTTTACGTTTTTTTGAGATGTTTTTTCCGGGGCATGCTTTATCGCGTCAAAATAAGGCACTTAAGGAGGGGGGGTGGGTGTCTGGGTATTGTGTGTGTTAAAAAAGTCAATATATATGTTAACAAAAAAACAAGCTGAACACTCTCTGAACACTCTCTTTCCACCTGTGGCACCTGTCTGTTAAATATGGCGAACATCACTAGTTTTGAGAGTTGTCAAACATGCCCAAAGCTCGCAAGAAAAAACAGTGCACCGTTTGTGACAAAAAGGTGGTAAATTTGAAAACACACATGCTAATCCACACCGGTGTCAAAGATTTTGCCTGTTCCGTATGTGACAAAAGTTTTTCTTTAAACTGCGATTTGAAACGACACATGCTAATCCACACCGGCGTCAAAGATTTTGCCTGCCCCGTATGTGACAAAAGTTTTTCTTTAAACTGCAATTTGAAAACACACATGCTAATCCACACCGGTGTCAAAGATTTTGCCTGTTCCGTATGTGCATACAGATTTAGACACGGTCTCACTTTGAAAACACACATGCTAATCCACACCGGCGAAAAACCCTTTGCCTGCCCCGTATGTACACAAAGATTTAGACACGGTTGCAATTTGAAAACACACATGCTAATCCACACCGGCGAAAAACCCTTTGTGTGCCCCGAATGTACACAAAGATTTAGACAACGTAGAACTTTGAACAATCACATGCTAATCCACACCGGCAAAAAACCCTTTGCGTGCACCGAATGTACACTAAGATTTAGACAAAAAGGTCATTTGACCAAACACTTAGCAGTAGTGCACGACCTCGGCGATTACGAATGTACGCTGTGTTACGGCAACTGTTCTCGTCTGCGTCCCTGGGTCGACCCCGCCACCAACGACCAGGCACAGTGCTGTCGCAAATGTTACATGCTAGCCACCGGCAAAGATATTCGTATCGAACACGAGTGGTCCTTGTTTTTAGACGAAGAATTTCACCCCGCATTCCGGATTTGTGCGGACACGCAAGTAAATTCGTGCAATACGTCGCGTCCAGATGGGTTATGGGCTACTCCGGGATTGGTGCTGCATTGGGAGTTGGACGAAAACCAACACAGCGGGAAAAACTATTCGTGCGAGGAGCGTCGGATATCAAAGCTCTACGACCAATTTCCAGGTAACAAACACGTCGTGGTGCGCGTCAATCCACACAGCTACAAAGCACCGGGGACAGTTAAGCCGCTGCAAAAGGACCGCAAACATTTAATGTTGAAGGTACTAGAAGCGTGTTTAACCAAGGAGTGGGATACGATGATTCACGTTGTGTACATGTTTTACTCCGCCGACAACCCCAATATCACGCAGAATATTAGTAAAACAATGATGTACGACGCTCAAGATGTAGAAAACTTCTGTCAATCAAGTAAGATATAATATGAGTGTGTGTTTTTGGCAATTAACCCTATGTATAGATTAGGTTCATATAAGGGGGTTAACGGGGTATTTTTACGTTTTTTTGAGATGTTTTTTCCGGGGCTTTATCGCGTCAAAATAAGGGGTTTAAGGAGGGGGTCCAAAGGATTCAGGCTTCACTTTTTTATGCGTTTCCGTATTTTATAAAAACCTCAAAAACCTCAAAAAATAACATTTTTAACCTATAACTATCGACACTAGAGCAATAAAATGTCTTGGGAGGCAGAATATTTAAATCTCAAAAACTTAGAACAACAAAAAAAGGAATTAGAGAAAATGGTAGGGGGGAAACCGGAGGAACAACGTGTACTTGGATCATTACCCATGGGACCCATGGGAAGGGGACATGGTTCATTACGAGAAGATATTAATGTACTGAAATACAATGCATTGTTTGGTAAACCGAATATGCCATCTAAAGAATTAAAAGATGAATCTAAACTCAATGGGGAGATGCACAAAAAGATAATAACGTTTAATAATTTACTGTTAGAGTTACATAATAGACAACAGATACTTGATAGGGTTAGGGTTAGGGTTATGTTGGATCGCAAACAATTTTTTGATAGATTTAAATTCATTGAGGAACAAAAAAATCCTGAATGTAATGCAGAATTGGGCAGAATGATTTTAGAGTTAGATAGTATTTTAAAATTGTTTAATAAAAAAAATAATGTGAGAAAACAATACCAAAAAAATCGGCAAAAAAAACATTGGCAAAAACAACATTGGCAAAAACAACTAAAGAAAGAAAAACAAAAAATCAAACGAGACCGACGAGCCCAACAAGATTCTCGAAAATTAAAAGATGTTATAGAACAAGCTATAGAATTAAAAGAGACTATAGAACGAGCTGAGACATCAATAAGAATTATGAAGGAACTTAATAAACGATCGACCGAGGAAGACCAAAAAGTGGAAGATTTGGAAGGAGCTATTAAAAATAAAAATATTAAAGAAATAAATGAAAAGAGAAAAATCTTGTCAAAGTTACTATATAGAAGAGATAGATGTCAAAGAAAGATAACATCGTTCGATAATATGTCAAAGTTACTACATAGTCAAATAATTGTTGATTACATTGAACTTTTTGATAGGTTTGAATACATTAAGGAACAAAAAGATCCTGGAGATATTGCAGAATTGGGCATGATGAATTTGGAATTAAAAAGTATTTTACAATCGGTTATAGAAAAAACATATGATTCGCGCGATGCACAAAGTTATAACAACAGTTGGTATAAGAGAAAAACATATTGGGAAAATTGGCAAAAATTAGAAAACTTAAAAGAACTAAAAAAAATCAGATTTTAGGATTATGGCGAGTTTTTTGTTTTTGGTCTCTGTCTCAATGGGGATGTCGGAGACCGAGTGGTCGTTGGTCCCCGAGTGTGCCGGTCGCGTGACGAGCAAGAAGCTTGGTGAGAACAGTGAGACGGCGGTGATCCGTTGGAGTTCACCGTCCGGTGCGAAGTACCGTGTGATCCGTGTGGTGGATAGTCTTCCTCCGGTGTCTTTGTTGTGGATTTTCGGTTGTGATTCTCCGGTGGTGTTGATGTCCCGGATGGGCACTGACGTGTTGGTGAACTACAAGGGTTTGAGTTTGACGGTGAAGTCGTGGGTGTTGCGTTCGGAGCGGACGGTGCCTCCCGACGGTCCTCGTCCTCGTGGTTGCGAGGCGGTGGACCCGGTGCGTGCGGGTCGTTGGTCATTGGTGAAGCCGGTGGGGACGCGTTGCGTGGTGTTGCACCGTCGTCGCCGTCGGACGGAGTACCGCGGTGTGTATTGGCAGAGTCCTGCGCCCGGTCCCGTGTTGATCCAGGGTGTGGACGTGGTGTGGGAGTTTAGAGGTGGGACCTGTGGTGTGTGCGTGCACGGCAAGACGGAGATGCGGGTGCACCGGTCGTGTTTGATAGGGGTAGTTAAATCGTAACTGAGTTTGCTACTGTAGTTTGGCATATTGGGCATTCGTTTTTGTACTGTATCCACTCTTGTATGCATTGTTTGTGAAAGGTGTGTGTGCATTCCAGTCGTATTTTGTACCCTCTGTTTTCTCTGCAGATGACGCAGGTCCCCGCCGCCGTGGGTTCCCCTTGCACTCTCAGTGCGTCGTTGTTTCGTACGAGTCCTCTGTGGTGGTCTAGCGAGTCCGCTTCCGCTGCTCTGTTGGCGATGTGTTCCGACACTTCAAATTCAAATGTTCTGTGTGTTCCGCACGCGCCTACGATGTTCCAGGAGTCGATGCAGTGTTGTGTGGGGACGGTCCCTTGTTTGATGCAGTTGAGGTACCTTTTTCTGATTCGGACGGTGTTTTGCCTGACGGGTGTTTTGACTTGGTGTGTCCTGATTATCCACATTTGGAGTGTTTGTTGAGTGTCTGTGCTGTATTTATGGGTTGGATTTTTTGATCAAACCTTTCGTGCCTGAGATCTGGGATGCAGTCTACGATTTTGAACCTTTCCTGTCTTTTTTCCTGCATCATGGACCAGGTGATGGTGTGTGTGTTGATGTGTTTGAAAAGTTCGTAGGAGTCTTGAAAAGTTTGTTCGCAAAAGGTGCACTCCATTTTTTGTATATCCTTGGCTCATTTTATACCCGTGCATTTAAAAATGAATATGGCGAGCGTGATCGTGTGGTGGTGTTGTAAAGATGGCGAAGCGAAGAACGGAGCCACCCTCTAGAAAGGCAAAAAAACAAAAAAGACCAAGAGGAACCAAGTTTATAAATTACACATGCAGATTGGATAAAGACAATTGTATTCAAGGATTGTGCATCCACAATACACCCACTGGAAATTCGAAAGTCGGGTGCTTGGTCAATGCCGAGGATGCCCAATTGAGTTGTGGCAGTGTCAAAACGGTTGAATTCAAATGCGATGTCTGTTTGCATGTGTTTTCAACAATGTTGAACAGTGTTACCAGTAGGGGTCAATGGTGTTCCATGTGCTCCTGTAAGTGGAAGCATTGCGGTGTTGATACCTGCACCTTCTGTTTCGACCGTTCCTTTGCATCTTACAAAGGTGTATCTTTAAACAACAAAAAGAAGGTCGATTGCATTGTTAATCGAGCGGATCTTTGTTTACCACTCGGCAGTCGCGAAACGGTTGAATTCAAATGCGATGTCTGTTTGCATGTATTTTCAACAAGTTTGGGCAATGTTACCAGTGGGGGTCACTGGTGCTCCATGTGCTCCTGTAAGTGGAAGCATTGCGGTGTTGATACCTGCACCTTCTGTTTTGACCGTTCCTTTGCATCTTACGAAGGTGTATGTTTAAACGGCGAAAAGAAGGTCGATTGCATTGTTAATCGAGCGGATCTTCGTTTACCACTCGGCAGTCCTCAAACGGTTGAATTCAACTGCGATGTCTGTTTGCATGTATTTTCAACAAGGTTGAACGATGTTACCAAGGGTCAATGGTGCTCCATGTGCTCCTGTAAGTGGAAGCATTGCGGTGTTGATACCTGCACCTTCTGTTTCGACCGTTCCTTTGCATCTTACGAAGATGTATCTTCAAACAACAAAAAGAAGGTCGATTGCATTGTTAATCGAGCGGATCTTTGTTTACCACTCGGCAGTCGCGAAACGGTTGAATTCAAATGCGATGTCTGTTTGCATGTATTTTCAACAAGTTTGAGGAATGTTACCAAGGGTCAATGGTGCTCCATGTGCTCCTCTAAGTGGAAGCATTGCGGTGTTGATACCTGCACCTTCTGTTTTGACCGTTCCTTTGCATCTTACAAAGGTGTATGTTTAAACGGCAAAAAGAAGGTCGATTGCATTGTTAATCGAGCGGATCTTCGTTTACCACCCTGCAGTGTCAAAACGGTTGAATTCAAATGCGATGTCTGTTTGCATGTGTTTTCAACAATGTTGAACAGTGTTACCACCAATGGTCACTGGTGCTCCATGTGCTCCTGTAAGTGGAAGCATTGCGGTGTTGATACCTGCACCTTCTGTTTCGACCGTTCCTTTGCATCTTACAAAGGTGTAACTTTAAACAACAAAAAGAAGGTCGATTGCATTGTTAATCGAGCGGATCTTTGTTTACCACTCGGCAGTAACGAAACGGTTGAATTCAAATGCGATGTCTGTTTGCATGTATTTTCAACAAGTTTGAACAATGTTACCAGGGGTCACTGGTGCGGCAAATGCAGGAATAAAACCGAGCTCATGGTTTTGAATTACTTGCAGGAAATGAAGATTGAAGTTGACACTCAGTACATTCCTGGTGGGAAAAAAATGAAACAAAACTACGGCAAAATTGGTAAGATGGATTATTATCTACCAACGTTTAACATTCTTTGGGAGCTCGACGGTGTACAGCACCACACGGAAGTCAAGTATTTTGGAGGGACACTCTTCCACCGCATGATTTTGGACAAGTGGAAGGAATTTTGGGCTCGAGAATGTGGAATGAAGGTGATTCGATTTGATCAGGAAGCCATTTGGAATAAGAAGTACGATTGGAAACAAGAAATGAAAAACCTGTTGACTTTTTCAGGCAAGCAACTCACTAATCAACAAAAAGTAACAAAGAACCGATACAAAATGTACGCCAAGCAACATGGAAAAAAGAGTAAACGCAGGATTCCAGACATGGTGACAATATCCCACAAAAAAGCCTACATAAATATGGAAAGCACTGAAGCATTGTTTTGCTGATTCTTTGTGTTTTGTTGTAGACCCTACTTAGTGTGGTCCGTGGTTATAAAAAATGCCCAAGGTTAAGAAGCGCAATCTGAACACGGGTCTTCGTCGTCCTACGAGTAAGTTGAGTGGTGTGGACGTGAGTGTGTTTTTCGACCCTCTGCAGATGGTGGCGACGCTGTGCAAGCTGGTTTCCGAGAGTGAGAAGGTGGTGGGTTGTGTGGCGTGGTTGACGCACCCCGAGGTGTTGAGTGCCCTGGAGAGGGTGGACAGTACGATAATAATGACCAAGCACTGTTCGAACCGTTGGAAGCGTCGCATCAAGGTGAAGTTTATTGGCAAGGGTCGTTTGTTGATGCACCACAAATTTTTGGTGGGTTTTGATTCTGCCGGTCCCGCGTGGGTGTCTCTGGGTTCGTTTAACGTGACCAAGTCTGCCGTGACTAATTTGGAGAACATGTTGGTGTTTCGTGACCGTCGTCTGGCAAAGGTGTTTTCGAAGGAGTTTGATCGTTTGATCATTTGATTTATACCGGTGTGTAGCGTTCGTCCATGATTCGTGTCGTTGGGGGCGTTGGGGGCGTCGGGGTTGGGGTTGGGGGCGTTGGGGTTGGGGGCGGTGTCGGGGGGGTCGGAGGTGTAACAAATGTTTTAACAACCCATGCCAGCAGTATTAACAACAACCCTGCAATGATGTCGTTCATGTTTAAGTCACATTGTCCCCCTCTGGGTGTACTCATCCACCCCCACGACGCATTGAGGATGCTTTGAGTGACCACGCCCGAGGCTTTTGCCTGTATTGCGGATGCAACATCGCCGTCCCACTGTGAGGCTTCTTTCATCAATCGGATGCATTCTGTAGAATCGTGGTTCAACGAAACCCATTTGAGTATTCCGATCACTGGAAGTAGAAACCACATTTAGTTGGTGTGCAAAGAATAAATAGGTATATATATGCAAGTGTATTTGTGAAACCGGCGATGTTACCACTGGTAGTATACCCGTTTGATACAATTGTTTTTGACACATTTGCCGATGAACATCAACCTCAACCTCAGCCTCAACCTCAGCCTCAGCCTCAACCTCAGCCTCAACCTCAGGCTGTGAGCCGCCCTGGTCAAGAAACAAAGGAAACAAAGGCAGTGTTGCGTAATATGTTTGCCAATGCACAGTCGCAAACGTCGCAAACGTCGCGAACGTCGCGAACGTCGACTCAAAATAAACCAATTGAAATGAATGTACGTGGTCCACCCAACAGTGGCACTTCCTTGGTCAAGTACAGTGTGTGTAATTTGTCAACGTTGGGGACTGTATACAAAAATGATAAAGGATATAAATCCACTGAAGTTGAGGAAATGTTGAAAAGGGTTTGGATAACTTGGCAAGAGTTGAGAATGTTTCCACTGGATTATCTCGTGGCATTTCAAAGAGTTTACAGAGCTATTTACAGAATAAAAGACAAAAAATCTTTAATGGAAAATGCAAAAAAAATGTTACCATTTTGGGATTTGTTTCCGGACAAATGTATGTTGGTGAACCAGCGGAACTCAGGAGAAAAAAAACTTTACTTTGTATTTACCAATTTTGGGGTAATCAATTGTGACGAGGGTGGAAATGATATGATTACTGTTCTAGATATTTTAACACAATGTGAATACGTTATTGGATTCAAAGGCAAGACCTTTGCTCACATAATTGATCGCACATGGTATACAGACGATATAATATGGACCATGGACCTGTGGCAAAAAAAGGAGGAAAAACATCCTGATTATCCTGTTAAAGATGGAGGGGGACGTACGGATTATGGTAAAGACCTTTCACATAATTGATCATGAAGATGGAACGGTTTTTATGGCGAGGGTTTTTCGACCCTTTTTGTGTTTGAGTTCTGAATGCGAGGTGTTTTAAAGTTGTTAAAAAATTCATTGTTAAATGATCTGTCTGAAACTAAAGTGCATGACATTGAAGCTGTTTCCACGAGCACCGAGTATTTGACGTGGGAAGAGAAACGAGATTGTGTATTGAGTGATCCAAAGTTTGGGATGTTTAGCATGATGCAGTACACTGTCCAAAAATTTCATTCCGGCAGCAATTATTGTTCTGAATTGTTTACTCCTCTGTGTGCCCTGCCAATTTTGGTGTTCGTGTCGCAATGGTTGATGTTTGTGTCCATTGCGATGTACCAGTACAAGTTGTATAAGAACGGTGCTTGTCCTCAAACCGCCCCTTACGAGTCTAAAATATTGATGTTTGCGGTGTCTATGGTTTACTTTGTCCACAGTTTTTTTTTGTGGGACGACGTCGTGGATCGTACTCACCGCCGCAAAACGATTCCGGCGGTGTCTGCTGTAGTGATGTTGGACACGTTTCAAGAGTTTTCATTTTCGTTGTTGGTGTACGTGTCAAATCTGTTGATAGTGTTGGTAACGGAGGATGTCACCGACATGTTGTTTAATTGTTTGGCGTTGGAGTTTGTCATGTCTTTGGACAATGAATTTGAGCGTATTTATTTCCGATTCCACCCGGAGGACGCGATCGACATTTACGACAATTTGTTTGTGCATAAGAATGAAAACAGCAAGTTGGTGCAGGAGCGTATGAAATCGACTCGTTACTGTGTCTGTCGCTACATCAGTTGGGTTCCGTTTAAAATGTTGACAATTTTGTTCATGGCACTGCCGTTCTTTTGCTTGGTCATGATGGTTGTGGGTACCGCGTGTAAATAATACAGATATTTAAACGCCTCTACCGTGTTACAATGTCATTGGCTGCGTGGTCACCCAATGGGTTTAGGTTTTTTTGCATGGCTGTCGCGGTCAGTGTATTGACTGTGGAAACCATTAAATCGGTCGTCGACCTTGTGCCGGGCGAGTTGGTCAACTTTGTGGTGTACAACAGTTACGGGTTTGTTTGTTTTAACATATGTTTGTACACCGGTAGAAAAATTTACAGCAGAAAATCAATGTGGTTCATCAACGGTTTTTTATGCAGCAGTGTGTTCATGTTGTGGTACGCCAGTCTGTTTGACATGGGGGACCAGGACCTGCTGCCGGTGGTGTACGGCGTGGAACTGGTGGTTACGTTGTGTGTCAGCAACGTCGTGCGCAAGTACGAACATCCTCGCCACTACGAAGACCTTGTTAAGTTTCGAAGTGACGTCATTCCGATCGACATTGTGTCTAAACACTCAGAGATCGAGATGAAGGAAGTAATGGAATGTGTATAGAGAGTTCCGGAGAAGGCATTCGGACCGTGCAAAAGCGGAGATGGGGGTTTGCTTGCACGCCCTTTGGTGCGCAGGTCCTGCACAAGTACGTGGTGTACTCTTGTACGACGAACACTACTTTGTGTGAGGTGGGTAGTCCACAGTGGCAGAGTTGTATCCACCCGTGCAGAGGCAACATATAACATATATAAAGATGGTGTTTGTATTTATATGAATCTATTGTTTTTTGGGTGTTATGTTTTATTTTTTCTGGATGACCGCTTTGTTGCTTTCGAGCTACCCTGTTCTTCATTTGATATTTTACAAAGACCTCGTGTACAAACACCTGGATTTTAACTGCAAAATGTACGTCGTCTCCAAACGCATCCAGTTTGTCGTCGAACTGGCACTGCTGCCCTACATCGGGACGATCTGGATGAATTGGGGTTGGCACACCGACATACGCAGTGCCGTCTTGGTGTACGCCGCACCGCACGCGGCGGCGTTGGTCATGTGCAGCTACCCCTACGTGGAAACACTGCAGCACGCCGTCGTTCTGTTGCTGGCTCTTCTTTTCCAACGCGAGGACTTTGGCGAGGACTCCGCGGCTCGGTGCGGGGTGGTGTACGGTTGTTTTTCATGCGTGGCGTGCGGGGTTCACTACGTGTTGGCGGAGCACCGAATGCGCCGCCCGGTTCGGTTCGAGTGGTTTCTCTGCACGTGTGCCTGCAACTGGTTGTGGCAGTTTTGGTATTTGTTGCACCACGAGATGAATTTGTGGGGTGTGGTCTGGGTCAGCTGCCTGGTCGTGCTAGTGAACAGCGACGTTTTGATTCTGAAGCGATGTGTTGAAATCCGAGTAATGTAAATAAATCGCGGCGCACGAGAACGCCGTGTGGTACACAAAGAGTTGGATCCGCCAGGAGCAGTGCAGAGCCAGGAAAAGGGCGACGTCCACGACAAAGTAGTATCGAAACCCGTCGTACAGCCTTACCCACCACAGTCCGTAGGTCGCCATTGTCCAAAACCCCAGGCTCCACGACAGGACGCACCGGTCGGTGCCGACCATGAGTATGCTGTGCTTGTCCGACAGGTCCCAGACCCGCTTTTCCTCGTCGGTCATCACCGGCACTTCGTCGTTGCCGCGGGTTTCGACGTACTCGTGCAGCAGGTCGTTGTCCATTTGTTGGTCCCTGTTGGTCACGACCAGGCGAGGTTTGGCTTCGTGTGTGTACAAAAATTCGTAGTCCCACGCGGGCAGGACCCGATGCAGTTCCGAGGACAATGTGTACAGCCTGTCTTCCGCAAGTGCCACGATTCTGAAAACCAGACATTTGCAGACAAAAACCGACATCCAAAAGGGTTGTTGCCTGCCACCGTCGACCACGTACAAACAGAAATGCATGAGGAGAAAAATTGGTACGTCGTTTACGGTGAACGAATGCCTAAACAGCGAGTAAAGCATCATGAACGAGGCACACGAAGCGTGCAACCTCTGTTCAAGTGTAAGTGTCGGTGTGCACAAGTAGTACAGTGTGATGACTAAATACACGGTAGCCAGACTCAAGTGTATCATTTTTTGATGTAGAAATATGGCGTATATAGGGCAGTGTAGAATGTACTAAAAAGAATGCTCTGGGACAACATTGTTTATGTTTTGGTTTCCATGTTAATTGCTGTATTTTGCAGTCTCTACGTCGACAAAGCCGGTAGTTTTGTGGACACGGTCGTCAATTCCTGTGAAAACGGGGCTCCGATGCGCGACGGTTGCGACTGTACCGGACTGCCGTTTACGGGTAAAAACTGCCAGACCTCGACCTGCGTGCACGGGTGGGGGGTCTACGACCTCGACTCTCCGCATACCATGAACAGACCCGACGCGGAAAGTCTGTGGGCGTGCTACTGCACCGACAAGTGGTCCGGGTACAACTGCGAGAGGTGCAACGCGAAGGACGTGAAGGACGAGTGCACCGGGGACTGCAAAGAGGGGTACTTTGGACCCCACTGCCAGAACACGTGTTTTGCCAATTTGACCGAGTTAACTCGATACTCGTCAATACCAAAGAATGGCTGTGCCGTTACCGAAGAAAACGGCGGCACATGCAACTACTGCTCTGGCAAGGGCAGATGCAACGAAGCGGGGACCTGCCAGTGCAACAAGGGCTACTTTGATTACAAATCCGGAAACGAGGTGCACGGGTGTTCGCTGGAATGCCCCCAACACAACGGTACGTTTTGCAGCGGGGCGGGAGAGTGCGAGTCCACCGACCTGACCGTCAACTGCAACTGCCGACCGGGGTACGCCGGCGTAGCCTGCCAGTACGCGTGTACCAACCGATGCAGCGGGATAGGCGCGTGCGTGGTCTCGAACAGCTCCGCCCACTGTTCGTGCCCGGACAGGACCCGCGGGGACCACTGCCAGTACACTTGCCCGGGCTTGAGTGTCTGCAGCGGCAGAGGCACGTGCGGGGACACGGGGGTGTGTGCATGCGACCCCGAGTGGGAGGGGGAAGCCTGCAACTGCCAAAACACAACGACCTGCAGCGGGCACGGCACGTGCCAGTTCAACGGCACGTGCGCGTGCGACCACAATTGGGACTGCACCGTCAACAAGTGCGTGGACGGTTGGTACGGGTCGGAGTGCGCGGTCCCGTGTACCGCGTCGGGCACATGCAACGGGCACGGCGCCTGCGACCAAAGTGGAGCCTGCAAGTGCGACTCGGGTTGGGCGGGCAAAGTGTGCAACGAGTGCGAAAAGGACGTGTTTCCCAAACCCGGGCTTGGTGTGGAAGCCTGCCTGATCTACATCACCGAGGAGACGTGCCACCACGGCTACCCCAATTACATGTACGGAAAGTCGTCGCGCTTTTCCGGCATGTGCATCTGCCACCCGCACTTTGACGAGGCGTCCAACTGCGACCGGTGCGTGTCCAACTGGTACGGGGACAACTGCGACCAGTTCTGCGACGACGACGAGTGTTACAAAGGCAGGTGTTCCGACCAAGGCACGTGCATCTGCGAAGACGGGTGGTTTGGCGAAAAATGCGACAGTTCGTGCGGGGACGGGGTGTGCAGCGGGCACGGCACGTGCGTCAAAGACGAATGGATTTTAAAGCTTAAACAGAAATGTCTGTGCGACGAGGGGTACGTCGGCATGGACTGCGACATCTCCGCTCCGATGTCTTCGGGAAGCATCTGCAACGGAAGAGGTGCCGCCGTTGTTACCCAGGTAGACCACACCGGAATCACCTTTCCGTGCTCCGGCGACGTCCACTGCGGCGATTTCTCCGGGGACCCCGACTTTACCGGCAGCGACATGTCGTTGGCGATGCAAATGGCGTTTACCCAAGCAGTTTTCGGCGTCCTCGGTCCGGAACAGCCCTACGGACCCGTGTGCAGCCTGTCCAAGTCACCCGTTTCGCTCATTGCCACACACGGATCGGTGGGTGAGCACGGCATGACCGAATGGAGCTTGGACGACATTACCGACGGACCCTTCTACATCGATACGCCCGACGGGTTTGTGTACCCTCTGTTCAGGACCAAGCGCACCGGGTTTTTCGAGGAGAACGCCACGGACATCGACAGTGTAGTGTTTTACGGGGACTTCACGAAGAAACCCACCGTGCAGTGCGAACACTTGAATGAAACCCAAGCGGAGCTCGCCGGCTGCACTTGGTTGGAGACAGGGTTTTGTGACTACGCCATGCAGAACATCGACGCCGCCGACTGGTGCTACAGACAATACGAGTACAAAAACAACAATTGTGCTAAGTTTGTGAACAGCATCGTGTGCAACGTCAGCGACTATGTAGACACCTGCGACGTGCAGTGCAATTACACCGACAGCCAAAAAGCCATTGATCAGTGGAATTCGAAACACATACGCACACCGTTTGACGGCGAGGACCTGATCAACCACGCGTTTGTCGTCACCGAAGACATGTACTGGGGCGACGTCCCAAACTACAACATCACCGAGGACTGTGGTACAATATCGGGGTGGGATAATATTACCAGAGTCTACCCGAGTCCCAGGTGGTGGTGCCAACACGGAGACACGCTCTCGATCGTACCTCATCCGGAATCCCCCTCCGACGACTGCCAAGAAATAGACAAGACCGTCGCCGGGTTTGAAGGGTTTTCGGTCAGAGGAGTCCAGTACGACACGTTTCAAGAGGCGGTGTCCAATCTGAACTACCCTGACACCATTGTGTACGGCAAGAACCACGAGTACGCGGAAACCATGTCGATCGACGACATGTGTCGGTACTACAACTCCAGCTTCGAGGAGACGTGGGTATCGGACGGTGTCGGTGCGTTCAACGGGACGTACTATTCGTTGGAATATTCGTTCACCCTTCTTGACTTTTCGCTCGGAACAACGGTGGCGTTTGTCAACGAGACGGTCAACAATACCAACTATCTGGCAATGAAACATGGCAGACGATTGCAGATGATAGGAGGACTGCACGGGACGCAGGTCACCACCGGACCCGAGCTGGAGTTGGACACGGTGTACCGAATTCGTCTCGACTTTGGGGACAACAATGTCACCTGCGAAGATCTGGAAGGGTACCCTTTCTCGTGCCCCGCGCCGGTGGACGTGGGCAGTGGTTTGGCTGGGATGAGGGCTGTTGAGAGAGGAGGCACGCACGTGTTTGCCATGCATGCCTACTACAAAGGAAATTTGTCTTTCAACGACACGGTGTCCAAGACGGACAGTTGGCGATTGAGGATGCCGCCCGGTTGGACGGCAGACAAGTCGATTTGGAAACTATGCAAGGAACGCCACGGTGTTCTGGTCCGATCGAAATCTCTGTGTGACGAACTACAGGCGCTGCACACACATGCCCAAAGTGATCTGACCAGGCAGGAGACCCTGGACTGTGTCCGGAGACTGGAAATGGAACAGGGGTGTGGGGGACGTGCAAAGTTTATCAAAGACTGTGTCAAGCTGGGAGAAATAGATGACATGTCCATGTGCGAGGACCCGGGAAGTAACCCCACCGGATATACCCAGTGTGATTCGGACTGGACAAGTTGGTGCACGAAACTGCAGAAAGACAAACTGCCGGGCAAGTGCGCGCTGATGCAGTGCGAATGCAACATGGACACCTACTTGGGCATTGCGGGATCGGCGTGCCAATTGAGCTGCCCGGTCAACAGTGATACCGGCACCGCGTGCGGCTACCAAGAACCACCGGAGTACCCCTACGGCAAGTGCAAGGAAATCCCGTCCACGGGCACGTCGACCGTCACACCCAGCACCTGCGAATGCACCAGGTCTCTGTCCGAAAGCTGCGAAGAAAAATGCGACGACAAGGACACCCCGGACTGCAACCCGACGTACAGTACTGAAACCATGCGGTCGTTCGACATCTGGGGATTTGGGTCCGAGGTGTCGTACGAGCACCGTCTCAGTCTGGTGTCGTACCAGAAGTGCACCGAATACTTGCAACACCACCCGGCGTCGAAAGTCGTCAAATACAACGGTACCGGGTTATGTCGATGGAATGACACCGACATCACATGGGGGTCCGATACCGGTGACCTGATTGACACCCTTGTCACGTCGAAAGAAGAGTGCAAAGCATTAAACTCGGAGATGGGGCTGTACAAAACCACTACGACCGGGTCCGCGGGCGACACCGCAGGTGCAAACCGCAGTGACGGCATCGTGTTTGCGGATGGCATTGTCATGAAACCCACTGGCTCAATTGGTGATCGATTGTACGACATTGAGTTCCTGGGGGACGCCTCCAAACTAGACATGGTCAAGGGTTCTAAAGTAGTCATTGGCACGGTGGTGACCGTGCACTCCCCCACGCAGGTCTGGTCCGGTACTAACATAAGTGAGAAAAACACACTGGTGTACGGAGGTTCAAACGGGGACTACACACTAAACAGCACACATGACCTGTGGAGGTTTAAAACCGACGTCGTCGTGCCGCGCGGTGCCATGCTTCACGATAGGGAGGTGTATGAAACCAGCAATGGTTACATGTACACGCTTGGAGAGCCACTCGGAGAACCCACAACTGGAAACATTGAGGTAACGTTGACTGTGGAATCCAACCCACCTGCCGGGTACATTCTGGAGTTGGATAGTCCTGTCGAGTCTGCGTGGGTCAACGGTCCAGTCACTTCGTACGGCAACCGCATTTACTCCGAAAATCTCACAAATGTGAGCAGTGTGACTGTTTGGACAGGGGAAATGTTTACCTTGACTGACGTGACCCACCTGAATGCGACGAGGGTTACGGGCGTGACCAAGATGGGTGACAAATTAGGAGACTCCATGGTAGTTTTGGACAATGTGGTCAATGGAACCATTGTTGACAATTCGTACTCGTGGTACTCTATCATTTTACAAACAGAGATACTGAACGCAACCACTGACGGAAAAATTTGCGACGTCCCGTGCGTCCTGTGCGACGAACGCACTGAAAACATCGGCATGCTTCTGACACAGGAGAACTCAAAGGAGAACTCAACCGGATTGATCTACAACAAAACTGGCACGGTGTTTCAGATCTTCACCACAGACGATTGGAATGGCACTTGCACGAATTTGACAAAAATCACCATTAGTGACCCACTGGTCACTGAATACCAAGCAGAACTGCACCAGGGGGAGTTGAAGGGAGAGGTATGGGACGGCGCGGGAGATACACTCACGGTAGTCGGTGATTTTACAACAGGACCGTGCAACTTTTTCCAACCGGCTGTCACCGTGTTGGTCGACGGCATTCCGACGCACGTCGTCAATGCAACGGCAAGTGTACCTGTAGTCGGTGTCATCATGCAGGGGTCATCAGAAGCGACCATAAATGCGACCGTAACAACAGAAGGTACCAACATTTTATTTGAATCCGAGCAGAGTTGGACGAACGGTCTTGCGGTGATGGGGGAAATAACAACGGTCAGTTGCATCGCGTCCCCAGTACACTTGGTCAAATTTGAATCAATATATATTGTGGGATCGAGCGAAAAGATTTTAGACCCCCTGAACGGTAGTGTGGATGAATTGCACATTGTCAATTACACCGAAGCCAAACTGACAATTGAGGTGGACGTGGCACCGGTCGACACCGGTCTTAAGGTGTTTATATTTGACACCACTGGCACCGCAGGCACCGCTGTCAATGTGGGTGACGTTGCACGCCAAGGAAAAATAGTGGGTGTCGTTTCCAATACAGACCCACTGGAGATCGAGTCCTCCGACGATTTCGCCACTGGCAGCAATACGAGCATTACTTTTGGATCACCGATGGAGTTCGACGTCACCGTGACTCCCGCCAACGACATTCTGGACATCAGGGGCACCGTCTCGGACACGTGGTGCAGTGAGATAAATGGTGTACACGTGTGGGGGGGCGATAATCTTGCACAGCGACCAGGTACACTTACGGGCACGTGCGATAACACTACCCTGGATTACCACCCCGCGACTAACATCACGGGTTCTGAAAATTCCGGTGAAGGCTGTTCTTACAACAACACTCACATTGTGCGGGGTGTGCGGGGTTCAAACATCGGCAACGACATCCGCGCTCTGGTGACGTCCAAAGAGGAGTGTCGTGGGTACTTGGACTACCATCCGGCAGTGACCCTTCTGGACACCGCGGACACCGGTGGTCCTATCTGCTCGTTCAACGACACCCACGTGTCCTGGGGTTCTGCCAACATCGGCAACGTCATGGGGATGCCTACCGGCACTGTTCACTTGGGGATCAGCCAGTGCCAGGGTGGCATCTGCATGTGCAAACCGCCCAACAACGCCTACTTTTACAAATCCAGAACATCGATCACCGGCAGAACCGTGAAGATACGTCAAACGAAATACTTTGGCAGACACAAGGGAACAAATTTCATGCAGGGTCCTCAACCCTACCTGATCAACCACGCCAAGTACAACAACGAACCAATTACGGAGGAGAACTGGGAAGCCATGTACGACGTCTGGATCACGTCCAAGTCCGGGTTTGTGTGTTCCAACCCCACGTACGCCAAGTTGGGCGAGGCGTGCGACTACAATACGATTTGCATGTGCGACTCCAACACGTGCGACGCCGTGTGTGGTCCTCAGTGGACCTGTGCAGCGGAGGGCATCGACAAGTACACCGGGTACTACAAGTACGAACAGTGTTTGGTGGACAGTCTGCTACTGAGCGAGCGCCAAGACACCAGTGCCTACATGGGTCTGTTGTGCCAGGAGGAGTGTCCCAGCATTACGGAGTACGGCACCCCTTGCAGTGGGCACGGGACCTGTGCTCGTTCCGGGGCTTGCACGTGCGAAGTTGCCAGAACCATGGTCAAGTACACTCAAAACACCAGACAGGTCATTAAGAACGAAGCCGGAAAACCTTTGATTTCGTTCACCGGACAGGATTCGTTGAAAATGGAGGAACGCACCGGGTGGAGAGGGGACGGGTGCGAGTTGATGTGCCCGGGGTACGACGCCTTTGAAGCGGACATGACCGGGATCTGTTCCGGTCACGGGCAGTGCACGGCGGACGCCAAATGCACGTGCGAAATAGGGTACACCGGAGAAAACTGCCAATTGGACTGTCCCAATACTAAAAAATTGAAGGTGCAGTGCAGTGGGCACGGGGTGTGCCAACCCAATACGTTCAAAGCCACGTCCAACATTTCAGCTCAGTTGACTAACTGGATCCAAGAATGTACCGACACGGATACCGACACGGAGCAGCCTCTGAACACGGTAACCATCAACGGGCATACAGTGTCCGAGTTGCAGTTTTACGAGAACGTAGAAAGCAACAGCACCCGATACATGGACGCCGACGGCAATGTGTTCAATGTTTCCAATCGAATAGTGACGCCATCCATAATGCTAGAAAAAGACAAGAAGTACCCGGTACGCATTGTCGGTTCTGATGTTATCTTGGTCCATGCCGAGTTTCCAAGGGTTGGACCCAACTGCGAGTCAACAATGATCACCAACCCATACAAGATCCGTCCCCAGATAGACATCACCCGATACAACGACGAAGGGGGTACATCCACGTGTAAAGCAAACAAAGAAGTGAAACAGACGTGCGACGTGATGCGTAACGATACACTGCAGTGTGCAATGTGTGCCTGCCCGCCCACCATGTACAACGGGTTTTGGGGTGGATCGGACTGCCGCACCTGCATGCCCGGGTACGGTGGTACCCACTGCAAGGATTCCTGTCCCGGGTTTGACGGTACTGATATAAATACGGCGTGCGGCGTTGGGACTTGTATGTGGGGTTCCACCGACGGTGATGGTACCTTTTTCAAACCTCCCACATGTGCATGTGGCAACCCTGATGTCTACGAATATTGTGATTTGTACGTGGGTGGCACCGCAGCGGCATTACCAACCGAAGGAACCCATTTTAAAGATACTGGTGGTGCAGCCACGTGTTCGTGTCAAAACGGATACTCTGGATTATTGTGCGACGAAGCAATGCCGTCGTGTTTGTTTGGCGGAGACCCACAACCAGATGGCGGATGTACATGCCAAGACATGACAAAGTGGGATAAGCCCGATGCTCTTTCAAACAACCACAGTTGTTGTCCCAAAGGTCTTGACGACACTGATTTGCAAACCATAACAGTTCCAACATACCTTACGGATTCCATGATATACACAGGATACACAGATTTAAACATGTTGGAGGTGATATACGCTGATAAATGCAAGGCACTGTGTCCGTACGGTGGAGACGGAAAGCCATTTTCAAAACTGTGGGATTACATTTATAACAACATGCGATATAATATCACAACAGCGTTCGACGAGTGTTCAGGGCATGGCACATGCATTGAGGGACAGTGTTTGGATCATTGTACAGGTGGATATGAAAACAAGTACTGCAGCTGTTTGCCAGACCAAACATACACATCACAGTCCACGGCAGAAAATGTTCATAACGATGAACCAATGCATACATACATGTGTCTTTTTCATTGCGAAGATGGTGGTGGGTGTATTTGTAATGCAGGTTATAGAAAAGGTACTGGTCAAGAAAAAGCTTGTGTGATTTGTCCTGCAGGTTGGTTCCAGGACAGCGCAGACCAACCTGACTGCACAGAGTGTGCTGCTGGTCAATACCAAGAAATTGAAGGTCAGTCATCTTGCACGTCGTGTGCTGGCGGTTATGAAATAAACACTGCAAAAACTACATGTACGGAGAGGTGGCGTATTATCGCACCCACCGACAACAACGGGGTTTGCAGTGCCATAGGTACAGGCTGGGGGGTTCCTGGAGGCGAGACCTTAGGTGATTATCCGGAAAAGTTGGCTCTTTGTAATAAGGGATTTGCTGCCCTTGGTGTGTCCAGTGCTTCTCCAAAATTAACACGAGAAACAGAAGCTCCCACAGGGTGTACAGGCTACTGCTCTGGTTCCGGTTCTTCGATGTCTTGTGGTCAACTATGGTTCAACGAAATTGGCTCCGGTTACAGCACATCGTCGTCTGAAGTAGGCAACAAGTTTCACCGTTTATGTATGTGTGCTGGCGGTTATGAAATAAACACTGCAAAAACTACATGTACGGAGAGGTGGCGTATTATCGCACCCACCGACAACAACGGGGTTTGCAGTGCCATAGGTACAGGCTGGGGGGTTCCTGGAGGCGAGACCTTAGGTGATTATCCGGAAAAGTTGGCTCTTTGTAATAAGGGATTTGCTGCCCTTGGTGTGTCCAGTGCTTCTCCAAAATTAACACGAGAAACAGAAGCTCCCACAGGGTGTACAGGCTACTGCTCTGGTTCCGGTTCTTCGATGTCTTGTGGTCAACTATGGTTCAACGAAATTGGCTCCGGTTACAGCACATCGTCGTCTGAAGTAGGCAACAAGTTTCACCGTTTATGTAGGCACAGTTGATACATCACGAGAAACAGCAGCTCCCACAGGGTGTACAGGCTACTGCTCTGGTTCCGGTTCTTCGATGTCTTGTGATCAACAATGGTTCAACCAAATTGGCTCCGGTTACAGCACATCGTCGTCTGAAGTAGGCATCTGGTTTCACCGTTTATGTATGCAATCAATTGGATGGTGACTTCACAATTGTTGATAATGCAAATGTCCAAGTATAACCCCTTGACATGGGAGTGGTAAATGGCGTGCTACGTGTGTCTAGAAGAGTGTGACGAGAAGTCGCCGTGCGAGTGCGGCGCTCTTGTGCATGTAGTATGTTTGAAAAAAGTAAATAAACCAAATTGTACAATATGTAAAACCCCTTTGAATCATTTTATTCTCAAGATCTATGAGTTTGCGATCGATGTCGATGTTGGGGTCGAGGTCGAGGTCGATGACATTGAGATCTATGTAGAACGCTGCGTGGCATTTGCGCTGTTAATTAGTTTTGTATGTTATCTGATTGCAGGTTGGGTTGGCAAGAGTTTTTTAATGCTGTTCTATCCGGTGGAAAGTTTTGCTTCGTTCTGGACATTGGAACACGCTGTTTGTAGCTTGGTGACTCTTGGTTTGATATCATTTTTGATGTGTTTATTCCACACATGTGTTAAAATGTTTTTTATTGTGGCGAGCTTTAACCAATCATAAATGTACAAACGATGGATCCGGTCGTCAAACACTACGCAACCGCCTGTGTGCGCATGTATGGGGTCAAACACTTTTAAAAATAAAGTAGAAAAAAAAGAGGTATAAATAGAGTTTGTGTTCTTTTAAAAGTATGAGTGTGAGTTTGCAATCAAGTTTGCAATCAAGTTTGCAATCAAGTTTGCAATCAAGCCGATCTGTTTCTGGATCGAGACCCCACAAATATGTTATCCGTGTGATGAATACTTCGGCGACTCAAACCCTGTTTGGTCCCTCCGTCGCCGGACTGGAAGCCGGTTCGGCGGTGATCTCTCAAGAATTCACCAACGACTACAAACAGTACCACCCGAATTCGGACTGCTGGGTGGCGATCACCAACCACCACGTGGTAGGGTCGCAATCCGTGGTCATGTGCAACTTTTGCAACGACCTCACACCCTTCTCCGCCGGTGTCTACAAAATCAACCCCACCAACGACCTCGCACTGCTGCTCATTCCAATTCCGCACGAGTTGATCGGCGATCAACCTCATTCCGATTTCATGGTGGCGGGGTCGCCCATTACCGACGTCGTGGGCACCCGAGTGGATTTGGTGGGGTACCCGATGGGCACGGACTGCCAAACACTCACTTGTGGCACGGTGGCGTCGTTCAACGTGATTGGAGGCAACATGGTGTACGAAAACACGGGGCTGTGCAACCCGGGGAACTCCGGCGGTGCGATGCTCGCGGACGGCAAACTCTTGGGCATCAACACCGCCATCATGAACCCGGGGTCGGTGGTGACGATTGCCAAAACGTGGAACACGTGCAAATCGTTGTTGACGTACATCAAATCCGACCCCTCTCCGATGTTCAACGTGTTTAATCTCGCGCCGCACCTGGAACACAAACTCCGCATCTGCTACAACACCTCCCTGCATCCCGACCAAGTGCAGGAGGTCTGGGACCAACACTGCGACGTGCCCCTTGATCAGTTTCTCCAAGAAGCCAACTACCACAAGATCTCCAACGTCCTGCACCTGGTCGAACACAACCCCCATCTGGTCCAAAAGGTCCTGGAGGGTCCAGGGGGTCCAGGGGGTCCGGGTCCCGCCCGAGTGAAAGGGATCCCGGTGAAAGGGATCCCGGAGTTGATTGTGTTTGATTCGTACTTTGAAGTCACGCCTACAATGATCACGCCGTCCATCAAGATGGTGTACCCAAAGGGGGTGTCCGGGGCAATGATCTCGAAAGTGGGTGTGCACGAGAAGGGGCTGCAACAAAGCGACGTCCTGTGTGCAATCGACGGTGTGCCCGTTGATCACTTTGGCAGGTTGCCGACCGGAGTACCCTACTTCACCTCGTTCAAAAACAAGCCCGCCTCTCCGGTCGTTCTGACCATTGCGAGGCAGGGGGAAAGCGAACTTCGAGAGGTCGTGTACCGCTACGACCGAATCCAACCGAGCAACTTGCCCCGAATCCACTCCAGTGCGCTGACCCCCTTTGAACAACACGCGCCGGTGCCCTTGGGTGGTCTGGTAGTGTCTCAGATGACGTTGGACAGTGCCATGCAGTACGGACATACAAAATACTTGGAGACCGCCTACCACAACGATCTGGTGTTTCTGGTGCAGGCGGTGCACCCGGCTTCGCAGGAGTGGATCATGCAGAGAATGATGCCCGGAAGTCTGATGACACACATTGATTTTAAACCACTGAGCGACTACGGCAACACGGACCAGGAGGTGTGGAGCAAGGTGCAGCAACGGATGAGTGCCGAAGGACTGCAACACATTACAGCGACGTTCGAGTGTCGTGGGTTGCAGGGGGAAACAAAAAAGGTACTCAACGTGTACGCAGTGAACAACATGAACAGTGTGAACAGTGTGAAACCGGACGGAAGTTGTAGATGTGAATTATGTAAGTATTAGTACCTAAAAACGAAATTGTACTTTTGTTTCGGGTGTTTCGGGTGTCTGTATCGTTTTAATTTGATTAATGTCACCACCATATGACGCCCCACAATCACCACCTCCACTGTTGTCAACAGAAACCTCGTCTCTGTTCAAAGGGTATACCAGTTGAATGCTGGTGATGGAAGAACCCTTAACTTTCAACCCATAACTTGTTCCATAAATACCAAATTCTTTACAATTGTGATGCACTGCTGTCTTGGGACCAACCAATGTGATGGAACCCCCATTGGCTGCAACCATCCCACTGGTTCCACATTCACATACTTCTACGTCTTCACATCTGACAACAATACCTTGCGACCATACACCGTTCAAAGTACACTGTTCCACCAGGACATCCTTCATTGTCAAAGAGGAACACGCATACACTCCATTTGTCTTTGATTCGCGTATGGTCAGGTGTTCCACATGACACGTGCCAATCCCTTTCTTAACTATTATTCCACCCACAACCACAATCTCACTTTTGTCCACACTTGGGTCACCCACAATATTCATGGCTGAAGGAATCACCAACCTACCATTATTTTTTACATGATTCCTTTTACCCAGGATGAAAGCAAGGTCAAAATCATCTGGGATTACATGTTTCCCCTTACCCACGAAGATTTTTGTAAGTTCAGGGTCCCTGTGCACCATCTCCACCGCACCCTGCAGTGTACAGTCTTCCGGTACCCTTACACCAGACCTCTTCATTATGTCTTTTCTCAATTTTATAACGTCTGAAATTTTCTTGTTAATATAATTGTGTTTACTGTTGTAACGTAAGTATTGATCAATATTCAACCCAAGAGCCACTGGTAATTTGTTCATGTGGTTTACTTTTTTGGAGTAATTTTGAATTGATACTGTTTGCTGTGAACAACTTTCAATGAGTTTAATTGCAGGGAGATCGTCAATATCGTTCAAAAGTGCATCGTGAAACACAATCGATGTTCCAAAATGCTTTGTTTGACCAATGTTGTTAATCACAGTTTCCAATGCTGTTACCACAGTGTTGATCTTCTCGGTTTGAAATTCTTGGAATAACCCATTCGCGTCTTCGTTCAGTTCAATGTGGACATAATCGACATCAATTTCACCTGCAAGAAATCCTTTTTTTTTAAACTTTCCCTTTTTTAGTTCTGTCGCACCCAGGCGGTAAGACTGCCATACATCGGTCTCTCGCAACAAAGCACAACCCACTGTCAGTACATCTGCCAAATATGTGGCGTTGTGTGCGCACGCGGCGGTCATATTGCGCTCCAGTTTAAGATCCATTCTTATGTTGCTGTTGTAATCCATTAATTTATTCAAAATTGATGCAGAAAAAGGGTTCATTGGATGTATTTTACCACTTGTGTCTTGGGACAAATATGTAGGTCTATCTTTGCGGTCCACGTTAGCAAAAAATACGCGGATTTGATTGTTATCCGCGTAGTTAAATATATTTGCAAGGGCGGTAGAAGTTTCCTTTTGTGCAATTTTGAACGAACCGGAATTATAGACTGGTGTTGTACCCATGGTACAGATATCACAGTGTGAACGAAAATTTGTAGGCAACTTTGAAACATACACGGGAATATCTTCGATTGTTTCTTTATAGCTTTTTAAACTTGCACATATTACAATGTCAGTGTTTTCGACTTGTTTTAATTCTAGTTTAAGACGCTTAAATGTGGTGTTGGTCGGTGCACCAATGATCCATATTACATTTCGGAGATCTGTAGACACTTTAGTCTCGGACTTAGTCTCGGACTTAGTCTCGGACATTTTAATTAAAAATGCATCTTTATATATGTTTATATTTTACATCAAAGGACTTTTTTTTTCACTAATTAACGCGGACGGAAGTTGTAGATGTGAATTATGTAAGTATTAATACCGATTTATCATGTAGAGTACTCCGTACCCGGTGGCACCCATTACAACCAGTTGGTCCAAGTTTTCCAACACCGCCATTACCAGTGTCGCCCCCACAATCTGTCCTACCCAACAGAACGTCGACACCACCCCGTACACAAACTCCAACCAAGCCAGGATACCCAATCTAAAAAACGACTGCGTGCACAGGGCGGCGTACACCGCTACAACATACCTGTATCTCCACACCATTTCTCGGAAGGTGAAATTGAACGTGACCATTGTGATTTTTTTTGGAAACCTCCATGCTCGCCATAAGAAAAATGGAGTATTTAAGTGGATGAATAACGATAAAAAATATGTCTAAACATAAACGTCCAAGACCAGACAGAACACCACGACGGGGTAAGGACGGTGACTATTCAAAGATATATAATAGATTTAGGAACCCATCACTACAAAAATGCCATACGGAAATCGTAGCACTCAGGACAACAATCAACGAAAAAGATAATTTAATCAAACGTATGCAGCTTCAAAATAATAATTTAAATATCACGAGCAACAACATGCGTTCTTTAATAGAAAATCTGGAAAAAAAAATTGGCATGCAATATGGAAAGATGGAATCTATGGAAAACACACTCAACGACCAAAGATACATAATCAAAGATTTGCATGATCGACTCACACAAAAAGATTTAACATTAAAAATTCTGCATGCACAACTCGGCAAACAATTCACCGACTTACGAAAGGTACTAAGTTTGAATGAGCACCTAAGGAAACAATTAGATAAATATCTACTTAGTTCCCAACTTGCACAAAGTTTGAATGAGCAACTAAAGAAACAATTAGATAAATATCTAAGTTCGAATGAGCATCTAAGGAATCAATTAGATAAATATCTACTTAGTTCCCCAAGTGCGCCAAATGGTATCAGTAATTCCCCAGTCCGTAATTCCTCAATCGGTAAATCCCTGAGGATATAGAATCGCATTTGAAACACTACTTAAGTAGCAAAAAATACTGATAAAAAACATGCAACGTGGTAGCAGAACTCCAAACAAAACAGGCAGGCAGAAATTAAGAATACGAGTAAAGGCTCGAGCAGAGGCTCAAGCAAAGGCTCTAGAGGCTCAATATGCTCAATATGCTCAAGAGTTTGAAGATATGCAACGTGAAAAAGAGGCTCAAGAGGCTCGAAAGGATATGCTTCGACGAGAGGCTCGAGAGACTATGTTTAAAGAGGCTCAAGAGGCTCGAAAGGATATGCTTAAAGAGGCTCAAGAGGATCAAGATGCTCGAAATAAATTTCAACAACGAAAGGATCAAGAGGCTATGCTTCGAGATGCTATGCTTAAAGAGAAGCTTCGACGAAAGGCTAGGCTTCGAGAGGCTAGGCTTCGAGAGGATAGGCTTCATGAGGCTCGAGAGAAACTTCGACGACGACATGTTCAAGAAGCTAGGCTTCGAGAGGCTAGGCTTCGAGATGCTCGAGAGAAGCTTCGACGAAAGGATCAAGAGGCTCGAGAGGCTAGGCTTCGAGAGGATATGCTTCATGAGGCTCGAGAGAAACTTCGACGACATGCTCAAGAAGCTACACGGGTGCGTGACACACCAAGTGGATCTCATGGTGGTCATAGAAAAGGGAACCGCTCAATTATGCATCGTTTGAGGGAAAAGCTGGAGCAAGGGCAGCGGGAGCAGAGCGAACGTAATCGTAAATATCAAGAAGAGATATCCAAAGCTGCAGAATTTAATACACCAGGTGGAGGTGATGGTCATAGAAAAGGGAACCGTAGGAATCATTGGAAAGAGCTGGAAGAGCTAGGTTTGCCGAAACGCCTTGATTTTGAAACACCGCCTAATTCGCCTTCAAGTCCTGGATCTCCTACTCCTAGATCTCCTAGGTTTCGATTTACTTAAAAAAAAAGGGGAGTATTTAACATCTTAATGTATAGAGCAAAATGGATTGCAAAGATTACAAAGAAGCAATTGCATTGGCACGAGAAGAGTTACGCTTACTAAACAAAGAGAAACAAAATGAAGTGGACAGTCATATGGAAACCTTAGAAAAACTGAATGTGGCAAAAGCCGAGTACAAAGAAGCAATTGCATTGGCACGAGAAGAGTTACGCTTACTAAAAAAAGAGAAACAAAATGAAGTGAACAGTCATATGGAAACCTTAGAAGAACTGAATACGGCAAAAGCAGAAATAAATAAACTGAAGGAAAAGAATGAGAACATGGTCGACATGGACGAAGGCAAGAAATGGTTATTGAGACAGTATAAAAAGCAATCATTGTTAGATAAATTGACCATTGGCTCTTTGAACGCACAGATTTTGAAATTGCAGGAGGTCAACGATTTAAATCCTAGTGCACGCACGGAGGTCAAAGTTCCTCCGACGCCTACTCCTGCAAGTAATCCAGCCCTGAAATCTTATCGGAGAGTGAGGGATCAAGAGCATGGGAAGCGTCTTGAAGGTATGAGACAAGAAAATATCGATAAGAAATTGAAAGACGCTGAAGACGTAAAAAAGGGTGGTCTCGGTAATTTAAGGTATTAGATGTACAGCTACGCAGACGTCGTCGATGTTGTCCTCCGGGAACTCGAGTCCTTTGTGCGGGGTATCTTTCAAATCCCACTTTTGGTGCCACCGTTTGCTGGCGAACTCCGCCAAAGCATCGCTGTCGTTGTTGCGATCGGCGATGAACGGTGTATCTTTGTCGCAGGTCATTTGCCAAAACCCGTCGGACCCCGCGACTACTTTGTACTGTGCATCCGTTCTGGGCACGACCGCGTGGTCAAAGTTGCGCGTCGGACCGTGGAAGAATCCTCTGTGCCCGAGGCACCGGGTCATGTTGGTGTTTTCACCGTCCACCGTGAAATTTTTGGAGTCGACCCTGGTCGCCGTGCGTTCGTCTATGATTTTGATGTCGTGCCTGGCGACGTGTGGCAGGTGGACGGCGTCTTCGTGGTTGTAGTCGTGGTCCTTGGTTTCAAAGACCACTTTGTCTCCGCAGTAGATTTTCCCCGAGGAGTCACCGATCCAGAAGCATTCGAATCGGTCCGGATATATTTTGAAGACGGTGAGGGTGGCTCCCGCGTGGGCGGTGCCTTGGGAGGTCTGTGCCAGGACTTCCGGTACCCAGTCCGTGTCCAGTTTGTGTGCCCAATTGTAGTTGTTCATGTAGTCTAAAAGTACGTTTTTGTTCCCCCCGCTGCCGTGGCAGTCCGACACCACGATGTAGTCTTCCCCCGCCGTGCAAAAGTCTTGCTGGGTGGACGCCTGTATGACCGACATTTTTTTGTACGAGTGTCCAAGCCTCACGCTCGCCATATTTAAACTTGTTTCATACTATAAATGCTTAAAACTGTCGTAAATTGTTATTTCATCACATCGTTTATCCAAGAACACAACGTACACATGTATCCAGAAACTGAAAAGCGTCTTCATAATCTGTGTCCAACTGTAAGTGTACATCTTGTAAATGGAGATCAGTTGGTATTGAACCTGCCATAAACCCGTGATATAATTTTTCTGTGTGGTAAAATGGTGATGGTTTGAACTATGTGCAATTTTCTGATTACCACCAGACTTTATTTTATCCCAGATATCCACTTCAGGTGAACTAATGTGTAGTTTAGACTCAGAGTGATCCTGATTACACCTCCCATACGATGCAGTCGTTATCCACATCGTATTCTCCTGGGTGATGACAACACTCCCACCTTCCCATACTCATGATCTTAGACGTGTACCTATCACAGCGTGGGCATGCGAACAGTTTGTCCATTGGTGAACAGAGAGATACCACACAAACTTATGAATTAACACTGTATTCCAAACCTACTTAGTATTTCAATCTCTTCTTCTACACAGTCTGTACCACCTAATCTATTCATTAGTGTTTCTATGACACCTTCGTATATATTTTCTCCATTCACAATATGTGCAGAGACAGATGGACATAAATGATGAAGCCTTTTTTCTGTTTCAGAATACATGTATATGTTATGTTCCTGTACAAAAGATGTTATGAAATAACAATCAATATGAACCATTTTCAATAGCCTAGAATCTACTTTACCAAACCACGAGGCATATGCATCTCTATTTTGGTCTATTATCCATGGTAATTTCAAGCGATCACTTGGCTGGACAAGTTTCTTCCGCGAATCTAGCATGCTCAAACATTCTGCTAAATACTTCCCTACACAGTCCACAGAACTTTCGGACTCTTTATAGGTGTATTCTGTTGCGGTCATTTCTTTATATAATGATGCAGGCATATAACAGTAATTTGTTGCATGGAACCCTCCAAATAATATGTTGTTATATTTGCCTCTAGATAATCCTCTAATGTTCTTCCCATATGCAGCTGAAGGTTCTCCAATGGAGTATGGATAACCTCTGGCTGGAAAATGAGATCTAAACTTATCTTTCACATTACCAAGGGGCATCCAGGATGCAAAATTTAATGGGAGTTTCACATCACACGCTTTTAACTTTTGAACAGCGGTTCTTAAAGGTATTTCGTCAGTATGTCCAAAAATGACAATACCGTCCAATGAATTAGCAATAGTAACAGCAAAGGATGTAGAATGTTCTTCAAACGACCAATCGATCCCTTTCCTAACCCCAAAAGACCCATCGTTTATGTGAAAAAACATCTTACTTTTAAATCTGTCAAACCTCGCCATCCTCTTCGTATCATAAAGCACAGGCTGCTGCTTCCTACCGTGAAAATCAAAAGTATTTTCAATAATGTGAAATTCATCTACGATGTCCCACAGCTCAAATAATCGAATCTCTAATGTATCTAATTCGTGAGAGAACATGAATACATCATATACTTTTTTATCTGTCATACATTCTAGCGAAGGCAAAGGGGGTGCAATAGTATTATGTAGTTGTGACGGTATAGATAACCATTCGAGCAACTCTTTCTTATTTATATTTGGATTACAGATATCATTTAGTACATTGGATACTGATTCCGACTTTCGTTGATGTCGTAAGTTGTACACTTGTTCCAGTGATTTTGCACTAGCCAGAGTAAAAAGTAAAAAGATCCACATTTTAAATATACATGTATGTTAAATAGACCTACAGTCCCACCCGTTATACCCTCTTTCTGTAATTTTTTTAACATAGAATTACGCCCAGATCCTCTACAGTTACTTAACCAAACACTCATCCACTCTATATTAATTTTTTTCTCATAGGGCAGTGGTTCTATCATTTTTTCAGGTTTAAATGTATCGGTTATCATTGCATAGCATGGGAATGTGGCATCCTGACGATATGATTTAAAAGCATCAAATTTTTCTGTGTTGATATCCGGGTAAATTCCTTCACTCTCCCAAAATTGCGAAACCCACTTTTGATTTGGATGATACCTTTTAATCTTAGTCTTGTGTGGATGTGCAAACACAACATCAGCTTTCTTTATATCATATTCGTACACACAATTATCACATTTAGCTTTCTTCCATATATTATTGTTATACTATACTTGGTGCCATCGAATAGGATTCCGAACTACAGGTTCCACAGGTTCCACAGGTTCCACAGGTTCCACAGGTTCCACAGGTTCCACAGGTTCCACAGGTTCCACAGGTTCCACAGGTTCCACAGGTTCCACAGGTTCCACAGGTTCCACGGGTTCCACGGGTTCCACAGGCTTCCGAACCACATTATCAGGTTCCAGATTGGGTGTGGTCAGACGAGTTACTTTACGCGTGGGTCGCAAATTCTCCGATACTTTGTGCGTGGTGCCCGTGCGCGTGAGCAGTGCCCATCCGGCGTCCACCCTCAGTACGGAGTGGGTGGTGCGTCTTTCGTACTCCTGAACGGTCATTCCGGGATGTTCCCCCGTTGTTTCGAACTGCACGGTGATCTGATCACCGCAGATAATCTGTTGGACGCTGATGTTGGTGAGGTAGTACATCTGGCAGTAGAGATGCAGGTCGGAGACGTCCGCGCGGCATTCCGGGTCCGGGTCCGATGTCAAGTAAGACAGTGAGAACAGAGTAAAGAGTCCCCACACACATACAAATGCAATCAGAACGCGCCA
>Ga0209709_10000734_pt1 | contig 30950 bp, 33 predicted proteins | sample ArcticOcean_MG_C_2_FD_187435 | JGI IMG/M metagenome (GOLD analysis project Ga0209709, IMG submission 187435) | Marine microbial communities from western Arctic Ocean - ArcticOcean_MG_CB4_136 (SPAdes) (version 2) | ecosystem: Environmental > Aquatic > Marine > Oceanic | place: Arctic Ocean... | reverse complement strand
ATGTGGTAAGTTATTAAGATATAGTAGTACTGTAAATGATAAGGCTTATCACGGAAAAGATAATTAAAGGATATTTATTACTATGGACGCAAGAGAACAATTAGAAAAAATGGATGATAGTGATATTCAATCATATAAGATGAGTGAGTATGACAATGTAAAACTTACAGAAAGGGCTGCCAAGCATTTATTGGGTATAGACCATAATGTAATAGAGATGAGTGCCAAGGGTGGTGGGTGTAGTGGTATGAGTTATGAAATGAAACCACTACCAAAAAGTTTTATATCAAGTAAAACAGATAAAGTATTTGAAAGTTATGGAGTAAAGGTTGTAGTACCATATTCAAGTTATGTTTATATGACAGGATTAATAATTGATTATAATGATGATTTGTTAAATGGTGGTTTTAAATTTGACAACCCACAGGCAGAACGCTCGTGTGGTTGTGGAACATCCTTTTCCGTATAGGAGTTATAATGGCACAAGTAGGTAAACAGGGAATCAATCCTTGGTTGGGAAAAACGATACCCAAAGATAGAATAGTTAGGGCAATAAAAGAAAGTGAGAGTATGTCAAAGGCAGCTCAATCACTTCATACATCATACAATACATTTAAAAAGTATGCGAAGAAGTATGATGTATGGAAACCATTAGCAAGTAATGCTGGAATAAGTAGGGCCCGTAAGGTTACTTGGAGTGGAAACAAACCATTAGATGTAGAAATAAGTTTTCAAAAGAAATTAATTAAACAATTTGTATTACCACAAAGATGTAGTTGCTGTGGTGAATCGAGACAAAGAAAAACAGATTTACTCACACCATTAATTGTTCACTTTATTAATGGGGATACACACGATAGGAAACCATCCAATCTAAGATTTTTCTGTTATAATTGTTATTTTTTAGAGAACCCTAATAAACATAAAACTATTAATAAAGAGATTGGTAGAACTTTTGAAGAACAGAAAGATATTAGTGAAAATGAAATCACGGGTGATGAAATGGCTAAAGAGTTGGGTGAAACATTATCAGATTTATTTGGGAAAAACTAAATGGAAAATTGGAAATTACCAGCTGCAATAGCATTAAGTGTAGTGGGAAATTGTATTGCATGGTTTCACATGAACGCACAATTTAAATGGTCGTGGGCAAACTCACAATGGTTTATTGCTCTTGGTGGAATACCAGTAAGTTACGCATTTTATTATTCTACTAAATTCTTTTATCATCATTTTAATTCTTATTGGAGTGTAAGACCAATAGGATTTGGAATAGCAACATTAATATTTGGATTATTGACCACACTTGTATTGGGAGAAATTCCCAACCAACGGATTATAGTATCGTTGATTTTAGCCTGTGTTATACTATATATTAACTTATGGGGAGTGAAAGTATAACATGGACAAAAATAGAGAAAACTCTATAATGGAAAGAATGTCAAATGGTAAACTAAAAGTCGGAGACCACTTTCCCGAAGATGTAAGAATAGCCGTAGAAACTTTTTTGGCTGCAAGTAAGATGATGGTAGATGAAAAACTTGAACATATGCCAAGTAACTACTTGGTTAATTTATTAGAAACCTTGGCTAAGTATCCAGAGTATAACAATCTAACTATGGATTTGTGTAAAGCATATAGTAAGGAGATTTAAAATGTCTACAAAACAAGTTAAACAATTAGTATTAAAGAGAGTTCCACCGGGAGACCAATGGACAGATGCGCAAGGTGAGTCAGTTGTATTTGAAAGTCTAACAGATGGGTTGGAATACTCATTTCAAAAATCACAAGGTAAGAATACAGAATTTCATCTGAGTGCATTTAAAGGTGAGATATTTGCCGTTCATACTGAAGAACAACCAGACGCTCCACCACCACCTAAACCGAGATACTCTATGTATGGTGAAGAAGTGGATGAACAGCCAAGTATGTGGAATGATAAAAATGATGAAAGATAATATAGTATATAATAAATTTGATAACCAAGTTATGGTTAAAACAGATGGTGACTTGATTTATATTATATGTCATAAAGAAGAACAACAAGATAATATTGTAAAGAGAATGACAACAGATAATTGTTTATTAGAACATTACGAAGAATGGGATGATGATGAGGATAAAAAATGGATACTGACATTCAGAGTAATGGACGAATATGAAGTAACACCAAATTTAAACTAATAACAAAATCGGTTAATAGGAGATAGAAAATGAGTACCTATAATCATTTTAAAGGAATACCAGAACTACCAGAAAGGGTAGGATATAAAAAGAGAAAACCAAAACTTATGGCTGTAGTAGATGAGGATAATTGTACAGGATGTTTAGCATGTGTTCCGTTTTGTCCCGTTGATTGTATTGAACCAGTAGCAAGTGATAAGTATGATATTCCTATTCCACCAGTTCAGATAAGATTTGATGAATGTATCGGTTGTCAAGTATGTGCAAAGGTATGTACTAAAATGACATGGGATGCAATTAGAATGATGAAAACCGAAGAATTTGAAGAAATTTATAATTATAAAATTGATTAATTAAAAAAAGTGCTTGACTTGTATAGTGTTTTAGTGTTATATTAAGGTAACAAATAAAGGAAGTAAAGAATGATGTTAAACATAAAAAACAAAATTAGGAAATTAGACAAACTATCAGATTTGAATGAATTATCAAGATTCGTTAATGATTGTAAGACTATGTTGGGAAAATCATCGTTATGTGTTGGAGCTAAGGTATTCGTTGTTCAAAAGACAAAGAAAACTCCTGGTGTCATCACTAAGATGAATATCAAGAAAGCTATTGTTGATATGAGAGGTTCGAGTTATAATGTTCCTTTTAGTATGTTGGAATTAGCATAAAAAAGTGAAAAAAAGGCTTGACTTATATACTATTTATGTTGTATATTTAGGTATAAGAAATGGAAGTTAAATAATGAATTTGAAAATAGGTTAAACTGCCCGACTCATTAGATTGAGATAAGATTGAAAAGTGTCTAAGGGCGTAAAGACACATAAGAATTGTGGGTTTGACGATGACTACTTATTTGGAATCGTTGGTGGTTTTTAGAGTTTCTACCAATTTGAAACTCTGGCCACAAGTTTTTTGAAAAAAATAAAAATAAAATGTATTTTGAGGTTTTATATACATATATATTATTGTATCAAGTTTGATACAAAAGTTTTTTGACAATTTGGGATTTTGAAAAGTACAGGGAGTAATTAACTCTGTATGGAATTGACCGAATAATGGGTAGACTTTAGAAGCCCATAAGGTAATCCAAGATGAGTTCGTGGTGAACCTACAAGGCCGAATGGTTAAGTAGTTGAGGCATCAATCATCTAATGTACTTTCTGAACACATAAAGAAGCAATTCTTTAGACCTTGTTGTAGGTAAGGGTAAGACTGAAATCCTACTTTCATGGCTGAATCAATCTAAACTCAGAGAGATAAGGCAATAACACAGAGGTTGTACTCACTTCGATAGTCTTAACCAGACAGAGAAGAATCATCATAACTGATGGGTGTTAGGTACAAGGGCAATAAAATCTGAGCAGAAAGTTGTAGGTATGCAAATCCTACATTCCCTAAAATTTCCAAAATTTAAAAAAAAGGTTCTCACCGATTTTTAGTTTCCACTTATGATAGACTTAAAAACGAAATGAACCTTTTTTTTTTGATCTAATTAAAATAGATCACATTTTAAGCTATTGATATGATACTTATTATTGTATCAAGGTTACACTTGATTAACAAATGAAAAATAATAAATAATACATAAGGAGTTAAACAATGGACTTAAATGCAATTAAAAAACGCTTAAATCAGTTACAAACCACAAACACTCGAACTTCCAGTCTTTGGAAACCACAACCAGGAAAAACACAAATTAGAATCGTACCTTACGCTTTTAATAAAGATAATCCTTTTATCGAGTTATTCTTTCACTACAATTTGAACAACCGTTCTTATCTTTCACCAATTTCTTTTGGTAGACCAGACCCTATTGAAGAGTTTGCTCAAAAACTAAGAGGAAGTGGTAGTAAAGAAGACTATCAACTTTCTCGAAAGTTGGAAGCTAAAATGAGAACTTTTGCTCCAGTAATAGTTAGAGGTGAGGAAAAACAAGGTGTGAAGTTTTGGGGTTTTGGTAAAACGGTTTATCAAGAGTTGCTTTCCATTATTGCTGACCCAGATTATGGTGATATCACAGACTCAGTAAATGGTCGTGATGTCGTGGTAGAATTCCTATCAGCTGAAGAAACAGGTGCAAGTTTCCCTAAAACAAATATTAGGGTTAAACCAAATCAAACACCTATTTCTGATGATCCAGCAGTCTTAGAGGTCGTAAAGAAACAACAGGACATTACAGAAATCTATCAAGAATTGTCATATGATGATATGACAGAGATTTTGAATGAATGGTTGAATCCAAAAGAAGATGCAAAAGAAGAGGAATCTACTACTAAAGTAGATACTGTTGTTTCATCCGAATTGGAAAAGTCTAAAGTATCTAATACATCAGATGCTTTCGATGATCTATTTAATTCATAAATAAGAACCCCGTACTTGGGTGGCAGTCTACAGATTGAAGACCAGAGTTGGCTGTTATTGTACGCCTAACCACCCAATTACATTATTGATAGGAGAAATAAATGTCATCAGTACATGATGTGTTGGCTAGAACATTAGCCGACTCACTAAATAAAAAATTCAAAGATACTAAAGTAGCATACTTTCTTGATGGTACGGATACAACACCTACCGATATCAAAGATTTTATTTCTACTGGTAGTTCCATGTTAGATTTGGCTATATCAAATAGACCAGATGGTGGAATTGCAGTTGGTAGAATTACAGAAATCAATGGATTAGAATCAAGTGGAAAATCTCTACTTGGTGCCCACATATTATCAGAAACTCAAAAGAAAGATGGAATCGCTGTCTATATAGATACAGAGACTTCAGTTTCACAAGAGTTTTTGGAAGTAATAGGTGTTGATATGAGTAAGATGTTATATTTACATTTAGAAACCGTAGAAGATATCTTTGAAGCGATTGAAGAAATCGTAACAAAAGTTCGTGAATCAGATAAAAATAGATTGGTAACAATTATGGTTGATTCACTTGCAGGAGCTACTACGAAAGTAGAGTTGGAAGCGGACTTTAATAAAGATGGTTGGGCAACAGCCAAAGCAATTATCATCTCGAAGGCTATGAGGAAGATTACCCAAATGATTGGTAGAGAGAAAATTGCTTTAATATTTACCAACCAATTAAGACAAAAACTCGGAGTAATGTTCGGAGACCCGTGGACTACAAGTGGTGGAAAAGCATTACCATTTCACGCTTCAACTCGTATTCGTTTAAAGAATATGGGGCAAATCAAAGATACAGATAAAAATGTATTGGGAATGAAGTGTAGAGCTCAGATTGTCAAGAATAGATTAGGGCCACCATTAAGACATGCCGATTATGATATGTACTTCGATAGAGGAATAGATAATTATGGTGCATGGTTAACTGTACTTAAAGAACATAAGTTAGTTAAATCAGGTGGTGCATGGTACACTCTCACAGATGCAAAAGGTAAAGAACATAAATTCTTATCTAAAGATTGGGAAGAGTTAATTACGAGTAACGATGAAATAAAAGAATATGTGTATCAAATCATTTGTGATAAGGTTATATTAAAATATCAAGAAAAACTTGGTATTGATGATGTAGAATTCACAGATGAGGTCATCGGTGATTAATCAGAAACACTTATCTATACTTGAAGAGATAAAAAAATCTGGCGGAAAGGTTGATAGTGGTGAACCAAATGACTCGGTTTTATTGATTGATGGATTAAACACTTTTATTAGAGTTTTTTCCGCTATACCGACTACTAATGAGGACGGGATCCACATTGGTGGAATAGTTGGTTTTTTAAGGTCAATTGGTTATACTATTAATATGGTAAGACCCACCCGTGTCATCATAGTATTTGATGGTAAGGGCGGGTCTAGCCGCCGTAGGAAAATATTTCCAGAGTATAAAATGGGTAGGAAAATGTCAATCCGTTTAAATAGAACTACTGGAGTTTCTCTTACTCGTGGAGATGAACACAAGATGATGATTGCTCAATTAAATAGAGTAATTGAATATCTTGAGTGTTTACCTTTAACCATTACCACTATAGAAAACATAGAAGCAGATGATGTGATTGGATATTGTGCTAAACATTTATTCAAAGATTCAAAATCTACTATAATGTCAACTGATAAAGATTTTCTACAATTAGTTGATGAAAATATCAAAGTCTATTCACCTACAAAAAAATTAATGTATGATGAAGAGAGAATCTTAAATGAATATGGAGTCAATTCTAAAAACTTTTTATTGTATAGAATATTGGATGGTGATAAATCAGATGGTATACCAGGAATAAAAGGGGCAGGATTAAAAACATTATTGAAAGTGTTTCCATTTCTTGAATCACCACATGAAATTACAATAGAAGATATATTGAAGAGTTCTCAAGTAAATAAAGACAAATATAAAGTATGTGAAATAATAAGTGATTCAGAAGAACAATTACATTTAAATAAAAAACTTATGGATTTAACAGATGGTATTATGTCTGGTAGTTCAAAGTTAAGAGTTAAGAATCAATTAGAACAACCAATCCAAAGAATTATTAAACATAAATTTCAAAAAATGTTTTTGGAAGATAAGTTATACACAGCACTACCTAATTTAAATAGTTGGATAACAACAACATTTAATAGATTAAACTTCATGGCGGAGAAATCACATGGGTAGAAAAATTAAATATAAAACAAAAAAAGAAAAACAAGAAGCCCAAAAAAGATGGCAAATGGAACATTACATACGAAATGCTGATAAGATAAAATCCAAAGCTCGTGCACGATATCGTGAAACGAAAAGAAAAGAATTTTATGATAAAAAGGTACATGATATGTATGAGAACTTGGGGTGAGTTCTGTAGACTATAATGTATTGAGTAAATTTCTTGATGAAGATAAGTTATCTTTAGATTATCATAAGGTATGTAGTAGTTTAGAGAAACTTGAAATAGAAGATGCAGTTGATATTATCTTTAAGTATTATAGAAAGAATGGATTCCCACATTACACAATTCGTGAAGAAGAGAAACACGAACAGATAAGAAAATTACAGAATTTTAAACACGAACAAATTCTTGAAGGTGATGAGATAACTCAAACTATGAATGGGTTGAGATTGGCTTGGAGTTATTTTCCACAATTTTGGGAAGTTCCTTGTGGTAATGCAAAAACCACACCAATGGAAAATTTCCACAATGATGACAAGTTGAAAGAGGTTATAAAGAAGACAATTAAATGGCATTACAATCATAGTGATAAACCACATTGGACAGGGAATAGATTCAGACAGAACATAAAGATATATGGTGGAACACAAACTGTATCTAACTTTCGTCCTACTGCTGCAAAATATATTTATGAAACTTATGGTGGAGATGGTGTAACTTGGGATATGAGTTGTGGTTGGGGTGGAAGATTGTTAGGCGCACTTTCATCTAAAAGAATTAAAAAGTATATTGGTACAGAACCTTCAACAAAAACATTTGAGGGATTGAATAAGATTAAAGATGAGTTTAGTTATCTTGGTAAGGAAGTAGAATTACATTGTCTTGGCAGTGAAGTATTTAGACCAAAGGAAAAAGTGGATTTATGTTTCACTTCACCACCATATTTTAATACTGAAAAGTATGCAGATGAACCAACTCAAAGTTATATTAAATTTCCAACAGAACAAGAATGGATAAATGGATTTTTATTTCAAACTTTACAAAATACTTTTGATTCTACGAAAGTAAATGGATACTTATTATTGAATATAGCGAACACTTCGAGTGGGAAAAATATTGAAAACGGTACTTTAGAAATAGCAGAAAAAATAGGTTATAGTCATATCAACACACTTAGATTAAATTTATCTACCATGGCCCGAGCTGGTGATGGTTCAGGTACAAAGTATGAACCTATCTTTGTATTCAAAAAGGAAAAACATATTGAGAGTAATGTTCCAAATCCATATGGAGATGATGGGTGGGCAACACCATGAGTGAATCATTAATAAAATATGGAACTTCTTTTCAAAGTAAAATACTTTCAAGTTTATTAACAGATGTTAAATTTGTAAAACAGATTATTGATATACTTGAAATAAGTTATTTCGATACAGATTCAAATAAGTTTTTAATCAAATCAATTAAAGATTATTTTGTTAAATATAAAACACAACCAACGATGGAAGCAATAAAAATAATGGTTGATGATGTAGAAAATGATGTATTAAAAGGTGCAATTGTAGATAGTTTAAGAGGGGCTTGGAGTCATAGAGAAGACCCAGATTTAGAATTTGTAAAGGAAAAAACATTAGAGTTTTGTAAGAATCAAGTTGTTAAGGGTGCGATTATGCAATCAGTTGAATTATTAGAATCTCATCGATATGATGAAATTAAAGGTATAATTGATAAAGCAATGACTGCTGGTATGGAACGAGATATCGGGCATGAGTATATAACAAGTTTTGAAGAACGAATGACAAAACAAGCACGAAATACTCAACCTACGGGTTGGGATAGTGTTAATGATTTAATGGATGGTGGACTTGCAGGTGGAGAACTTGGTGTTATAGTTGCTCCAGCTGGGATTGGTAAATCATGGACACTCCAGGCAATCGGTACACATGCTATGAAAAAGGGATTAACGGTAGTTCATTATACATTGGAGTTAAATGCGGCTTATGTTGGGTTACGATATGATTGTATTGTGAGTGGACAACCAACAGGAAATCTTCAGTACTACAAGGATGATGTACAGAGAGCAATTGACAAATTAAAGGGTAATTTGATTATCAAATATTATCCAACGAGAACGGCAAGTGTAACTACAATATTCGCACATTTACAACAATGTGAATTACAAGGAATAAAACCAGATTTGGTTATTGTGGATTATGCAGATATTATGAAATCAACATCTAACTTTACAGAAAAAAGACACCAAATTGGGCATGTATATGAAGAGTTAAGAGGTATGGCAGGTGAGTTTGATATACCGATATGGACAGCTTCACAAGCAAATCGTTCTGCATTAGATGAGGATGTGATAGATGCAAGTAAAGTATCAGAAGATTACTCTAAGGTTATGACTGCAGATTTTGTTATGAGTATGAGTAGAAAAGTAGAGGATAAAATAGCAAACACAGGTAGATTCCATGTGATTAAAAATAGATTTGGTCCAGATGGAATTACATTTCCAGCAACAATCAATACGAATACAGGTTACATACAAATCTATGAAACTAACACACAAGGTGGTAAAGAAGTACAAGGAAAGATGAATAATGCTGATGAATACCTTCGTAAGACATTAGCACAGAAGAAGAAAGACTTTGACGGAGAAGGATTTGAATAAAAAGTACACACCAAGTGTTCCTTTTTTAAAACTTCAAAGAAAAAGTTTTTTAAACTTCTAAAAAAATGTAAATATAGTGTTTAAAATATTATATATATTATAGGTATATTAGGAAGTAGAAAACAGTTGTTAACATGCAAAAATAGGAGTTGTAGTGGAAAAATTTAAGTTATCGGAAAATTTTATTAATAAGTATAAAAGAAAGAAACCTCCTTTTGGTTTTAATGGTTTAGGTGAGTTAGTTTATATGAGAACCTATTCTCGTATTAAAGAAGATGGAAAAAATGAGAGATGGTGGGAAACCGTCAAAAGAGTTGTAGAGGGAACTTATTCTATGCAAATGACATGGATAGATTCTCATCAGTTAGGTTGGAATCCTTGGCAAGCACAAAAGTCCGCACAAGATATGTATGATAGAATATTCAACATGAAATTCTTACCACCAGGTCGTGGTTTATGGGCTATGGGAACAGCAATCACAGAAGAAAAGAAATTGTATGCAGCACTAAATAACTGTGCTTTCGTGTCTACAAAAACAATTAAAGAAGATTATTCAAAACCATTTTGTTTCCTTATGGATGCAAGTATGTTAGGTGTTGGTGTGGGGTTTGATGTAAAAGGTGCTGGTGAAATAGTTGTTAAGGGTATAGATAAAGATAGGGATTCAACAATATTTCAGATTCCAGATACACGAGAAGGTTGGGTAGATTCGTTAAGGTTATTGTTAGAAAGTTATTTTCATGGTTCACAACCAGTAGAATTTGATTATACAATAATCAGACCTGAAGGTGCACCAATCAAAGGCTTTGGTGGTGTATCAAGTGGTCCAGACCCATTAGAAGAAGTCCACGAAGATATCAGAAAAGTATTAGAAACGAATAGTGGAGAACCAATTACAGTAACTACTATTGTTGATATAATGAACCTTATTGGTAAATGTGTCGTAGCAGGGAACGTAAGACGAACTGCAGAGATTGTGTTTGGTGATCCACATGATGAAGAATATTTAAATTTAAAGAATTATAAAGTTAATCCAGATAGAGATCAATTTGGTTGGACTTCAAACAATTCAGTATTTGCAGAACTTGGTATGGATTATACTGATATATGTAAGAGGATTGTGGATAATGGAGAACCTGGTTTAGCGTGGTTGGATAATATGAGACATTACTCAAGAATGAAAAATGGTGGAGATGATAAAGACCATAGAGTAATGGGTGGTAATCCTTGTTTAGAACAATCACTTGAATCATATGAGTTATGTTGTTTAGTGGAAACATTTCCAGACAATCATGATTCATTAGAGGACTATAAAAGAACATTAAAATATGCATATTTGTACGCCAAAACTGTAACACTTGGTAGAACTCATTGGAGTGATACTAACAGAGTGATGTTAAGAAATCGTAGAATTGGGTGTAGTGTTAGTGGAGTTGCACAATTCATTACTAATAATGGATTAGATACTTTACGACATTGGTTAGAAGAGGGATACGATACAATACAAGAATGGGATAAAGAATATTCTGATTGGTTTGCAGTTCCAAAGTCAATCAAGACCACAAGTGTAAAACCAAGCGGAACTGTATCATTATTAGCAGGAGCAACACCAGGATTACATTATCCAGAGTCAAGATTTTATATTAGAAGGGTTAGAATATCAAAACAATCAGAATTGATAGAACCATTAACAAAAGCAGGTTATAAAATAGAACCAGCATATGGTTCAGAAAATACAACATTAGTTGTAGAGGTGCCCGTAGATGTCGGTGAGGGTATTAGAACTGCGGCCGAATTATCCATTTGGGAACAATTCAGTTTAGCAGCTTTTCTACAACGGCATTGGGCAGACAACCAAGTTAGTTGTACAGCAACATTCAATCCTGAAACAGAAGCAGATGAACTCCCACACGTTTTAAATTATTTTCAATATAGATTAAAAGGTATATCATTATTACCAAGACATCCATTAGGAGCTTATAAACAAATGCCTTATGAAGCGATTGATGAGAAAACTTATAATAAACAATTAAAAAAATTAAAAACTCTTTCATTTGGTGTAATTAAAAATGAAGAGGCCGAAGTAGATAAATTTTGTAATAATGATTCATGTGAGATACCACCAATGAGTGGTGATAATGATGATCAAGATTATGCAAACTAAGATTTCACATACCCAAATAGGCAGTTGACGCACCTACTAAAAAATGCGTCTTAAACAAACAAACAGAGGAGATTATAAATGAGAAAAAATAATCTAATAATATCACTAATGATGATGACAGGATTGTTTGCACAATCTATTGTCGGTGTAGTCAATAGTGGTAATGAACCATTGATTGGGGCAAATGTAGCTGTCGAAGGAACTGATAGAGGTGGTGTAACAGATGAATCTGGTAAATACACTATTGATGTCGGAGCTGAAGGGACATTTACATTAACTGCTTCATTCATTGGATACTCACCTGTAACATCTGATGTTATAGTGGGTGATATAGTTGGAACACTCAACTTCAATTTAGAAGAAGATGTTTTAACTATGTCAGCACTTGAGGTTTTGGCTTCAAGAGCAGATGAAAAAACACCTGTTGCTTACACTACGGTTAGTAAAGAAGAATTGGAATTTCGTCTTGGTTCACAAGACCTTCCAATGGCTCTTAACCAGACCCCAAGTGTATATGCAACACAACAAGGTGGTGGTGCGGGAGATGCTCGCATCAACATTCGTGGTTTTAACCAACGAAACATCGCAGTAATGATAAACGGAGTTCCACAAAACGATATGGAAAACGGTTGGGTCTATTGGTCTAATTGGGATGGAGTTGCAGATGCAGCTCAATCTATTCAGATGCAGCGTGGATTAAGTGCCGTTAATTTAGCTGCCCCATCGATAGGGGGAACGATGAACATAATCACAAATCCTGCTGCCGCTTCAAAAGGTGGTAAGTTTAAACAGGAAAGTGGTGCAGGTGGTTTATTGAAAACTACTTTGAATTACAATTCAGGACTTATTAGTGATAAATTCGCTTTAAGTGGAACTGTAGTTCGTAAAACAGGTAATGGTATCATTGACAAAACATGGACAGATGCTTGGGCTTATTATTTTGGTTCAAGTTATCAAGTAAATGCTGACCATCGATTGGAATTATATGCAATCGGTGCTCCACAGAGACATGGACAGAATCTATACAAACAGAATATCGGTGCTTATGACGCTGATTTTGCTGCGAGTATAGATGGATATGATACTGAAGCACTCCCAACAGAGGTAGAAGGAGTTCCACAAGATGATGGTAAGTTCAAGGATGTCGGTAGGTTATTTAATCAAAACTGGTCACCAGTTGACCCATCATATAAAGGTAAACAATACTGGTATATGTATGGAGTAGGTGGACTTTTTGATAGTGGACTACAAGATAGACACGCAAGTGATTATCTAAACGAAAGAGAAAACTACTTTCACAAACCATTAGTAAATCTAAATCATTTTTGGACAATAGATGATAAGACAAGTTTAAGTTCAGTCTTTTATTGGTCTGGTGGTTCAGGTGGTGGAACAGGAACTTATGGTAAGATTCCTACATTTGATGCTGATGGTAATCTTGGCGATGATGACTATAAATTTTATTATGGTCGTGGTCCCTGGACTCGTGATTGGAATAGTCTTATAGCATATAACTCAGGTAATTCTGATACAGTATATGTAGATAAGTCAGCTCTTACACGAACACATGGCGAAGGTAATAACCAATCAGTTGGTATTCTTCGTAATAGTATCAATCGTCAAGATACTTACGGTGTAATTTCTAAACTTAATTACGATATTAGTGATGAGTTTAAAGTACAAGTAGGTATTGATTGGAGAACCGCAGGTATAGAACACGCACGAGAAGTTCGTGATTTACTCGGTGGTGATTATTACATGGATTATGCTGATAAAAACTCACCAGATGGTAAAAGAGTTGAGTTAGGTGATATAATCGCCTATCACAATGAAACTACCGTTGATTGGTTGGGTGGATTTGTACAAGGTAATTATACAAAAGATAATTTAAATCTATATGGTATGGGTGGATTATCAAGTATTAAGTATTCTTACCAAGACCACTTTTCAGTTGCTGATGAAGTAATAAAAGCTGATGCTATTTATACTGCTCAGTTCAAAGGTGGAGCAATGTACGACATAGACGATAATGTTAGCCTTTTTGGTAATATTGGATATGTTCAGAAACCACCAATCATGGACAATGTAATTTACTATGATGGTACGGTTGCTTCTGATCCAAATAATGAAACTTTCATCAGTTCAGAAGCTGGTGTTAATTTCAAATCTGATAGATTCGCTGTCAAGGCAAATGTATACAATACAGATTGGAAAGATAGAAACCTTACTAAATCAGTAACTACAGGTCAAGGTGATTCAGGTGATACTGATGTCATTTTCTTAACAGGTATTAATCAAAAACATCAAGGACTTGAGATTGAAGCTTCTACACAACTACATAAAATGGTTAGTATAACAGCAGCTGTAAGTCTTGGTACTTGGAAGTTTGATGGTGATGCTAATGGAAAGTATCAATCAAATGAATATGATGAACAAGGTAATGTAACTGGTTTAACCACTACAGATTATCAATATGCTCTTAACGGATTGTATGTTGGTGATATGCCACAAACATCATATGCACTTGGTGCAACCATTTTTCCTGTAAAGGGATTAGTACTTTCAGCACTATGGAATTCTTATGATAAGAACTATAGTGATTGGAGTCCTGATTCTCGTGAATATGATGGTTCAGATGAAGATGCAGATAGAGAACAAGTATGGGAAGCACCATCTTATTCAAAGGTGGACTTACATGCTTCATATTTACTACCAGTTAGTGGATATGACATATCTTTATTTGCTCATGTGTTTAACGCATTAGACGAAACATATGTTCAAGATGCAGTAGATCATAGTCAGTACAATAGCTATGGAGATAAAACTCACGCAGCACATAATGCTGAAGTATTTCTTGGTACACCAAGATACTTTAACTTAGGGTTAAGTGTTAATTTCTAAAAAGTAGAGTTTGGGGGGATAGTTCAATATTATCCCCCTATACTTAAAAAAAGCTTGACTCGTATAGGGTTTTGTTGTTATATTTAGACACATTAAATAGGAGAATTACATAGTTGTATCAATCGATATATTTTGAAATGAGAAAGCAGAAAATTCATCTGTGGGATGATAAAAAGGGATATCTCATAATCCCATATAAAAAATACGCTTATATAAAAAATTCAACAGGCCAACATTATACTCTTGATGGTGATAAAGTTAAAAAGATTTTCCATTGGGAAGATAACACTCCTGGCTTACACGAAAGTGATGTACCACAAACTACAAGATTTTTAGTTGACCAATATATGGATTCAGATGAACCATCCATTGGAAATAGAAAAATATTTTTTGATATAGAGGTAGAGGTTACAGAGGGATTTCCTGATCCAATGAAAGCCCCAAATAAAATAACTTCAATTTCATTATATGACGAGATAACTAATACATATTTTGCGTATGTATTGGATGAGAAAAAACAAATTCAGAATTATACAAAAGATAATCAGATAGTTGAGTTTTATATTACAGAGTATGAAATGTTAACTTCATTTTATAGAAAATATTCGGAAATACAACCAACAATATTAAGTGGGTGGAATAGTGATAGTTTTGATATTCCTTATTTATATAATCGTTCAGTAAGAGTATTGGGTAAAGATGTAGCAAGTATGTTATCACCAATTGGACAAATTTATTATAGTGAATACAAGAAAAAATATACTATTGCTGGTGTTAATCAAATGGACTATTTACATTTATATAGAAAGTTCTCACCAATCCAACAATCAAGTTATCGTTTAGATTATATTGGTGAAGTCGAAGTTGGGATGAAAAAGATTGAGTATGAGGGAACACTTAATGATTTGTATGAGAAAGATTTACAGAAGTTTGTAAATTATAATATTCGAGATGTTCAAATACTCGTGGAATTAGATGATAAGTTAGATTTTATTGATATTGCTCGTGGTATAGCTCACATTGGGCATGTACCATATGAAGATGTGTTTATGAGTTCAAGATATCTTGAAGGAGCTATATTAGTTTATTTAAAAAAGATTGGTGTGGTGGCACCTAATAAACCACCAAGACCTAAAAAGATTGAAGATAAATTTGCAGGTGCTTATGTACAATCACCACAACGAGGAAGACATGAGTGGGTATTTGATTTAGATATTACATCAATGTATCCAAGTGTTATTCGTAGTTTAAACATTTCACCCGAAACCAAGATTGGTAAGGTTGAAAATTGGAATGCAAATGAATATGTAAAAACAACTCATAAACAAACATATCAAGTTAACAATAGGAATGGGAAGAGTATTGGTAAATTATCTGAAGTAGAATTAAAAGATTATTTAGAAAGTCAAAAAATAAGTATATCAAGTAATGGTATAATGTATCGTACCGATAGACAGGGGTTGATTCCAGCACTATTAACAAAGTGGTTTAATGAACGAGTAGAGATGAGAAAACTTGTAAAGAAGTTTCATGAACAAGGTGATACTAAAAAACAAGAATACTTTGATAGACGACAATATCTACAGAAGATTCTATTAAACTCTTTATATGGTGTATTGGGTTTACCAGTATTTAGATTTTATGATATTGATAATGCTGAAGCAACCACACTAACAGGTCAATCCTTGATTAAGTTCAGTAAGAAGATTACCAATCACTTTTATAATAAAGAGTTAGGTACAGATAAGGATTATGTTATCTATATTGATACAGATTCTATTTTCGCATCCGCAGTACCATTGATTGAACATAGATTTCCAAATGAGAAACTATCTGAAACAATGATGACACAACGAATTATGGAAATTTGTCAAGAAGTTCAAGACTATTTGAATCAAAGTTATGATTTCTTTTCTAAGAAGTTTCTTAATGTTGATAAACATGAGTTTGATATCAAACAAGAAGTTATTGCTAAAACAGCATTGTTTATTGTGAAAAAACGATATGGTTTACATATTATTAATGATGCTGGTAGAAAAGTAAATAAGATACAAGTTAAAGGATTGGATACGGTTCGTAGTAACTTTGCTATTGCTATGAAAGACTTATTAAGTAAAGTTTTAGAAGATATATTGGCAAAAGTACCAAAAGAAAAAATTGATGAGAGAATATCAATATTCAAAAGAAATATGCACAATCTATCTTATGATGTACTGGCAAATCCTATCGGTGTAAAGGGTATTGGTAAGTATATTTCTAAAGATGAAGAAACATCATTTGCTAAATACAAGAAAGGTGCACCAGTTCATGTGAAATCGGCTATAAATTATAATTCATTATTGGATTATTGGTATGAGGGTAGAAAATATGAAAAGATATCCAACGGAACAAAGATACGGTGGGTTTATTTAAAAGATAATGAGTTTGGATTTGATACCATAGCTTATAAAGGGTATGAAGACCCAAAAGAAATTTTAGATTTAATCAAAAATAAGATAGATAGTAGTAGAATGTTCGAGCAGGCAATGTCTAAAAAACTTGGTATGTTCTATGAAAGCATGGGTTGGGAAGCCGTAGTGGATAAACAACAGAGTATTGAAAGATTTTTTTGATTTTGGAAGTTCTGGTATATATGTATATATACAGGAAGAAATAAGTAATAACTATTAACAAAGGACAATAAGGTTATGAATAAAACACAACTAATTAGGTATATTAACAAATATGCACTTGGCGGAGAAATAAAATCGGTTAAGTGGGTTAGTGATGGAAAAAAACTATCAACAAGGTTTATCTCAGGTGATAAATCAGTAGTAGGTTCGGTAGTAGTAGATAAATTTGATGGAGTAGATGCATCAGAATTAGGTGTCTATAATACACCACAACTTTTAGCATTATTATCAGTTTTGAGTGATGATGTTGAGTTTAAATTAACATCTGCAGGTGATAAGTTTATTAGTATTGACATGAAAGACACTAAATATAATACTACTTCAAAGTATATGTTAAGTGATTTAAGTGTAATACCAACACCACCAGCGTTGAAAAACTTACCAAGTGAATTTGATTTAGATATTAAAGTAAATTCTTACTTTATAAATACATTCATTATGGGTAAGGGTGCTCTTACAGATAGTGAATCATTTACAATAATAACTAAAGATGGAAAGGTTAGTGTTGTTATAGGTTATAGTAATGTTGCAAGTAATCGTATTACAATTCCAGTTGAAGTTGAAGAATATAAAGAACTTGAACCAATCTCATTTAATGCTAATATGTTTTCAAATATATTGAGTGCAAATAAAGAGTGCACAGGTGCTACTCTAAAGATTAGTAAATCAGGTTTGAGTAAAATAAACTTTGATGTGGATCAATATAAATCAGAATATTATTTAGTAGCAACACAACAAGTTAGCTAATGTACTTAGAATATTTCGATAAATTTTTAAATATGAAACCATATCTCTCTATTGAAGAGGGAGAATGGAGTTATATTAAAGAAACATTTGAAAAACAAGATGTACGAGAAAGTCTTGCAAAAGTTGCAATGACATATCCACCACCATACATGAACATTTCAGAAAATGGAGCATACAAAGAGTTACAGAAACTTAAAGGTATGAGACATAATGATTTATTGGTAGATGGTGAGTGGTTTGCACGAGAGGGTACAAAGTATCGTTATGATTTAACATTCGAAGGTAAACAACAATACTTCAGAAGAATCAATACAGGTAACGCTTCAAGTAATTACTTTCAACAAGAAAATCGATGGAGTGTGGATGGAACAATCGCACCAGGACCAATTAGAACTTGGGATAGTTATAAGTTTATGACTACATTGATGGGTGCCGCATATACTTTAAAACTTCCCAAAATAAATAAGGGTGCTCTTAGAGTTATGATAAGTTTGAGAAAGTATATTTGTTCTCAATTTAAACCAAATGTGGCAAAAGTACTATACGATAAGTTAGGTAGTCAAAATATACTTGATTTTAGTGCAGGTTGGGGAGATAGATTAGCAGGATTCTATGGTAGTGAAAGTGGTAAGTATTATCTTGGAATAGACCCACGAAAAGAAAACCATCCTATCTACAGAGAACAAAAAGAGTTCTATGAAAAACATAGAAATATGTTTTTTGAAGTCGATAAGGATTGTGAATTTATTGAATCCCCCGCAGAGGATGTGGACTTTAAAGAGTATGAAAATATGTTTGATACCGTATTTACATCGCCACCATATTTTTCAGTAGAGCGATATAGTTATGAAGACACTCAAAGTTGGGTGCGATATAAAGAAATAGATGATTGGAATAAAAACTTTTTACAGAAAACTATTGAAAATTTATGGGTTTCTATTAAGAGTGGTGGATATTTATTAGTGAATATTGCTGATGTATTTGCTAGAACTGGATCACAAAGAAATATGGTAGAGATTTGTAATCCTATGAATGACTTCTTATCAACATTTAGTGATTCAGAATATCAAGGTTGTATTGGTATGGAAATGGCTAAACGACCAAATAGTGGTGGAGCAGGGATGGCAAAGGCAAGTGATGAGAGATTTCATAAAGAAACAATCCAACGGGCAGAAGATACTAAAGATAAAAGATTTTGTGAACCAATTTGGATATGGAAAAAGTTATAATGGAAGAAATTAAAAATAGTTTATGGACTGAAAAGTATCGGCCTTCAAACCTTGACACTTACATTGGAAATGAACATCTAAAGAGTAAGGTTAAGGTTTATCTGGAGAGTGGAGACTTGCCACATCTTTTACTGTACGGAAGAGCCGGCACGGGCAAGACCACTCTCGCAAAATTACTCGTTAATAATATAGATTGTGATTATTTGTATATTAATGCATCAGATGAGAATAGTGTAGAGGTAGTTAGAGATAAAGTAAAGAACTTTGCCTCAACACTTGGATTTGCTGAGATGAAGATTATCATTTTAGATGAGTGTGATTATATCACACCTAATGCTCAAGCGGCACTTCGTAATTTAATGGAAACATTCAGTAGACATTGTAGGTTCATCTTAACGTGTAATTTTGTAGAGAGAATTATAGATCCGATACAAAGTCGTTGTCAATCTTTTCAGATTATTCCACCAGATAGAAAAGAAGTTGCACTTCATGTTTCAAATATTTTACAGAATGAAAAGGTGGGTGCAACAGTAGATGATATTGTAACTATAGTTAATGGTGGATTTCCAGACCTTAGAAGAGTAATAAATTCTACTCAAAGACAAGTAATAAATGGTAAACTTGTTATTGATGAGGGGATGGCAATACAAAATGACTATAAGTTAAAAGTATTAGATATTTTAAAAACACAAGATAAAAAGAATTCGTTTAAAAACATTAGACAAGTATTAGCAGATTCAAAAGTAACAGACTTTAGTGATTTATTTAGGTTACTATTTGATACCGTAGATGATTGGGGTAAAGGCCATGTTGCAGAGTGTATTTTAGCATTAAGTCAATATCAACAAAGTGATGCAGTAGTTGTGGATAAAGAAATTAATGTTATGGCTATGTTTGTGGAGATAATTGGAATTGTAAAGTGAGAAAGGGATTTTGTGTAGCTCCATTCAGAAATGCAGAATTCTTTCATGATGGAAAAGTATGGCAATGTGTTTCAGGTGGATGGAGTGAAGAGGAAAAACGATGGGTTAATGCTTGGATAACCTGTGGCCCTTCTGGTAATGCATTAGAAGATAAGTGGGATGATATTTGGAACGGGGAAGTTGCTCAAAAACTTAGACAATCTATGCACGATGGTGATTTTAAATATTGTGATTCAACCGAATGTGGATTTTTAAATAGGTGGTATAATGAGGATGTAGATGAAACCATTTATGATAATGGTTACTTTCCGATTTATGATGAGAGTACTTTTCATAAGTTATGGAATGCAAAAGAAATAAATCCAAATGGCGAAGAGAAGTGGAAGAAGATTATATCTGAAAAGATAGTTAAATTGCCATGGGGTCCAGAATGTGTTATATTTTCACATGATAGGAGTTGTAATTTGAAATGTCCAAGTTGTAGGTTAGATTATATACAGACAACTGGTAAAGAAAGAGAGAATTCAGAGAAGATACAAAAGGTTATCTTGTGTGATTCTATGGATGATGCACACGAATTGTATGTTACTGCGAGTGGTGATGGATTTGGTGGAGAATTTTGGAGAAATCTTTTAAAGTCTATTAATATGGAAAAATATCCCAATACACAAAATTTACATTTACATACAAATGCTAATGGATGGACTAAGAAGATGTGGAATAGTTTAAGTAATTTACATGATATTCCACGAATAACTGCTGAAATTAGTATTGATGCGTGTACTGAAGAAACTTATAATAAAATTAGAGTTGGTGGTAATTGGAAAACATTACAAAAGAATTTACATTTTATATTTACAGAAATACCAAATTTAGATTTTGTACGAATGACTTTTGTAGTACAAGATAATAATTATAAAGAAATGGTAGGTTTCATAACAATGTCAAATTATTTTCAAAAATTAAATAATATGAGAACTGAAGTGAACTTTATTCATATAAATAATTGGGGAACATTTACCGATGATGTTTGGAAAATAAAGAATATAAATAATAAAAATCATCCAAAGTATAAAGATTTTATAAATGAACTTAAAAATGTAAAATCTTTACGAGAAAAATATAAAAATTTAGAAATACATACAAACGTATAAAGGAGTTACAATGAGTACAAAACCACAAAGGCAGTTCCAGCAACCACAGCAACCACAACAACAGGTAGATTTATCGAAAGCAGATACCGTAAGATGTGATGATCCTGAATGTAATAATGTGTTGTTTATACAATCCACGATAATAAAAAGATTATCAGCAATTGTATCACCAACAGGAAAAGAAGCATTAGTTCCGATAGATGTTTATAGTTGTGGAAATTGTGGAAAAGTTCCAAAGACAATGTTGGCTGGTACAGGAATATCACTTGATGATTAATAAAATAGGTGATGGATTATTTGTCTTACAGGGAAAGATAGTTCGTTATTTAGATGAATTAGAAAAATTAACTTATAAAATGGGAGAGTTGTTTAATTCGGAAAGAATTTGGACACCTTCACATTTATCAATTGATAACGCAAAAAAGACAGGTTATTTAGATTCCTTTTCTAATCAAGCAAGTTTAATCCACGATTTAGATGGTCATGAAAAGGGAATGTGTTCACCTACGGTATGTTATCATTGTTATAGTATGTTAAGTGATACTCACCATCCTGAAAATAAATCTTATATGATGACTGGTAAGTGTACACGAATCGAAGAAGAGGGTGAAACATTAGAACGAATGTTTAACTTTACGATATCAGAGATTGTTTTCGTAGGAACGAAAGAATATTGTGAAGAGAGTCTCAATAGGGCAATGATTTATACTGAACAAATGTTAAGTCAACTTGGGTTGGATTATTATTTTGAGATAGCATCAGATCCATTCTTCGGTGATAAATCAGAATTAAAAGGAAAGGTTCAATTAAATTCAGGCTCTAAGATAGAAATACGGGCCGAAGTTCCAAATGAAAGTAGAACTATTGCACTTGGTTCTTTTAATTTACATGGAAAGAAATTTGTAGAAAAGTTTAATATAGATGGTGCACAATATACGGCCTGTTTCGGTTGGGGATTAGAGAGATTTGTTGATTTATGTATTAAACAAAAATTAAATATGAATTTTGATACATCCTTTGTAGAACCTATTGGGATTTTACCACATAGTAGAATGAATGTAATTGACGGACCTGGTTGGATTTATGATGATAAGGAAACTTATTGGTTTAGTAGAAAATCTATACACGAATATAAAATACACACACCAGATATTGGAGGAGTGGTTTATGAAGATATTGATACACTTGAAGCGTTAGAAAATAGAAGAGATGAAATTACTAACGGGGTAAAGGAATGGAAACTAATTAATTCGGAATATGTAAATGAAATATCAACTAAAACTTGGTTATGGGATTATGATTTAGCAAAAGAAAGAATAAAGAATGGTCATAATTTATGTGCTATGTTTCATAATGGAAAATTGATACAATGGAATTGGTGGTTTTTTGATGAGTTTACATTTTATGATCATAAGTGGGATATTAATATGAGGTTACCAAAAAATTATTCGTATGGTGGATATTGGGGATGCCTTCCTGAATACAGAACAAGTAGAAAACATGGTAAGTTAATTGAAAGTTTCTTTACATATATTACAAACTACCTAATTAATAAAAATATTGAATATGATTTAGCATATGTAGATGGATGGAATCGTAGGGCAATAACAATACATAAAAAAATGGGATATATAGGGTTTGATTGGATGACGAGTGGAGAATTTCTTGAGTAAAATATTTGTATTGGGATATAATAAAACAGGTACTAAGAGTTTAGCTAAGGCTTTAGAAATTTTAGGATATAATGTATTACACACGGGTGAATCCGATGATTTTATAGGGTTTTTAGATAAAATTGGAAATAATTTACATATGCAAAGAGATATATTAAGTGGTATGGATATGTATGATTGTTATATAGACTATCCTATTTATGAACCTACGGTTTTTAGTCATATTGTAGATGAATATCCAGACTCAAAATATATCAGTTTAACAAAAAATTTAGATGGTTATGTAGATAGTGTTTTGCGGGATAAAATTAAAAGAATACGACAAGGATATTTTGATAATTGGAATTGGTTAGGTGTTGGTGATGAAGAAGTATTTAGAAATTACCCAGAATATCAAAAAGAGTGGGTTAAAGGTCGGGCTCAATTTAAACATGACAGTAATGTAAGATTTTTAAATAAAAAAAATATAGATTATTTAGATATGAATATATGTGATAATGGTGATGGTTGGAAAGAATTGTGTTCTTTTTTAGATAAATCAGTTCCAAATGTGGAGTTTCCATATGAACAATAATTTATTAATTGTAGCACATCCTGATGATGAAGTAATTTTTGCTGGTAGTTTGTTATTGTTACATAATTATATTGATAAGGTGATTTGTGTAACAAATGGTAAAGATGAGATAAGAAAATCTGAATTTCAAAGGGTAATGAAAAGAGTAAAAGTAGATTATGAGATATGGGATTTTCATGATGAATGGAAAGTAGATTTAGATATAGTGGGCATTAGAAAGAAATTGAATAAGGTATTGAGGGAAGTGAATTGGGATATGGTGTTGACTCACAACGAAGTTGGTGATACTGGATATCATCATCCACACCATAGGCAAGTTTTTGAGTGTGTGAAGAATGAAATTCCCGATTTGAATAATTTATATTGTTTTGATAATAAAGGTGATGATTTAAGTTTGAAAGAGGTTAAAGAAAAATTAAAATTATTAAATTATTATAAGAGTCAAATGAAAGAGTTGGGATTAATATATTTACCCATGTTAGAAAATTATTTTTATAATGAACACTTAATTAAATATATTTGATATTTATTAATAGACTTAAAGTTATTACTATAATAGGAGAAATACATTGAAAGGCATAATTTGTAGTTTTGATTGGATACCATCAAGTGGATCCTTAAAATTACTTGAAATAAATACTAATGTTTTGTTGGGTGGAATGCATCAAATAGAAAATTTTTTAAGCTTCGATGGATTAGCAACTTACTGTAATTCCAATGAAATATCAGAAGTAAAATTACACCATAATTACGGTTCATGGCATGGTTACGATTTTCATGGAAATCCAATTGAATCAATTTCTCAAGAAGTACAATCTAAAGTGTCTTCCAGTTTGGCGATACATAATATATCTTCTTCACTTTATATAGATGTAAAAAGTTATCCATATGGAATGACTGAAGTAGGAACAGATGATATTTTAGATTTAAGAGTCGGCACTTCTGGTAATAGTAAATTAGATTATATGGCAATTAAGAAAGATAATTTACGAGAATTCATAAATCAAATTGGTAGTGGTAGTTTAATGGCAGAGACAGGTTCGGAACAAATACAGTCTCATAATTCAAGTGGAATTCCAGACTATCTTTGGAAAATCTCAACACGAGATCAACATTTAGGTATTGCATTTTATGAATCGAGTAGTTATAGTTCTTCGATTGATAATTCACTATTACCGAGTGGAAATAGACAAGATATGGCAACATCATTTATAGAAAAGTATTATACTCCAGATAATGATAAGTGGGGATATTTTAATGAGATACATTATATTGTAGCTTTGATGGAAGATGGCACTGTACTACCATTATCCATCAATTCGGATAACCCGTTTGTATGTAGTAGTTTTAGTCGAAAAAGTTTTAGTGATTATAGTAATAAAGATTTAAAATTAAAAAGTAAAATAGTTTCGTTTGGATTATGTGGTGAAAATACTAACATTAAATTAGCAGACAATTCTACTAATACTCCAATTCAAATTCACATTTCAAGTAGTAATTTAGATTTAGTAGATGTAAAAACTGTAAAAATCGACAGTTTAGATTTAAATTCACATGCATACAACACAGTTGACTCCAGATTAGGATATTATACATCTTATACTGGGAGTTTCAATTTTGTCTCTGGTAGTAACAATTATACACTAATACCAAAATATTGTGATAATTGTTATGATGTAGATGGTACGGTTTTACATGGAAATACATTAATGCCTATAAAAAGTGGTAGTAGTTGGGAGATTAAGAAAGTTAGTACAGTTCAAAATGGAGATGTTTATCTAAATTCAAATTTAAGTGATGCTACAATTAGTAGTGTATCCACAACTACTGATCAAGTTCTTGTCTACCCACAGCCACAATCAGACTTACCGTATCAACGATCATTATTTTGTGATGATAAATTAGTATTGAGTGAAAATCATTTGTATACACTAAATGAGCCTCAAGCTTCACATATTTCAAGTTCGTTATCTGGAAGTGATTGTTTTACTCAGGAAATGAATTTACTCTCACATAATATAACCAATGGTGTCAGGTTTAATTATTCAGACTATAGTAGTAGTGTGTATAACTATTCAAAAAATATTCTTGACCAGTTAGGTAATGTTTATAGTTCTTCGGTTTGGGATTGGTAGTATAAAAATAAGAGGTTATAATGGAACGAACTTATGTGCAGGATAATAGGGATACCCCATTCACATACAAAGGTAAATATGAATATTGTATAGGTATACATCTTACAAATATGTGCAATTTATTTTGTACGGGATGTTCTCATTATTCTAATTATAAATTAGATGGTTTTTTGAGTGTAGAAAGATTTACAGAATATATGGAAACTTGGGCAGATAATTTTAATGCTTTAAGTTTGGAATTACGGTTATTAGGTGGAGAACCAACTTTACATAAAGATTTAGAAGAAATACTTAAAATTAGTAGAAAGTATATACCAAAGAATAATATATGTGTTTTAAGTAATGGGTTTTTTATTGATAATCATCCTACTTTAAAAGAAACTTTAATAGATAATAAAATTGTATTTAAAGTTTCTTATCATAGTGATGAATTAAAATATCAAGAAAAATTAAAACCAATTAGAGAAAAATTATTGCAGTGGTCAGATGATGGGTTGGATTATAGGTCGTATGATGTTTCAATTGATACGATTACTACAGAAGGTGGAGGTGGAATATATAATAAAGGTCATCATGGACAATCAATGGGTGATCAAATATGGCATAAGCAATATACAGGTTATGGTAGAACAATGAAACCATATAAGGATCACAATCCGAGGGGTGCCTGGTCGATTTGTCAATGTACATGGGCTAATGGTGGTATAGCAATACAACAATTATATGAAAATAAATTATGGAAATGTCCACCTATAGCTTATTTAAATAGTGTATTGAGTAAATTTGATTTATTGGATGATGCAGATTGGAAACCTTATTTAAGTTATAAACCAATAGAAGCTCCTATTTCAGTAGAAGATATGATAAAATGGATGAGGTTAGAGGAAGAACATATATGTAATATGTGTCCTGGATCAATAGAAAGTAGAGAAAAGGTTTTAGATAAAAATGTATTCGGAAAAAGAACATAATATTTTTTGGTGCGGTGGTATAGATTCCACTTATTCGGTCTGTAGGGCAGTAATTGTAGACAAAAAACCTATACAAACTTATTATTTGAACTTTCCGTGTGATGGTTATTATCCACCATATCCATTAGGTAGAGATAGTAGAGAGGTGGAAGTAAAGGTTATGGTAAAGTTAAGGGAAATGATAATTAAACAATTCCCTTATACAGAAAGTTTGTTTCCACCTACAATATTAGTGGAAGAATTTCCAATAAATAAAGAAGTCTATAAAAAGTTAAGATTTTTACATGAGAAATATCAGTATAGGTGGAGATTGGTGGATCAAATACTATATATGATACAGTATTCATTACACTCGAATAAGATATTTGAATATTCAATTGAAGATGGTATGAATCTCGGAGAAGAAGTAGGTTATAATCCGTCAGCAAAATTATTAAAAGAAAATCTAACAAAAGATTTTACAGTATCAGCGGATAAAATTCCTGAGTTGGAAATTTTAAAAAAATTACATCTTCCATTGTTCGAAACTTGGAGAATGGATATGGTTAGAGAATCTAAAAAATATGGGTTTACAAACATACTTGAAAATACTTGGTCCTGTAGATGGCCGAAACCAAATGGAGATGTTTGTGGTGGAGTAGTAGAGTATGATGATGAAATGATTAAGTGTTGTCATTATGAGTATGTTGATTCTAATGCTGGTGTTGTAAAATATTATAAAGGTGAAGAATTTGAAATTCTTAATAGAAAAAATAATTATAACGATATATTAAATGATTAGAGATTATATAAATAAGGATTGTATAGTAAGTTTACTAATGGGATTTTCAGCGGGAGTTCCATTGTTGATGACACTTTCTATTCTCCAGGCCTGGATGAAAGATTTTGGAATTGACTTGTCCATGATTGGTATACTTGGGTTAGTTGGATTACCCTATTCTTTGAAATTTACTTGGGCACCATTCTTGGATAGATTCTCATTACCATTTTTAGGTAGAAGAAGAGGTTGGTTATTGATAAGTCAAATCTTGATAATCTTAACTATGGTTGGGATATATTCGATTGACATTTCCACTCAATTAATTCCGTTGGGAATATTATGTTTAATGCTATCATTCTTTTCTGCAACACAAGATATATTAGTGGACTCGTATAGACGAGAAAATGTATCCGAGAAACATCTACCATTAGCATCTTCTTTATATGTAATTGGTTATAGAGTGGCAATGTCAGTTATTGGTTCATTGGGATTTATTTTATCAGATTACATGACATTTAATTTTGTATTTTTATATTTATCAAGTTTTATGTGTGTTGGTATTCTTACTACGTTGATGTGTGATGAGAATGATTATGTAGTTAAAACGCGAGAATCAATTATAGAACCATTATTAGATTATTTTCGTAAAAATAAGGCATTGGTTATATTATTATTTATTTTTATGTATAAAATTGGCGATATGTTGGCTTTCTTTATGAGTGTACCTTATTATTTGGATTTAGAATATACTAAATCTCAAATTGGATATATGAAGTTTATAGGTACTTGGATGACACTTCTTGGAAGTTTTATTGGTGGAATTCTGTTAGTAAGGTATAATAATATAATGAAGGGATTATTTTATTTTGGAATATTACAAATGGTATCTACTTTTGGATATGTTATATTGAGTTGGGTAGAACCAAATTTAATTCTACTTTGTTCAGTAGGATTATTTGAGAGTTTTTGTTCTGGGTTAGGAACTGCAGTATTTATAACATACATTGCACTACTTACTAATGTAAAGTTTACAGGAACACAATATGCTTTGTTGTCAAGTTTTGTAGCAATACCAAGAACTATATTTACATCACAAACAGGATTTTTAGTAGAGTCAATAGGTTGGGAATATTATTTTATATTCTGTACATTAATTGCGATTCCTGGATTAATTTTAATAAGGTATTTGGATGAATAATTATATAGTAAAAACAATCTTTACCAAAAAGGAATGTGATAAAATTCTTGAAATGGATACAAGTTTTGTTAATAGATTTTATCATGTTAATTCATCATTTAATAAAACATGGCTAAACGGAATACTTAGACAACCAGAAGATAATATTTTAGATAGGGTAATAAATGCTGAAGATTGGGTGTATGATAGACTAATAGAAAATAAGGACATAGGAAATTATGCAACTTGTGATGGTGGATTATGGCCATTACTTTTTAAAGAGTATCAAGTGGGTGATGAGATTGGAATGCATTTTGATGATGCTTTTGGTGTAAGGAGAGTGGCAGTTTCTATAAGTTTAAATGATGAGTATGAAGGTGGAGTTTTACAATTTCCAAGTTGGAAACTTAATATGGATACTGGAAAAGATAATTTTAAAATAGTAGATGTAAAATTAAAAGTAGGACAAATGGTACAATTCCCATTACCATTATTACATAGACTTACGCCAATTACAGTTGGTGTTAGAAAACAATTATTGACTTGGTATACTGGAGAATCTTTAAATTGGTAAAAGTTCTTTTACATATACAAAAATGTGGTGGTACTTCAGTTGGAGAATATATTAAATCTAAATATAAAAAGGAAGAATATTTAGAATTATACACTAAAAAGATTCCAAAAGATTTGGTAATAGATTCTTTAAGAGTTAAGAATTACTTAGAATCGTTAGATTTATCTAAGGTTAAGATAGTTTTTGGTCATGCAGTTTATAATGGAATAGAAGAATATTTTCCTAATAGAAATGTGGAGTATCATACTATATTAAGAAACCCCGTTGATAGAATAATATCGTTATACAATTTTAGAAGAATGGGTGCAATTGGCCATAGAGAATTTCCTATAATACACCAACCAGACGGAAGTGTATATGATTTCGAGAAAGAATTAAAGAAAGAATTTTTTATCGGTGGTAGAGAGCGAAGTTTTTTAGAATGGTTTGTTTATTTTAATGATAGAAAAAAAGATGAACACGATTCACAATCTTATTATGACTTTTTACAATGGAGAAATTTTGAAATCAATGATTTTAATTTTATTGGAAACGAAAGTCATATAAGACATTTACCAGTAGAAAATCAATCAATAAAATATTTAGAAGAAGATAGAATTTTAATTAAAAATTTATTAGAAGTTTTTTGGAAAAGGGATTTTGATATTTACGCACAAAGTTTTGATTTTGAAAGATTACCCGAATATTTATTATAATGAAAAGTAATTGATTAGTTATTAAAATTTATTTACACTTTCAACTTATTTTAAACTATTTATATACATCTAAAGGTTATTTATGTCTAAATCATTATTCGACCACATAAAACAAATTACAAATGTGCAAAACACATTATATTGGGATTCAATCACCGATGGTGATAAAAAATCTTGGAGCAACTACATGGTTCATAGATTCCTTAGTATGAAGTCAGAATGGATACAAGTTGTAAATGAGATTCAAAAGCATTGGGAAATAAAACCAAAGAATCTTTATCAGTTTTATATAGATGTGTTACCAAGAGGCAGAACCTTTTTGAAATACACGAAATCAAAAAAGAAATCTAAAGTAGAGAAGTGGGCAATGGAACACTTAGTGGATTATTTTGAATGTAGTACAAGAGAGGTGGAGCAATACTTAGAGATGTTAACCAAAGAACAAGTTACAACAATCATAATGAAGTATGGTGTTGATGATAAACAATTAAAAAAAATATGGAGCAAGTAATGGATTATAAAAAAGAACAACTATTTTATATGAAAGAAATTGAGTGGGGTGTCAATTCGGATACCAATACCACTTGGATGAACCACGAGTTTGAAATTGATAGTGTATATTCAGTACAAGTTAAATTAGATTATTTAGTACGAAGTAATCCAACTAAAGATATCAATATGAATATTACTTCATATGGTGGTGATGTTTATGCTATGTTAGGGTTGGTAGATTATATAAGAGGATTACCAGTTAAAGTAAATACACATTGTATTGGAACTTGTATGAGTGCAGCTTCTGTATTATTAGCGTGTGGTACAGGAGTAAGGTCAATGAGTGAAAACTCAACGGTTATGGTTCACGAAGGTTCTGCATTTGAAGTAGGTAAAACTACTGATGTGATGAAAGGTGTTGATCACCTAAAAGATTTACAGAAAAACATTAATAATATTTTAGGTAAAGTATCAAATAAAAATGCATCTTTTTGGGAAAAGATTCAAAGAAATGATACCTATTTAACGGCACCGATGTGTTTAGATTATGGAATAATAAATAAAATAGCTTGACTTATATAGGTTTTATGTTGTATATTCAAGTATGGAAAATGGGAGTAAAATAAATGAAAGTTATAA